>JAEEGH010026384.1_pt1 | contig 11578 bp, 11 predicted proteins | sample 9134181 | NCBI WGS metagenome assembly JAEEGH01 (sample SAMN16246544, study PRJNA631951) | gut metagenome | biome: gut microbiome; feature: rumen; material: DP-attached | host: Bos | place: Iran: Karaj | collected 2018-10 | reverse complement strand
CTCTCGAATTAAGGCATCTAATTTTTTTAAGTATTCATTTTCAGCTTCTAAATACTCAAGCCTTTCTTTTAACCTTTGGTTCTCGGCTATTAAATCGTCTTTAACCTCTGGCTTCATCTTTGGGGGTCTTCCTTTTCTAACTCCACTCATTTTACTTGCTCGTCCTCTTCGTTCTTTTGCGAGTCCTTCAAAGCCTTCTTCTAAATAGATCCTTTCCCAGCGTTGTATAATATTCATATGCCCAGGATCTGTATGCGGTAAATATTTTCGCATGGTTTCTCTATATGAAAGATTGTTTTCTCGCATATCCATTATAACGGATAACTTGAACTCAGGACTATAATGTCTTTGCTTTGCCATAAAAATATGCACCTCCAATGTTTGTCCAACATTTGGGGTGCATATCAAAATTGGCACCTCTTTTATTTAAAAATAAATATTAGCAATTCTTTAATATTTCAAGATATGCTTTAATCTCTTTCTTTGCGCCTTCTAAATCATGTTCTTTATAGTTGCCGCATTGAATCTTTTCAGAACCAGGAACATAATCTAATTCTAAGCATTTTTCAAAGCATTCAATTGTAATTTTTTTAGCTTCTTCTTCCTTGATACCAAATAGTAGTAAATAGCATCCAGTTCTACATCCCATTGGTCCGAAGTAGATAACATCATCTTTTATTCTACTGTTTCTAATTACAGTTGCAAATAAATGCTCAATTGAGTGAATTGCTGCATAAGATAAATAATCTCCACCATTTGGATATTTAAATCTTAAATCGTATGTATACACATTGTGTATTTCTCCTAAGCAATAAAAGCCTGGAGTTAATTTATCGTGATCTAATGTAAATGATTTAATGTTGTCCATAAAACACCTCTTAGATAATGTTATCACATTTAAATATATAAATAAACCGATTTGCTTTGGCAAAAAACGGCGTGTTTTTGGCAAGCATGTTGACTATAAAGTACATAAAATAATATAATATTATTATCGGGGGCAGATATATGATAAGAATTGCTATTTGTGATGATGAAGAACAAGAATTAGAAAAAACACAAAAATTTGTTAATCAATACTTTATGGGGAAAAATGATGTTTGTGCAGAAATACTAACATTCAATTCTCCTGATGCATTGCTTGAAAGCGAAAAGAAAGAACCATTCAATATCTTTTTCTTAGATATTATGATGACTCCAATGACTGGTATGGAAATTGCGAGAATTATCAGACATAATGATCCAGCAGCAAAAATTGTATTTACAACAACATCAACAGATTTCGCTGTTGAAGCATTTGAATTAAAAGCAGATCACTATTTAGTTAAACCATATACAAAGGCAGAAGCTTTTGAAGCTTTAGATAGAGTTGTAGAAGCTCCAAAAGAAGAATTAGCACTTGTAATGAAGACAAGTAATGGCGTCAAGAAGATGCCTATTAATAATATTGGATTCTCGGAATCTGGTGGCCACTATCAATATATTCATATGATGGATGGCGAAATCGTTAAAGTTCGTTTAAAGACAAATGAGTTATGGGATGATTTAGGTAAGTATTCTCAATTCATCCGTCCACATGGAGGTTATATCGTAAATATGGACCATGTGCAAACAATAACATCTTATGGAATTAGAATTTTAGAAACCGATGTCCCAATCTCAAAGAACTCTTTAAACAAAATAAGACATAAATATTTGGAGTATTCGTTCAATAAAGAATCATGACGGTTGCGAAAGTATTAACGTTTGTTACATCTGCGGTAGGAGCTCTTGGCTTAATATGGTATATTACCGAATTTAGATATCCTGTTAAGCGAATATTACCGCTCGCAATTATTGCTTTTTTTATATGTGCAGGCGCCGCAATATTAGCAACAATTTATATCCATACAAAAATACTATATTATGCGGCTATTGGTGTTATAACATTATCTTTTTTAATAACAGCAATGTTCTATGCATCAAAAGATCCTTGGTATAAAGTTATATTTGAGATATCTACACAAACAAATGCGTTTGTTATCGTATTGTATATTGCTAACGGAATCCAGTCTTTATCTAACGGAAACGAATGGGCAAACTTTGTTGCTAGAGCTCTCGCATTCCTTGTTATATTCTTCACTTATCACTTCTATTTAAGAAGGGTATATAGAGGCTTCGTTAATTCATATCATTATATTTCTGGTTGGATTATTTTAACAGTTGTATCATTAGCGTTTACACTATTGTTCTTATCTCTAACATATTTCCCAATAGTTATTGAGGAGAGAGTAGAACAAACAATGGCCCATATTTCAATGGGATTCGCAATTACGCTATATTCATTAACCTATGTTGGAATCATTGCCGTATTCCACGACTTTACTGCGATGGAAAACGAAAGAGAACAGGCAAAGAATGATAAAATTAAAATGGATTATTGGCAAACCCAGATTAATGCTCAAGACGAAATTATTGCACACACAAGAAAATTAAAACATGATTTACGTCACCACGATAATTTGCTTATCGAATATTTAAAGAATAAGGATTATGATAAGGCATTAAATTACCTTGAAAAGCATGGTGCAGTTGTAGATCAAATGAATTTAAAGAAATATTGTTCAAATTACACAGTCAATTGTTTGTTATCTTCATATATTAAAAAGGCAGAAACTTCTGGAATTAAGGTTTCTTGTTTAGCTAATATCCCAAGTGAATTAAATATTGATGATTTAGAGTTAGCATCTTTATATGCAAACCTAATTGAAAACGCAATTGAAGCTTGCGATAGAATTAAAGAGGAAAGAGAAAAATTTATTAGGATATCTACCGACTATAGTGGCGGTCAATTAAAGATTCAAGTTATAAATTCTTGTAACGATAATATTGTATTTGAAGGCGATTTCCCTGTATCTCAAAAAGAACACCCAAGTGGTCTTGGCACAAAGAGTGTAGCGGAGGTAGTTAGAAAATATGATGGTATGGTAGATTTCGCTTTGCTAAATAATAAGACTTTTAGAGTTAGAATTATGATGGTGGTATAGAGTGTTAAAAAGCGATATATTATCCATTTGCCAAAGATATAAAGAAAGATATTCAAAACTATCCACTTTAATGGAATATCCAGAATTTAATATCGATTATAATTTTTCAAGAAAGTTTTTAAAAGAAATAGAAGAGATTAAAGATGTCGTAGAATTATACGATATGTATCTTTTATGCACGATTGATGAAGAAAAAGAAAATTTGATTTCAGAGATAAACAAAGAACTAACAAAGAGTATTTGTGACAACTTCGATGGAATTATTATAAATGTTAATTCAAAATCAATTGATGCAAAGAAATTCTTAATTAAATCATATGCAAACTATTTCGATTCTTTAAAATACATCGTAGAGACAAATAAAGATGAAGTTAGAGTTGTAGGTGCGAATCTTTATTCAAAATATTTAAATGAAACAGGAATACACGAATATATTGTAGGTGACCAAAAGAGCTTAGTTACAGTTTTAATCCTTCCTTATAAAGATAGAAAGGAAGAAGGAATCCCAATGGATGAATTGAAAATAGATTATTTCCATTCATCAGGTGCTGGCGGTCAAAACGTTAATAAGGTTGAAACAGCAATTAGAATTACTCATATCCCAACAGGGCTTCAAGTTCAATGCCAAGATGAAAGATCTCAATTGCAAAATAAGAATAAGGCTTTAGAATTAATCGTTAAAAAGGTTAATGCAAATAAAGATAAGGATTATATCAATCTAGTTAATAAAATCAAAAAAGAGGCCCTATCTAAGGCTTCAATAATTAGACAGTACAATATGTCAAAAGATGAACTATTTGATGTGCGCACGCAAAAGAAATATAATATTAGTAGTGTATTTATAGATAAGTTGGGCGATATAAATAGTGAGATCTTAATTAATGGAATTAAATAGCATAATAAATGTTTCAATAGATCCATCTTCAATTGTCTTATCTGATGCAAGCAGAATTTTCAAAACAGAACAATTCATAAAGCAAACAAGAGGATTAATTGACGTTGATAAGTATCTGGCAGTATTGTCAGATGGGATATTGCTTGCTTTAAAAGATGGCAAGATTAAATCTACAGAAAGTTATATCTTATCTTCAATTGATGGAGTTAATTCATTCTTTATTAAATTCGGCGAAACAGTTAAGAACAAGAAACTATTAAAGTTAGATATAGTATTTTTTAAATTTATTACAAAAGATTCAATAAAACATGAAGATAGACGTTTTGTTAGATTAACTCAAAAGCAAAATGTAGATGTATCTATAAAGAGAGTTCAAGATGTGCAAAACCTTGATCTTCAAAAATTGTATATCTTATCTAATGCAGATAAGGTTAACTTTCCACTTTTAAATGAAGAGCAAGAACAAATAGTAACACAAGAGAATAACAACATCGTAGTTCAAGGTGTTGCTGGTTCAGGTAAGACAAACATCTGTATAGATAGAGTAGTGTATGCAGCATCAAGAAGATATAGAGGAAAGATAATCTATAGCACATATTCACATGCTCTACTTGAAGATACTAAAAACAAAGTTGCTTTATTTAATAGCAACATTAAGACTTTTAATGAAGCTCTAAGACAAGGCAAAGTAACATTTATTGGTAAGAATAAAAAGAGCGCTATTGAAAACAAATTAGGCATTTGGCTTGATGTCGATGCAGAAGAAAATATTATAAAGACACTATCTGATATATCTCACTATTTAGAGAATAATGTAGATTATATGCTTATTGAGGATTTGTATAATAAGGCTCTAAATAAAGATATCAAATTCACCTCTGAACAGTATTTTGTCAATACGTATCTAAAAAATATTAAGAACTATAATCTAAAAAGCAACATTGAAAAGATTAAATATATCGCTCAGGAAGTCATATATAAGGAAATTTATGGTCTTATCTTTGGATATGTAAAAGAAGACGATGCAAAGGCATTTATCTCTCAAGAGGAATATATTGAGCTTAGAAAAGAAAGCTTCACAAGACAAGAAGCAACAATTATCTATATGATCGCAATGGATTATTATAAGTTCCAAAAAGAACATAACCTTGTAGATAACAACATTGCTTCAAGATATTTAATTGAGAATAAATCAAAAGTTGAAAAATATTCACTTTGCATTCTAGATGAGGTTCAAGACTTCACTCAAATCAATCTATATATGTTCAAAGAATTGTCATATAAGATGTTCTGCGTGGGCGATGCGCTTCAGATGATTAATCCAGCATATTTTAGTTTTGCATTCTTAAAGAGATTGATGTTTGAAGATAAATATCTAAAGGTATCAGAACTTAGAAACAATTATAGAAACAGCAAAAAGATTGAAAAGATAATAGATAATTTAAGCGAATTAAATATTGAGCAATTTGGTACTCACTCATTTGTGCTAAGAGGTAAGAGCATTGATGATGATATGTTAGCAAAGACGATTTATCTAAATGATGGTAATTTTACTAACCTTATTGCAAATAAAGCATATAGCGATGTAACCATTGTTGTTAATAGCATTGAAAAGAAAAACGAATTAAGAAAGATTCTACCAAAGCAAGAAATTCTAACAATTTCTGAAATAAAAGGCCTTGAGAGAAGCTTTGTTATATTGATGGATGTTCTTTCAGATAATTCTCAAAAATGGGATGTATTAAATAGAACAATAATTAGTAAGAAAAAGGCAGAAGAGAATTCTGTATATAGATATTATTTCAACCTATTCTATGTAGGATTAACAAGAGCAAAACAGAGTTTATTTGTAATCGAAAGAAAGAAGATAGATTTATTTAAAAACTTCTTTGATGAAAACTTTGAAGAATTGAATCAAAAGGGAGCATTTGATTTATTAGATTCAATTGCAAGCAAAGTTGATTTAGATAGAGAAGAAATCCTTCAAAGGATTGAAGAGTTCATAAAGCATGAGCAATACGATAACGCAAGATTCTTGCTCGAGAAATTAGATGCAGAAGATGCAAAACTCCAAGAGGGTAAGATAAACATCTTTGAAAAGTATGTGCGTCGTAATCAAAATAGGCAAGCAGGCGTTGAACTTTGGAAGATAGGTCTACTTGAAGATGCAAAAGCACAATTTAGAATATCTAATGATGATAGATTAATTGATTTAATTGATGCTTGTGAAAACAATGGATCAAATCTTGAATATGACATTGTCGAGTTCTACCCACAAGTTAGAGATAATGAGATAGCAAGACAATTAATATTAGACACATTAAGTGATGATTTAAAAACAATAAAAGATAATCAACAAAACATTCTTAATAGCATAAAGAGAAGGAGATAGACATGGAAAATAATGAAGTACAATCTTTAATTAGCGCATTTAAAGGGTATAGGGATTTATTAACTCCAATACAAACATCATTGCACGAACTTGCTGATACATACAGCACAATGGAATCAGATTTACAAAAGTTGTCTGATGCTTTCAATGGCGATGCAAAAACAAAATTGAATAAGATTTATGACAACCTTGAGAATCAAAGTAAGAAGTCATCAGATTTAGCTAACAGCATTGATGAATTCTTGAAGAACAGCAATAAGTACATTAATGATGTATCAAAGATTTCATCAACCTTCGAAAGCTTCGAAAATAAGATTAGAGCTTTAAATGAAATCGAAGCAAAAGCTCAAGAGCAAATGAGAAAGCTAGATACTTTGATTGAAGAAAAGAAGATTAACTACAATGTTAAAGATCTGGAGCGTGCTCTTGATGTATATAACAACAACGTGCAAAAGGTAAGTGATTTCATTAATAAAGATGTTGCGCAATCTTTAAATGATACTTCTCGTAAAATTGATGCTATTAAGAAAGATTCAGATGCGCTATCTAAACAAATTAAAGACGAACATTCATCAGTTGAAGAATTAATTCAAACATATTCTTCTACTAATTCATTGCTAAAGAATTTAGTTGAAAAGGAAGATGTAAATGAAGCATACATTTACGCAATATTAGATAAGTGGGCTAACGATAGAGGAGTTAAGAGAAAGAATTAATGGTAGAAGATGTTGGGCAAGAAATATATAATGCCATAAAGAAGGACAATCTAGAATTGTTCGAAAAGCATGTTAATGAAGAGCATGCTAAAGAACTTTCATTTGGCAGATTCCCAATATTATCTCTATGTTATTTATATAATGCAAAAAAGATTATAAAGAAGTATGAAGATGAACTTCTATTGGTAAGAACATACATCCAAATTCCAGAGAAAATCGAGACGTATTCACTTTTTAAGAAGAAAGCAGGTAGAAACTTAAGACTATATGCGGGGACGAATAATATAATTCATCCTCTAGAAATGTTAAGTATATTAGGTAAAGCTTCAAGATTAGAAAAGGTTTATCCAAAGGCTATAAAGACTAATTCTACTATTGAGAATCTAAAAGCAATTGAGATGGTTAAATCGTCAACCGAGATTAATCCAACAGAAACAAAGATTCAAATGCCTAAGCAAAAAATACCAAAGAAGTTATATCAGATATCAATTTCCATTATGGCTGTATGCTTGGTGTTCGCAATTGTATTTTCTCTTGCAGCAGTTGGAGTTGTAGCTCTTGGTGATGGAAGTGAGAACCATCCATATTATGTTAGATCTGCAAGCCAATTAGAAGAAGCAATCTCAAAAGGAAAGTATATTGTTCTTGATTCAGATATTGAGTGTGAGTCTTTAGCTATTGGCGATTATGATGGGAATATTGATGGTAATTCTCATACGATAAAATTAACTAATCAAACAACAAATATATTTAAGAACTTCACAGGTTCTATTAAGAATCTAAATATAGATATCCAACTAGATTTTGCAAACAATGCATCATCTGGAATTTTAACATACAAGAATTCAGGAACTATTGATAATGTTAATATAACAATTAACGGCAAGATGAAATATACAGGTGCTGCCGTTGGTACAAACATTATGTTCGCGCTTATATCTAGTGATAATTCTGGAACTATTTCAAATGTTACTATTGATGGGGCTTTAGAGATTGAAGGCAACATTGCAAGTGATGTTGAATTTGGAGCCATTGCAGGTGCAAATACAGGTAGTATTAAAACTATAAAAACATCAGGCACATTTACTTTTACTGAAGCAAATGGAGCTATGGGTGTATTTAAGAATGACGGCGATGTAGATTCTTTTGAAAATAGTGCATCACTTTATCAAACATCAAATGCATATTCAACAGATTATGCAAACGAAGGAAGATCATTAAGAATGGGTGGTATAGTTTCAATTAATTATGGAACAGTATCAAATAGTATAAATACTGGAGATATAACCATAGAAGATAAGAATGAACAAGGCGTTTATTCTATTATCGGTGGTGTTACTTGCGTAAATTTAGGTACAATTCAAAAATGTAAAAACACAGCTACATTAACTTCAAATGTTAATTTTGCTATTGCAAGAACGGGTAGCATTTGTGGAGACTCCGAAATCGATGGTAAGATTCCATCAATAAAAGAATGCGCAGGTTTAGGAACAATTGTGGTTAGTGTTGAAAGCGATAGATCAAGATGCTTTGTTGGTGGTTTAGTAGGTTGTGTATTTGGATCATATAACAATACAGCAACAATTACAGATTCATATTCAGCAATTCAAACGCAAATTAACGGAACCTATACATCTATTTGTAGAGGTGGTATTGTCGGTTTATGGCCAAGTACTTATGGCGACGGCTTGTCTAATAATGCATACTTGCAATCTAATACTGTTCCGTATGGATTGTATGTATCTGGGTTTTTTGCTTATGAAGGAGTTGTTTCTTCACAAGAAATGTTTACAAATTATGAAAATATGAGCGATATTGAAGCTTTGGAGATTTATTGGTAATGATTAGAGAAGATAAAGCAAGTGTATCAATAATGTTAAGTGCAGCTATAGTTGGAATTATAGATGTAATAGCCGTAATTGTTTTTGCTATTCTTGGAATTCTAATTGGAGTAGGGAGTTTATTGCAATCTCAGGGCATAATAATAGCCGCAATTGTTATTGCAGCTATAAATGTCGTAGAGATTATTTTAGTTCCTATATTATTAATGCTTCGAAAAGGTTAGTCTTTAAATAAAGCTACTAAACACTTTTTAACATCTTTTCTCATCGCATCATAATCAATATATTCATGATTATCATATAGATATTCGTGAGCGTAAGATTGAACCATGTCCATTGCAAGATGGACTTTTTCTATTAAGTTGGTAGGATTTGCACCAACTTCTTTTAATTTTGTCGATCCTAAATATGTAATCTTTTCTTCAAGAGCCATAAATTCTTCGTTTATATCATTATGAGTATCAGCAAGAGAGTGTAGGATGTTGTGAAGATTTGCATTCTTCTTATGAACGTTAATTGTTAAATCTATTGTTGAATCAAGGAATGAATCAAAATCGATAGGTGCTTTAACATTGTTAATGAAATCTTCAATTGGCTTTGTTACATCGTCAATATATATTTTAATTACATAAAATAGAATATCGCGCTTATCTTTGAAATAACTATAAACGATACCAGTAGATACTTTTGCTTTTTTAGCAATGTCTGCTGTGTTTGTGTTGTAAAAGCCTACATCAGAAAATACATCGTATGCAGCTTTAATAATTTCTTCTTTTTTCTTAATTGACCTAGTTTGTTTAGGCTCTCTAATAATATTTTCCATATGTATATTTTAATACGAATAACAAATTGAAATCAATACTAATATTTATATTAGAAAAATATGAATATCGTTTCACATTTTGCTTGACGGCAATAGTTAGCATGCGCTATTATAATCTTGAATATGAAATAGTGTTCATATTTTAGTTTAGTTGGAGGTTGCATTATGCCTATAGTTATAGCGCCACAAAACCGCATACTTAGAATTGTAAGAATTGCGGCAGATGAAAAAACAAAGAAGCATTTAGAAAGTTTAGGAATCACTATTAATGGTGAAATCTTAGTTTTAAGTTCTTCTGGCGGAACAGTTGTATGCAAGATTAAAGATGGAAGAGTAGCATTGGATTCACGTCTATCTACTCAAATATTTGTAGCTTAATTTGTAAAAAATTAAAGGAGTTTTTATATATTATGGAAAAGACATTGGACGAGTTTTCTATCGGCGAGAAAGGTATCGTAAAGATGGTTCTTGGCGAGGGACAAATCAAGAGAAGATTGTTCGATATGGGAATTACCCCAGGTGCAGAAGTCTTCTTGAGAAAGAAAGCTCCTCTAGGCGATCCTATTGAGATCACCATTAGGGGCTATGAACTTACTCTAAGAAAGAGTGAGGCATGTTGTGTAAAGGTGGAGGTGAAATAATGAAAAGATTTGCTTTAGCCGGAAACCCAAACTGTGGTAAGACAACATTATTCAACTCATTAACTGGTTCTACAGCTCACGTTGGTAACTGGCCAGGTGTTACTGTAGATAAGAGAGATGGTGTGTACAAAAAGTGTGCAAAGCCTGTAGCAATCATTGACTTGCCAGGTATTTATTCATTATCTCCATATACACCAGAAGAAGTTATCGCAAGAAATTATATTCTTGACGAAAAGCCAGATTGCGTTATCAATATCGTAGACGCAACAAACTTAGAGAGAAACTTATATTTAACTACACAAATCCTAGAAATGGATGTTCCAGTAGTTGTAGCTCTAAACATGATGGATGCTGTTAAGAAGGCAGGGGATGTTATTGATGCTAAATTACTAGAAGAAAGACTAGGTGTTCCTGTAGTTGAAATTTCAGCTTTAAAAGAAACTGGATTAAAAGAATTAATGGACAAAGCTTATAACGAAAGTAATAAGATTAGAGAAGGTTCAACAGTTCTTGAAAATTCAACTATTTCTCATTTAATTAAGGATGTAAAGATTGCACTTAAAGGACAAAATGTATTAAATCCTTTATTCCATGCAGTTAAGTTAGTTGAAAACGATTCTATTGAAGCAGATATGCATAAAGAAACTGTTCCAATGGTTGAAGAATTCAAAAAGACATTTAACGATGATGTATTTGGTGCAGACTTCGAAGCATTAGTTGCTGATGCAAGATATAAATACATATCAAAGAATTTTGCTCCAGCACTATCTCATAAATCAAAAAATTCTGCTGATATGACTCCTTCAGATAAAGCAGATAAGGTATTAACTCATAAGTACTGGGGTATTCCAATATTCTTAGTAATCTTATTTGGTATTTTCCACTTAACATTCGGTGAAGACTTATTCTATTTAGGAAAAATCTTTTCATTACCTTCATTAGAAGATTTAGGGCTTTTAAATGAAGATGGCGATCCAATTAATTTCGGAATTAAGATATTAGCTACATTCTATGATGGAGCGGTAATGTCACCGGGCGTTTGGATAAACAATGTTTGGAATGACTTAATAGTTGGCGAATTATTTGGCTGGCTAGGTGGATTGGTTGAAGAAAGCGGAATGGCTCCTTGGGCAATCGGGTTAATTAACAACGGTATATTTGATGGTATCTCAGCAGTTCTATCATTCTTACCACCAATCTTAGTATTATTCTTATTCTTCTCAATTTTGGAAGATTCAGGATAT
>JAEEGH010026378.1_pt1 | contig 11580 bp, 3 predicted proteins | sample 9134181 | NCBI WGS metagenome assembly JAEEGH01 (sample SAMN16246544, study PRJNA631951) | gut metagenome | biome: gut microbiome; feature: rumen; material: DP-attached | host: Bos | place: Iran: Karaj | collected 2018-10 | reverse complement strand
TTTTGAAGGACCTCGACTCTGTCGAAAAGCGCCTCGCTACCGAAGCCAAGGCCGCCCGCATGGGTGGTGCCGAAGCCAAGGCCCGCCTCGCCGCTTGCGAAAAGCTCCGCGACGCCTTCCAGGAAGGCAAGGCCGCCCGCACCGTGATGCACGACAGCGAAGAAATGGAACTCATCGTGAAAGATTTGGCCCTGCTGACCGCAAAGCCGCTCTTCTACTGCGCAAACGTCAAGGAAGACGATATCCTGACCGGTAACGCCTACGTGGAAAAGCTGAAGGAATACGCCGCCGCAAACGGCCACGAAGTCATCATGATCAGTGGCAAGATCGAAGAAGAACTTTCTGCCATGGAACCCGACGAGAAGGCAGAATTCTTGAAGGAACTCGGCATGAAGGAATCGGGCCTCGACGCCGTGGTGCGCAAGGGTTACGAGATTCTCGGACTCCGCACCTTCTTTACTGCCGGCGAAAAGGAATGTCGCGCTTGGACGTTCCATGCAGGCTACAAGGCCCCGCAGTGCGCAGGCGTGATTCACACCGACTTCGAACGCGGCTTCATTCGCGCCGAAACCTTGAGCTACGAAGACTTCCTGAAGCACGGCAGCTGGAACGCCGCCAAGGAAGCAGGCCTTGTCCGCACCGAAGGCAAGGACTACGTGGTACAGGATGGCGACATCATGTACTTCTTATTCAATGTATAATGTGGAATGTGGGATGTGGAATGTGGAATTAATCATTACACATTTCACACTACACATTAAAAAACTCGCCTGGTGGCGAGTTTTTTTCTTTTGGCAAGTTTTTTACTTCTTTTTCGCAGCGCGACGGGCCTTGATTTCTTCGACAATCGGGCGGATGATACTTGCGAGGTTCATCGCCGTTCCAATCAGAATCATGAACGACGCCGCATGGATTCCGGGGCCAGGTTCCACCTTCAAAAGCGGAATCCCCATACTCGCATTAACTTGTCCTAGCTGAGCCAGGAAAAACCACATTGCGACCATCGTAATCATCCCCATGGCGATTGATCCGAGCGGCGTAAACAGGGCGAAGACCGCCGCGATTACAGTGCCGATCAACACTGCATAAAGCGCCGAGACAGGTTCCATTTTCGGGAAATGGGGCATAGCGTCCTTGAATTTTTCCAGAGCTGCCGGATTGCCGGACTGCATTTTATGGAGAATGCCCAGCGCAGGTTCCTTCAAGGATGTTTCCAGATTCAAACCAGAAGCAAGTTCATACAGGTTCGGCTCGGCAACGACCTTTTCATCGTTACAAGAAACATTGGCTAACGGCATCAACAGAGCTAAAAGGACCAGCAAATAGGGAATTGCCGTCAACTTCTTGAAAAGACTCTTTTCGCGTTTTCCTGTAGGTATATCGTTTTTAGCAATATCAGCCATTACTTTTGCTGTCCCTCAAAGATGTTACGCGGGAAGGCGCAACGGAAACCAATCCAGTCGGACCAGTAGCGCGGATCTTCGTCGTCACTTTCCACCAGGTTCAAGTCATCTTCCTTGTCTTTCCAAGAGCCGCCCTTATAGACCTTGGACGAACCGAAGAAGGAACCCGTCGGGTTAGAGGATTCTACCCAGACAGAGAACATGAAGTAGGAGTCCTGGGTCCATTCGGCCACATTACCCGACATATCGAAAATACCCCAGGCGTTGGACTTCTTGCTGCTGACCGGCTGCGGACCATACGCAGGATTTTTCTTGCCCAAGCTATAAGAATTCGCCTTGTAAATGGCATAAAGTCCCGGGTTCGGATCTTCGTCCAGGTTCCACAAGGCGCCTTCGTTGTTATCGGCACGGCCGGCAAATTCCCACTGGGCCTCGGTCGGCAGGTCGCCACCAATAGCCTTGCAGAACGCTCGGGCGTCGCTCCATGTAATGTTGTGCACCGGAATACGGGCGCCCTTGAAAGAGGAGCGGTCCTTCACCTGTTTCGTCGAATCGAGATGAGCCATCACATCCTTGAAGTACTGTTGCGTCACTTCGGTCGTCTGAATACCAAAGCCGGACATCGCCACGACCTTACCCTTGTAACGGAACGAACCGGAATCGATCAGGGCGACATTGCCGTGCATCTTGTCGCGAATCACGCGAGGAACACGCAAAGCCATATCAAGAACAAGACCGTCGTCTTCCTGCGGCTTGACCTTTTCAGGAGTTTCAGTGAGCAGGTGCGGTTTTTCTTCAATTGGACGGTTCAGCCATTCCTGGACTTCCTGATGATCAAAGATGTAACCCGGCAATTCAAAGGCACCGCGGCAGGGAACCTTCGCATTGTTTATGGAGAGTTCAAGTTTCACATAACGGTAATGGTGACGGCCGACCAAGTCGGCGCCGTTATAAAGCCACACCGGCTTGTTGTTCTCGAGGCTAATGAACGCGCGCACGGCAACACCCGAAGAAAGCAGCGCGTAGAGAGAATCCGCCGTGTATCCCTTGGCGTTACCGCTCCAGGACACATCAAAGCGTTCACCCTGCTTGCCGAATACCAGACGGACGGCCTTGAGCTTGCAAACCTTGGCAGGAGCAGGTTCAGCCGCAGCCGGTGCGGGAGCCTGCTTGGAGGAATCCACCGCAGCAGAATCTGCCGCAGTCGTTGCATTCTTCGTTGCAGAAGAGTCTGCCACCACAGAGGAATCCGCCGCATGGGCTGTAGAATCAGCCTGAACCGTAGAATCCGCCTTCACAGAATCAGCTTTAACAGCGGAATCAGCGGGAGCCGGAGCCGGCTCCTCGGGGCAAGTCTCGTCTTCATAAACAGGTTCAATCTTTGTCGGGACCAGCGAAACTTGCAACGGAAGACTCTGCAAGCTATCCAGCTTATGGCGCAGAGCCCTGTTTACGATGCTTGCGGAACCCATCTTGTTCATGCGCCACATCAACAGGGATTCTTCGCGCTTATTGTTGTAGCGGTTGCGATACTTGATATAGACGCTGTCATCCGCAGCAACACCCAAAGAAAGGGGCTTACGCAGCGACGGATAGGTTTTTCCGAAATCATTGGTATCAACCTTGGGAATCGAGCTCTGGATTTCCTTGGAAAGGATATCGAACAGGGATTCAGTTTCTTCCAGGGTTTTCGCGTTGGCAACAGCCTCCATGGTCACCGAAGTCGTCACCTTCACCTTGGAAACCGTATCGGCAACCACCATTTGCGGTTGGAGTTTGACTTCGGAATCCTCTACGGAAACGGCATCGACATACGGAAGGTAATTAGGAGCCTCGAAAATGAAGGCGTACATTCCACGGGACAGAGGGTAAATGCGCGGCGGGACATTCTTCATACGGGCAGAAATGGATGTCACCTGCAAATTGGGAACCGGAGATTCAATCGTCAAGATACCGGGGCGACTCGTTTCCTGCAGCACCTGCCACTGGCCGTTCTTCTTGAAAAAGAGCTTGGGAACACGCGGAGAATAGATGTAGTCCTTGTCGAAATAGATATCGGCTTCGTCCTGGAACGCTCTAGAATTCTGCGTCGCATAGAAACGCATCAGCATTACTTCGGCAGGTTTCAGGTAGTTATCCGCCATACTGAACGCATGGAGTTTTTCGAAGTTTTCAACATTGACCGGACCGGAGAACCAGAGGTATTCCTTCGGGCCCTTCTTATGACGCAGGAACATGATACTCGGCTTAAGCGGAACCATGGGAGGCTCCGAAAGGATCATATTGCCTTCCTTGATAATCGCCATATTGGCGATCGGCTGAAGGGAAACGCCTTCCTTGAACATCACCGGGGCGACCCTAAAGTTCTTGTCGCTGTCAGCCAGCGCAAGAATCGGGAGCAACAGCAAGAACGGAAGCAATCGTTTTAAGGACATATCAACTCCTATATTCAAATCCGCCAGAACACACAAAATGTTCCATTTTTCTCACATAAAGATAACATTTTTGCTAAAAAGACTCAATCATTCACCCCCATTTTGAGCAAATAACCGCCTTCGGAGCCCCCAACCGGGCCTAATTCCACCTTCCAATCCGAAAGTCGGATAATGTCCGGATGGTGTTCGATAACGATAACCGTATCGCCGCGGGCAGAAAGCTTGCGAAGCATGTTCCAGAGGATCTGAATATCCTTGAGGTGGAGGCCGGTAGTCGGTTCGTCGAGCAGGTAGACCATTTCCTGGGCAGGTTTACGGGCAAGTTCCGCCGCCAATTTGAGGCGCTGGGATTCGCCGCCGCTGAGCGTGGTGACGGACTGGCCGAGTTTCACGTACGGGAGGCCCACATCGCGCAGGCATTCCAGTTTCGGGAGGATTTTCGGCTGGTCCTTGAAGAATTCGCAGGCTTCGGCGACGCGCATATCGAGCACGTCGGCGATGTTCTTGCCCTTGAAGGTGACGGTGAGAGTCTCCTGATTGTAGCGCTTGCCGCCGCAGACATCGCAGACTTCCCACACGTCCGAAAGGAAGTGCATTTCTACCGAGATAGCGCCGCGGCCTTCGCAGGCCTCGCAGCGGCCGCGAGCCAAGTTGTAGCTGAAGCGGCCATAGTCGAAGCCCTTCAACTTGGCTTGCGGCAGTTTGGCGAATAGCTTGCGTATGTCGTCAAACACGCCCGTGAAACTCGCGGGCGTGCTGCGAGGAGTTCCCGAAATCGGGCTCTGGTCGACCAGAAGAACTTCGCCGTTCTGTTTCTTGCGGCCGCGGGCCAGGAATTTCTTCTTGAGGCGCGGGTAAATTTCGTCCATAACCATGGAGCTCTTGCCCGAGCCAGACACTCCACAGACCACGCTAATGGCACCCTTCGGGAACTTTACAGACAAATTCTTAAGATTGTTATGATTCAGTTTTTCGAATTCATAGAATTCCGTGGAATCCGTAATGGGCTTTGCCGCAATCTCGTTTGCCATCGGGATGGTGTGCGTCAAATACTTGACCGTTTCGCTGCGCGGGAACTGTTGCAGGGCATAAGGCTTGGAAAGCTGTTCGGGAGAACCTTCGGCAACGACTTCACCGCCGAACTCACCCGCCGCAGGGCCCATATCGATAATATGGTCTGCCGCCTGCATCATCTTCATGTCATGTTCCACCACGACAAGTGTATTGCCGAGGTCGCGCAAGCGGTAAAGCGTATTGAGCAACATGGCGGTATCGCTTTCGTGGAGGCCCACCGTGGGTTCGTCAAGCACATAGAGCACACCTTCGAGACCGCTACCGATCTGGCTAGCCAGGCGAATACGCTGGGATTCACCGCCGGAGAGCGTGTCACCCGCGCGGTCGAGGCCGATGTAGCCGAGCCCCACGCCCTTGAGGAAGTTGAGACGTCCGACAATTTCGCGGAGCAAGGGTTCGGCAACAGTCATCTTGCCGTCGGGATTTTTGTCCTTTCCGAAGTTGTCACGTTTAAAGTTTTCATTGCTGAACCATTCAAGCGCCTGGGCGATGCTCATGTGGTTCACATCCATGATATTCTTGTCGCCAACGCGAACCGCCAGATATTCCGGTTTCAAGCGTTCGCCGTGGCAATCGGGGCAAACTTCGCCATCCTTAAAGTGGCCGAGGCCAAGGCAGGTTTCGCAGGCGCCCCAGTGCGTATTAAAGCTGAAGTGCTTGGGATTCAAGGCTGAATCCATGTACCAGCCGCATTCCGGGCAGCCCGGCTTTTCAGAGCAGGCCAAGCGATTTCCACTTTCGTCTTCGATATGCAAGATTCCGTTGCCGTCGCGGTAGCCGCGCTCAAACGCTTCCACCAAGCGGGCACGATTGTCTTCTTTCACCACGACCGTATCGACCACAGCGAACAACTGCTTTTCACGAGTCGGAATTTTCGGCAGCGGGAGTTCTACAAGTTTGTCGCCTAGGTAAACCTTGCGATAGCCCTTCTCGGTAAGAATCTTGGAAAGTTTTAGCACATCCTTGATTTCGAACGGGGCAAGCACCGTGACCTTTTTATTCAAATTGCGATCGAAGGCGTATTGCATCAGGTCGCCGACAGCATAAGCGCTCACGGGCTTTCCGCATTTCAGGCAATGCGGGGTCCCGACCCTCGCCCAGAAAATGCGGAAGTAGTCATAAATTTCGGTGAGGGTCGCGACCGTACTGCGCGGGCTCTTGCTCGCACTTTTCTGGTCGATAGCGATTGCCGGCGCGAGGCCCGAAATGGAATCGATGCTTCCGTGATCGGGGCGTCCGAGGAAGCGGCGAGCATAAGTACTCAAAGTCTCCACAAAGCGGCGCTGACCTTCGCTAAAGAGCGTATGGAAAGCGAGGCTCGATTTTCCGGAGCCCGAAACACCTGTGACCACCGTGAGCTTGTGACGCGGAATCGTCACATCAATGTTCTTGAGGTTATGCTTGCGGGCACCATGCACCTCGATATCCAGCGACAAGTCTTCTCCGCCCTTGAGCGTGCGGTCAAAGTGATGGTTTTCGCCATGCTTTTTCGCAAGCACCGGCGCAAGGTAGCGGCCCGTTTCCGACTTCTTGCATCTTGCAATCTGCTCCGGCGTACCCGTCGCAATGATTTTACCGCCATGAATACCCGCATCCGGGCCCAAATCGATAATCCAGTCGGCACACTTGATCACGTCCAGATTGTGTTCGATAATCACGACGCTATTGCCGAGGCTACGCAAGCGATTCAGGCAATCCATGAGCTTGCGGATGTCTTCAAAGTGCAAACCCGTCGTCGGTTCGTCAAGCAGGTAGAGCGTCTTGCCTGTACCTGGGCGGCGCAATTCCGATGCAATCTTGATTCGCTGCGCTTCACCGCCGCTGAGCGTTGTCGAAGGCTGTCCCAGAGTCAAGTAGCCGAGGCCCACTTCTACAAGCAGATTAAGCGGTTGCGCAATCTTCGGAATGTCCTTGAAGAATTCCGCCGCATCGGCAATGCTCAAGTCGAGAATTTCAGAAACGTTCTTGCCCTTATAATAAACTTCGCGAGTGGCATCGTTAAAACGCTTGCCGCCGCACACATCGCATGTCACCTGCACGCTCGGAAGAATATGCATATCCACGATTTTCACGCCCGCGCCTTCGCAGGCATCGCAGCGGCCGCCCTTCACGTTGAAGCTGAAACGGCTCTTGCTGTAACCGCGAATCTTGCTTTCTTCCATGCTGGCGAAAAGGTCGCGCACATCGTCCCAAATCTTGGTGTAGGTTGCCGGGTTGCTTCGCGGCGTGCGGCCAATCGGCGTCTGGTCGATTTCAATCACCTTGTCGATGTTTTCGAGACCTTCCAGGTGGTCGAATTTGCCGACCGGTTCTTCAGAATTGTAGAATACACGGGCCAATTCGCGGCGCAGAATCTGGTTAATCAGCGTACTCTTGCCGGAGCCCGAAACGCCCGTCACCACCGTCAGCGCACCGTCCAGCGGAATTTCCACATCGATATTCTTGAGGTTGTTTTCGGCGGCACCGCAAATCTTGAGTTTGGGCGTATTCTTGTCAATCTTCTTGCGGGTCGAAGGAATTTCAATTGCCTTACGGCCGCTCAAATAAGCGCCCGTCAGCGAAGCCTTATTCTTCTCCAACTCTTCGACGGTTCCTGCCGCAATCACGCGACCGCCCTCTACGCCGGCACCCGGCCCCACGTCAATCACGCAGTCCGCATGGCGCATGGTGTCTTCATCGTGTTCCACGATAATCAGGGAGTTGCCCTGCGCCCTCAAATGCTCCAACATCCCGAGCAACTTATCGTTATCGCGGGGGTGGAGCCCGATGCTCGGCTCGTCAAGCACGTAAAGCACCCCCTGCAGGCCGGCGCCCACGGCGCTTGCCAAGCGTATGCGTTGGGCCTCGCCGCCACTCAAAGTAGAAGCCTTACGGTTAATCGTCAAATAACCGAGCCCCACCGCATTGAGGAACGAAAGTCGCCCGCGAATTTCCTTCAGAATTTCCTTGCCGATTCGCTTTTCCTTTTCAGACAAGTCAATTTTATTGAAGAAATCCACCGACTTCTCGACGGACCATTCCGTCATTTCCGTCAGATTCACGCCATGGAAAGTGACCGCATTCGCCGTGCGGTTGATACGCGTACCGCGACATTCGGGGCAAACGCCAATCTGCATGTACTTGCGGAAGTGGAAAATATGCCACATATCCCACAGTTCCTGCATAATCGGGATAATGCCGCGTTCCGATTCACTCGGCGTACCGTACAGTACGGCATCCTGTTGCGCCTTTTTGAGCTTGTTCCACGGTGTATCCAGCGAAAAATGCATTTCGTTTGCGATGTTGCGCAAGTTGCGGCGACCAAAATCGCTAAAAATCAGCGTACCATCATCTTTCTTGATGGTCGCGATACAGCCTTCCTTGATGGATTTCGTCTTGTCCGGGATAATCAAGTCCAAATCGAACTTGTAGCTTTCGCCCATGCCCTTACAGGCAGGGCAGCGACCCTTCGGGTCGTTAAAGCTGAAGAATCGCGGTTCCAGTTCCGGAATAGAGATGCCGCACTTGGGGCAAGCGAGCAAAGTGCCCTGCAGGCGATATTCTTCCTTTGCCTGCGCTGTCCCAGTACCAGCATCTCCGGTGCCGTCCTTTCCCGAACCACCAGCCGACAACAAGAAACTCACCAGTTTTCCGTCGGTCAGTTTCAAAGCGCCTTCCAGCGCTTCGCGCAAACGGCTCATGTTCTTGCGTTCAAGCGTCAAGCGGTCAATCACCGCTTCAATGGTATGCTTCTCGTAACGCACGAGCGCCGGAACATCTTCCAAGCGATAAATCGCGCCGTCCACGCGGGCACGCACAAAGCCGTTTTCCTTGAGTTCCGCCAGTTCCTTGCGGTATTCGCCCTTGCGCTCCTGCACAATCGGCGCCATCACCGTAATCTGCTTGCCCTCGTCACTCACGTACAAATTATCAACAATCTGGTCCACCGTCTGCGCCTGGATCACGCGCCCGCAATCGGGGCAATGCGGCACGCCCAAGCGCGCAAAAAGCAAGCGGTAATGATCCAAGATTTCCACCACCGTACCCACCGTCGAACGCGGGTTTCGGTTCACCGTCTTCTGGTCAATCGAAATCGTCGGCGAAATGCCGCGAACGCTTTCCACCTCGGGGTGCTTCATGCGACCAATGAACTGGCGCGCATACGCCGAAAGCGACTCCACAAAGCGCCGCTGGCCTTCCTGGAACACCGTATCGAACGCAAGGCTCGACTTGCCCGAGCCCGAAACGCCGGTAACCACCACAATCGAATCGCGGGGAATAGAAAGGTTCACATGACGGAGGTTATGTTCGTGCGCATCGCGGATTTCAATCGACTTTGTCATGTCGCGCAATATAGAAAAAGACGGCCTAGCCGTCTATTTTTCAGTGAACAAATGTGCATAACATCAAGGGCTCTGTCGGGTCAAACTGTACACTTGTGCCCGGCTAGCAAAAAATCCTCAATCCGTAAGCCCTTCCAAAACTGTTTTTCGGCTGCATGACCGATGTTTTTACACTGAAATGACCGTTCGGCGGTCCGCAGCATGTTCGCAGCTATACGGCCTGGCCTAACAGAGCCCAAATTTGCTTTCGGTTTTATAGAAATTTTAAAGAGATTGATTAATGGCAGCTACGAAATATACAGAAGAAAATTACGAAGAAGAACAGCGACTTAAGCAACAACAGCAGCAATAGACCCGCTTTGGTGTTCCATCCAAGCCAAGTAAATAATTTCTATATTGGGTCCTAATTTTAAGGCCAACGCAACGTTTTGGCATATTGATAAGGAGGATATATGAACTTATTTACTAAAGTCATATTTGCACTTTTTACATTCAGCGTTTTTAATATAGCAGCAGAACAAAGACGCGCCGATATTTACGTTGACGAAGACCTCTACAAAGATGCGGAAGTACTCGCGGCCGTGCAGAAATACGCAGGCGCCGTCGAAAAGGAGCTCAACTTCAAGATTGACATCAAATCGTTTCCGGCAGCATTAGTCCTTGACTCTACAACTCTTAATTCTAGCCCCAAATTCAAGCAGAAAAGCACCGCTGCCGAACTGAAGGCCGCCATCAAGGAATCCTGGGAAGACAAATCCAAAGCTCCATTAGCGGGAGTCATCCTTATAGGCAATCTGCCTTTTGCACGAATGGAATACTTTGCCAGAGAATCCGACGGCAGGGCGGCATTCCCCGGCGATGGAAAAATCACCGGCTACCAGGTCTGGGCGGTTGACTTCTACTATATGGACATGGACGGCAAGTGGACAGACGAACTCATCGGAACCGGCTGCGTATCCGACGGAGCATGCAGCGGCGAAGTGGAATACGGCGAAAACGGGATTTTCGATTCACACTACAACCATTTTAACGGGGAACTTGCCGGCGAAGATTTCGAAATCTGGGTATCTCGCGTAAACGCTTACGGCGAAGCCCGCGACTTGTACAATAACAAATGGATTGAACAACTCCGCAATTACAACGAATACCTCGCCACGGTCAAGGAACTCACCGTACGCTGGCTCAACAAGGCCTATGACATACACGCCAACACAACCCCACGTTCGGACAAGGCATTGTTTACCTATTCCGACCCGTCCCCCATTTATAGGGAAGACTACGCCGTCGTAAGCCATTTCAACGACCTCTCGAAAATGTATAACGAAGTCGACATCGTCCATGCGATGAACAGGGAAAAATCTCTTCTATACATGGTAAAAGATTATGATTGGCTAACCCATCTGGGTCACGGCAACGAAAAGTCCTTTGCCGACGGAGTCTCGGTAAATGATTTTGAGCCCTCCATCGAAAGCGTCCCCTACCTACTTAACCTATTCTCTTGCAACATCGCTCGCTATTCCACACCCGAAGGTCTCTCTTACGACCGTACAGTAGGCATGGCGTTCTTGTTCAGGTCTTTGAAAGGTGGCGTTTCGATGATAGCCTCGACAAAGATGGGCGGCGGCTACCAAGCGGTCGATACACTTTACAAACACACAAAAACGAATCTTCTGGGCGATGCATACGTCAAGTGGGCGAACTACAGATCGTTGGTATTCGAAGACGCCAAGAACGCAAAGGACATTTACGCCTGGTACTACGGAACCACGCTTTTCGGCGATCCGTTCGCGGCACTTAAAACAAATAGAGACAACGTAAAACCGGACAGCATGCCGAACAACATCGCGCTGCACGCATTGCACGATTTCAACATCAGCGGCAAATGCATCGACGAAACGCAAGGCGTCGATGGTTTCTGCAACGTCATTTGCGGTTCCACGGAAGCGAACTATTGCGCAGGCATCCACGGCTACGCCCGAATCGGCTCCATCTACGCCAAGGGCGGATTGGTCCTGAATGCCGAAATTAAAGCTAAAAAAGCACTCATCTACCGCGATTTCGAAGATGCGGAACTCTTCATCAACGCAGACGTGGATTACGATTACGTCGCCTACGTCAATCCCAAGCGCTGGAACAAGGCGTTTGACGCTTTCGATACCCTAAAGACATTCCCGGACAACAAATGCACAGAGGACATTTCCGTAGATAAGGAATACACTCTCGTCGACGGAACATGCATCAACAAGCTTACGGTTCGCTCCACCGGGACGCTAATCATTCCTGAAGGCGATTTCTACGCCTATTCCATGACCATGGAACCGGGTTCCAAGTACAAGTTCGAAAAAC
>JAEEGH010026377.1_pt1 | contig 11581 bp, 8 predicted proteins | sample 9134181 | NCBI WGS metagenome assembly JAEEGH01 (sample SAMN16246544, study PRJNA631951) | gut metagenome | biome: gut microbiome; feature: rumen; material: DP-attached | host: Bos | place: Iran: Karaj | collected 2018-10 | reverse complement strand
CGCCAAGAGCCTTGCCCAGTCAAAAACCTTCAACATCGCCATGATCCTGCCTGCAGACTGCAACATCTCGGAGCTCCCCTTCTTCCAGAGCTGCATGTATGGAGTGTGCGAAGCAGCAGCCGCCCGAGACTACGATGTTCTTGCTGTCTACACCATGGGAAATGAGACCAAAAACCTGGAGCGGATACTGATCAACAACAAGATCGACGGTGTCATTTTAAGCCGTACAATGGTGGATGACGAACTGATCAAAGAAGTGAGGAAGCGCAACATCCCTTTTGTTGCCATCGGAGCAACAGAGGACGACAACATAGTAAGGGTTGACCATGACCACAGAAGTGCCTGCCGCGAGCTCACTTCACTCATTCTGCAGAACTCCGGCGACCGCATCGCTCTGATCGGCGGAAACAACACGCATATGGTTACCAGACTCCGCTACCTGGGCTTCACGGACGCTTTTAAGGCAGACGGACGCTCCATCCGTCCCGACCTCATCTTCCTGAATGCAGAAACAACGGATTCCATCGACGAGATCACCGAGGAGCTCCTTATAAAAGAAGCCGAATGCATAGTTTGTATGGACGACATGATCTGTTCCCGTGTTCTTCAGAAACTCACAAAGGACAGAGTTTCCGTTCCCGGAAAAGTCAAGGTCGCATCATTCTACAATTCAAGTCTTTTGGCAACCCATGTTCCCGCAGTCACCACTCTTGAATTTGATGTTAAAAAGCTGGGGGAGACGGCGGCCAACGTCCTTTTGGACCTCATCAACGGCGTAACTGTTCCTCCCGTAACACTGCTTCCCTACAGGGTCAATGTCAGGGAGACAGTCTAAAAGGGGCTGAAAGTCTCATTTTTTAGCGAAATATTATACTCTTTTTATACGGACCGGCCTGCTTTTTTTCTTCACAATTGGAAACAGGTATGTTAGAATGTTAGTGTCCATATATATAATACGACGAAACGGATTATAGAGGCAGATCTTTAATGAATAAAATCGAACGAAAAGTAATATACAGTCTTATAGGTATCGGAGTTTTCTGTCTGGTGATGCTTTTCGGCGGAGTAACCGAGTACGTTGAAGGCGTTACCATAAAGGGCATCATCACCGGAGAAGGTCCGACACCGACTCCCACGCCCTATTACACCCCGACCCCCACAAACACTCCGACGCCGACGGCCACTTACACACCTACACCCACCTTCACGCCGACGCCGACTCCCACTGATACACCCACACCCACTTTCACGCCGACGCCCACAAACACTCCGACACCCACAAACACTCCGACGCCGACGCCAACCCCGATCTTTTACGATCCGGGCATAGCTTTAACCGATGTCTATGCTTCATCGAGGCTCAACATCAGATCTTCCATGAGCACGGCAAGCAGTTCAAACATCATCGGTAAGCTGAACTACGGAAGCTATTCGGTCATCCTTGAAGACCTGGGTGACTGGTTGAAGATCTCAACAGGAACCATCAAAGAAGGTTACATTTCGAAGGAATTTACCATCACAGGCTACGAAGCCGCAAAGATCCTTGATTCTGACAGGAGCGAGGACGGAAAACGGGTCGTAAGTGCCAAGCTCACGACCGCAGTCAAGTGCAGGTTGACACCGGAGCAAAATGCAAAATCCGACGGTCAGCTTTCCAAAAATACGGTTGTATCCGTTGATTTCACAAAGAGCTTCGGCTCAGGAAATGAGGGCTGGCTCAGAGTTACAACGGCAGAAGGCAAAACCTGCTACGTTCAGGGCAAGTACCTTAAGTTCACCTATACTTACGAAACCGGTCTTACGCTGAATGAGATCGCAGCCCTCGCAATGGACATCAAGGTAAAGCAGGCATATATGAACAGGCAGGTTACCTCCATTCCCACCGTAAACCGCGGTCATACCACCGACATGACGGATGAGGATTTCTACCTTTTTGCAACGATCATCGCAACAGAAGCCGGAGATCAGGATTACGAAGGTATGCTTGCTGTAGCAAATGTCATCATCAACCGTATGGAGCTGGGCTGGTGGAACGACAAGAATCCCGCTACCAGTGCACTGCACGACGTGGTCTACGCCAAGGGGCAGTTTGACGGAGCAAGCGATCACCTTGTGAACAAGGTTCAATCCTCCGGAGTACTTGACCGCAACCCGATCTACTATCAGGTTGCACGAGATGCCTGCAACGGCATTAACAACATCGGAAACTACTACTTCTTCCGAACCGAGAGCAGCGCTCTCAGACGTTCCGACACTAACGGAGTTTACGATTGTCCTCTGCTTCACTTCGACGATTTCTACATCGTTGGTGATCCGGACACCAACCGCCACGTCTTCTATCACAGAACAGACTGGTAATTAAATAAGACAGCAACCATCAAGACTGCAGACCCTGCTCTGCAGTCTTTTTTATAATTATGTCGATTTATGGAAATTTGTATATTTTTTAGACTTTTTTAAAAATCTGTTGACAAAAAAATTCATATATGGTATTTTCAACACGTGCTTAACGAATCGGGCACAAATATTAAAGAAAGAGAGGTAAGCTGAAATGACAATGATTCGAGTTAATGTATTTAAATACGCGGATAATGACCGTAACCTTACCTCGGTATCACTTTCATTTTAAATCTGTAAAAATGAATCTTTTACCGTGGTAATCAATTTGCCACGGTATTTTTATATCTATTTTTATCTGAATCCCGTGGCGCAAGCAACTTTATTGGCTAAACATTCTTACGCAAGGGGGACACCCATGAAAAAACTAATTAAATACGTACTGAAGTACTGGTACAGGTACATTTTTGCCATTTCCTGTCTTGTTATCGGTACAATCTTTGACGACATCAGACCGCAATACATAAAGGATATTGTCGACAAAGTCATCGGCGAGGGAAAGATCGAGCTTCTCCCCCGTCTCCTGCTCATCATCGCTGGTATCGGAATTCTCAGGACTTTTACGCAATATTTTAAAGAATACACTTTTGACGTTACGGGTATCAGAGTCGGAAATGACGTTCGTTTCGACCTTTTTAAACACATACAGAAGCTTTCGCTTAACTATTTTGACAAAGCAAACACCGGAGAACTGCTTGCCAGAATGAAGAACGACATCGACGCCCTGGCATTCGGAGGCGTTGGTTTCATCGTCATGCTGGCCATAGAGATCGTTCTCCATGTAGGCATAGTTATCTACTTCATGTTCAGGCTCTCTCCGACCCTTGCCATCTTCCCGCTCTGCATTCTGCCTGTGGGGATCTTCCTTGCAGTCATTCTTGAAAAGAAGCTGGACAAGGTTTACGACGATCTCAGTGAAGAAAACGCAAAGATGAACACCGTTGCTCAGGAAGACATTGCCGGAGTGCGGACTGTTAAGGCATTTTCGAGAGAAAAATACGAGTTGGAGAAATTCCGCAGCCACAATAAAGAGTACTACTCTCTCAGCATGAAGCTTTCCAAGGTGCTTGTTCGTTACGAGCCTCTTTTTGACCTTATCACAAAGCTCCTTCCCATCGGAGCCATCCTCATCGGAGGACGGATGGTGATCAACGGAGACATCTCACTTGGTGGTCTTGCGGCCTTCATCATCTATTGTGATTCCCTGGTTTGGCCCATGGAATGCATCGGATGGGTCAGCAACGAGATCGCATCGGCCTTTGCGTCCTACAAGAAGATCAAAAAGGTTGCAAACGAGGTTCCTTTGATAACCGATCCCGCTGATCCCACTGTCATTGATCATGTAACGGGAGCCGTTACTTTTGATAACGTATCCTTTAAGCTTGATAACAAGGACATACTTAAAAACATCTCATTCTCGCTGCCTGCAGGAAAAACCTTGGGCATAATGGGAGCGACCGGTTCGGGAAAGACTTCCATCCTCACCCTTCTCTTCCGCTTCTATGATGCGGATACGGGAAGCATAAAGCTTGACGGCGTGGACATTAAGGATCTGTCTCTCACTCAGCTCAGGCAGAGCATAGCTCAGGTTTCACAGGATGTGTTCCTTTTCTCCGACACCATCAGCGAAAATGTGCGTTTCGGTAAACACGACGGAACATCGGACGAGACCGTGCACAAATGCCTCGAAATGGCAAGAGCATCGGAATTTGTGGACAATCTTTCCGAGAAAGAGGAAACAGTTATAGGAGAAAGAGGTGTGGGACTTTCAGGCGGACAGAAGCAAAGGATCTCCATCGCAAGAGCTCTGGCAAAAAATGCCCCTGTCCTTGTCCTTGACGATTCCACTTCCGCTCTCGACACCGAAACAGAGCTTGAGATCCAGGGTGTACTGGATTCATTGCAGGATACCACGAAGATCATCATCGGACACCGCATTTCCGCTGTCAGAAAGGCAGATGAGATCATCGTCCTTCAGGACGGTGCAATCGCGGAACGCGGTACACATGAAGAACTTCTCGCCCTCCGCGGCTTATACTATGAAACTTATTGCGCACAATACGGGGAGGTGGCATAATGGCCGTCAATTCAACAAAAAAAGACGAGAATACAGCTCTTGCGGATAAGACAAGAACTATCCTCCGTCTTGCAAAATATCTTTTAAAATACAAGGGGACCATCGCGCTGGTGCTGACAGTTATCGGTGTAGCAACAGCCATCATCCTTGTTAACCCGCTCATCATCGAGTATGCCATCAATGAGTGCATTCCCGATAAAGATTACGATACTCTTTACAAGGTCGCTCTTGTGGCTTTGGGTCTTAACCTTCTGCTCTTCGTGATGGTCAAGACACGTATGTACCTCATGTCCATGATCTCAAACAAGATCCTGGTAACCATCCGTGATGAGCTTTACACCCATCTTCAAAAGCTGGGACTTAAGTTTTACGACAGTCTTCCCGCCGGAAAGATCCTTTCCAGAGTCATAGAAGATGTCAACTCACTAAAAGGAGTACTGCAGGATCTTGTTACAACACTGCTTCCCCAGTTCATCACCCTTTCAGCCGTTGTGATCATCATGTTCATAAAGAATCCGATCCTGGCAGCGGCTACCCTCATTTCAACGCCCATCCTTATTGCAGGTCTTTTGTTCATTAAGGTCAAGTGTTCAACACTTTGGCACATACACAGCAAAAAGTCCTCAAACCTTTCGGGCGTTATCCACGAAGATGTTTCGGGAATGAGGATAATCCAGGGTTTTGCTGCAGAGAAAGAGACCGCAGGTTCATTTGATACCGCTGTTAAGGAGCATCAGGATTCTTTCCGTGACGCGGTAAGGATCGGTGACCTTTTCAACTCCATCATTGAATTTACAACCATGTTATCCACGATCTGCATGTACTTCGTCGGAGTTAAATTCCTGGGCATCAGATCCGAAAGCGTGGGTACTCTCACTGCTTTCTCAATGTATGCAGGCATGATCTGGCAGCCCATTTCACAGCTTGGAAATCTTTACACCAACCTGGTAAGAAATGTGGCCAGAGCCAACAGGATCTTTGAAGTCATCGACACCGAGCCTGAAGTATTTGACAGGGAGGGCGCCACGGAACTTCCGGAGATTTCCGGACAGGTGGAGTTTAAAAACGTTTCCTTCTCCTATGATGACAAAAAAGGCGTTCTCGACAATGTAAGCTTCACAGTTAAACCCGGCGAGACCATCGCCCTGGTGGGCCCTACCGGAGCGGGCAAATCCACCATAGCGAACCTCATCAGCCGATTCTATGACATAAAGCAGGGGCAGATCCTTATTGACGGTCACGACCTCACTTCCGTTACAGTGGAAAGTCTCCGCAAACAGATGGGTGTCATGACTCAGGACAACTTCCTTTTCACAGGCACCATCGCGGACAATATCCGCTACGGAAAGCTTGATGCAACACAGGAAGAGATCGAAGCCGCCGCAAAGGCGGTCAATGCCCACGACTTCATAATGAAGCTGGAAAAGGGTTACGACACCGAACTTCAGGAACGCGGCGCAGGACTTTCCGTCGGACAGCGTCAGCTTCTTGCCTTTGCAAGGACCATGGTTTCCATGCCCAAGATCCTGATCCTGGACGAAGCAACCTCTTCCATTGATACTCAAAACGAGATCATGGTTCAGAAGGGAATCGCTGAGCTTTTAAAGGGCAGAACTTCCTTTGTTATCGCCCATCGTCTTTCGACCATAAAAAATGCAGACCGTATCTTTGTCGTAGATCACGGCTGTATCGTCGAAGCGGGTTCCCACAACGAACTGATGGCGCAGAAGGGTGAGTACTACAACCTTTGTCAGGCTCAGATGGCATAAAATCATAACGCAAAAAGCCCGCATCACAAGTGCGGGCTTTTTCTATGTCTCAAATTCCGGTATAAAACTTTCTTTTGCTGTATCACCTTCCTGTATGAAGGCGTTGGTGATCCCCAGTTCCAGGGCGTAATCCACCAGCCGGGCATATTCTCTCTTGGTTACCTTCCTGTTCAGTTCCCTGAATTCCTCGGGTATCTTAAAGGGAGTGTACTGATTCATGAGCGAAATGTAGACCGAATCACCGTAGGTCTTGTAGATGTACTCCACACAGGCCTTGGATTCCTTTACATGTCCGGGAAGAAGCAGGTTTCTGACGATGATCCCTTTCTTCATCATTCCCCGTTCATCAAATTCAGGATCTCCCACCTGACGGAACATTTCAGCTATGGCCTTTTTTGCGATCTCCGGGTAATCTGCGGCATTTGAGTATCTCGCCGCAAGTTCCGGTGTAATGTATTTAAAGTCCGCGAGATATATGTCTATGAAGCCCTCCATTTCCTTAAGGACTTCCGTATCGTCATAGGAAGAAGTGTTTGCCACAACAGGTATCTTAAGCTTCTCTTTCACAAGCAGCAGGCTCTCCCTTATTTGCCTGTAGTAATGAGAGGGCGTCACAAGGTTTATGTTATTCGCTCCCATTTGCTGAAGTCTTAAGAATTCCTTTCCCAGTTCTTCCTCAGTTACTTCTCGCCCAACTGCCGCTCTTGAGATCTCCTTGTTCTGGCAATAGACGCACCTGAGATTGCAGCCCGAGAAGAAAACAGTTCCCGAGCCTTCTTTTCCCGACAAACACGGCTCTTCCCAAAAGTGAAGAGCCGCCCTTGAAATCATTATTCTGTTTGAAACTCCGCAATAACCTACTCTTCCGCGTCCGGATCCTTCTCCGTCTCTTCGGATAATGTCACTGCTTCTGTCTGCTCCGCATTTTCGGGGGCAGGAATAACACTGAATCTCATGCATAATACAAATAATACGATACCTGCTAAAAGAATAAAGATCGAAATGAACTGCGATGTTGAAAGTGCTCCCACCGCACCTCTTTCAATGTCTCCGCGGAAGATCTCGATGATGAAACGTCCTATGCTGTAAAAGATCAGGTAGAAGGCCGAAACCACTCCCGGTTTCTTGAAAAACCTTGAGATCACAAATACAAGCACAAAGAAATTAAGGAAATTGGCTATCGAGGACATTATCTGTGTCGGATAAAGCCAAACATTGTTTGGTGCAAACAGGGATTCTGTAAAGGTGATGTGGATCGCGCCTTTTGTGGGTGCTCCGTAACAGCAGCCCGCCAGCAGGCAGCCGATACGGCCGAAGCCCTGGGCAATGGCAATTTCCGGAAGAACCAGATCGAACCATTCCAGTGTGTTTAATTTCTTGATCCTGCAATAGATTATGCAGACGATGGATCCGCCGATGATCCCGCCGTAAACAACAAAGCCGTTGGTGATGTTTAACAGTATTTTGGGATTCTCTATGATAGATCTGATCTCAACTATATAATAAAGGAGTTTTGCTCCGACAGCGCCTCCGATGGCTGCCAGCATCGCAAGATTGAACGCTGTATCAGGGTCTTTCCCTCTTTTCTTTACACGCTGCTCAAGGACGATGTAAGCTACTATGATACCGATGGCGATCATCAGTCCGTAACCGTGTATGGTCAGGGGGCCAATCTTAAACAATTCGTTTTTCATGCATTGATCTCCTCTTTGATCGAATAAAGGTGGTGTCCGAAGACACCACCTTAATATACTATATATAAGTTTTTTTGGCAATCCTGTTTCTTGTTCACTGTCCTACAAATGTTTCCTTACGAAATCATTGCCTTCTTTGGGCTGACAGAGTATATTCGAATTTTTAATAATCCGGCTATCGAAGTCAACACCACCGCTACGATAATCAGCATGAACAATACGACTCTTATCGATACATGAAACACAGTTATCGGAAATCCTATATCTTCAGAGTATCCGCTGTTCAAAACATCGCAGATAACCTTTGTAGTAATGATTGAAACAATAGATGAGATAAACTGAATTAAAGTAATTCCCCCCAAATAGCATTTAAAGATGTAAGAATCTCTAATGCCCATTGCTTTAAGTATTCCAAGCTTTCTTGATATGCCTTTCATTGCATATGCCAGAAGAAGCCCCTCTACAACCACTGCAAATACAGAAACAAATAACGGGATCAGATTTTTTAAACCTTTAGCCCCGGACATTCCAATGCTTTCCGAGCATCCAACCACATCATAATCTGCCAAATTGATATCTGAAGTGATCTCTCTGTAACTTTCTTCCGATTCTTTTGTCGGGAGATAGATCCACACGACATTCGGAGCAACATTTTCCTGCGTTTCCGCTTCAAATAGAACAGAGTAATCAAACCTGGCACCGGTAGAGTTTAGTATCCCAACGACTGTATAAGGAATTTCTGTCAATTCTCCGGTAACGTCGAAGAACATCTTCCCACCGGTTACCTCATTTCCAAGATCGATAGAGTAAACAGTATCCCCTACTTTAATCCCCGCTATGTTTGCAAGATATCCTCCCAATATAATTTCCTTTTTGCCTTTTTCCGGAACACGTCCTTCGTAAATGAATTCCTTTATGACTTCTTCAAGAAAATCGTGCTCACATGCATAACGCATATACTCGTCTCCCACGAGTTGTCCCGGCCTTGTGATCGATAATGAATATCTCACAGTGAACTGATATATCTTTGCATCTTTTGAAAGCTTGGACTTAAGATTACTTGCAAAAGAATCAGAAATATCCTCATACATTCTCGAAAAACTTCTGCTCGCCTGTCCTGAAAAGGTCACATTGGGCGCAAGTTTGGTATAGGATTTTTCCGATGTAAATGTCAAAAGAACGCATATCAGGAAAGTAGAAAGCAGTGTCATGATCATAAAAAAGACCGTTTTCCCTATTCCGCCAAACAATTCCTTAATAAAAAGCTTTAGCTTCATCACTTCTCCCCTAAAGACAAACGATTTCGTCACAAATATTGTCAAAAACAGACGTGTGACACGTAACCATAACCATTCTTGTTGTTTTAAGTACCTTCATAATATCAAAGATGATCTGCGCATTCCCCTCATCAACATTTGAAATCGGTTCATCGAAGATAAAAACCTCAGCATCCTTCAGAAGCGCTCTTGCAAATGCAACTCTTTGCTTTTCTCCGCCTGAGAGTTCTGCGGTTCTGTGATATTTTCTGTGCAAAAGGTTCATCTTTTGAAGCAGGTCATCAATTCTCTTCTCATCGAGCTTCTCATCAGTATCTTCATAAACCAACCGAAGATTCTCATATACAGATAGATTCTCAAAAAGAGCATAGTCCTGAAATACAAAGGAATACTCGGCTTTTCGGATATCACACAGAACACCCGGCTTTGTAAAATCTATTTCCTTACCATTTAACAAAAGCTTCCCGCTGGTAGGTTTGTCCAGCAGACCAAGAATACTCAGCAAAGTGGTTTTTCCTTTCCCCGATGCCCCCTTTAAGAGATACATTTTTCCTGACTCAAAGACGTGATTGAATTCCTTGATAACTTCTATACTGTTTTTTCCCTTTTGATACACTTTTCCCAAATCCAACGCCTGAATTATCATTGTTTACTTGTATGATTATTAGGAAGCTAATAATCAACTTTTCCTTTCTTTTTAATATCGTGGTTCAATACAACTCAGATACTGTGGACAAATGATTGATTTTTTGTAGTTTGACTACTCGACAGGAGTGTATTGCCGCTACCTTTATCTGAATTGTTTATCAGCTGGATGTGCCGGAGTTTTCTCCTGAGTACTCATTTCAATCAAGTCTACGATGATAATCGTTGGTGGATATCACGGTATCAGACTTTAGAAAGGGAGGTAAAACCTCATGATTTACGTAGGCATTGACATTGCCAAACTCAACCATTTCGCCTCTGCGATTTCTTCCGAAGGCGAAGTACTCATCGAGCCGTTCAAGTTCACAAATGACGGTGATGGCTTCCAGTTGCTGGTCTCGAAACTCGAATCATTCGATTCGGACAGCATCATCATCGGTCTTGAATCGACGGCACACTACGGCGACAACCTTGTTCGATACCTTGTTGCCAGTTCATTTAACGTGTGTGTTCTAAATCCCATCAAAACGTCTACTATGCGGAAAAACAACATCCGTAAGACTAAGACGGACAAAGTCGACACGTACATCATTGCCAAGACTCTTATGATGCAGGATTCTTTCAGGTTTATGACTTATTATGATCTTGACCTGATGGATCTCAAAACACTCGGACGTTTTCGTCAAAAAACAGTTAAGCAGCGGACACGCTTAAAGATCCAGCTGACTACCTATGTGGATGAGACTTTCCCGGAATTACAATACTTCTTTAAATCCGGCCTGCATCAAAAATCAGTCTATGCACTTCTCAGAGAAGCACCTACGGCAAAAGCCGTTGCTTCTATGCATATGACCCATTTGTCACATCTTCTTGAAGTTTCCTCGCACGGTCACTTTTCCAAAGAAGATGCCAAAGCATTAAGGGTTCTTGCACAGAAGTCCGTCGGTGCTTCCGACAGTGCTCTATCTATTCAGGTAACTCAAACCGTTTCACAAATCGAGTTACTGGATAGCCAGTTAGAATCTATCGAGCGTGAAATGACTGATATCATGATGTTTCACGACCCGATAATCATGACCATTCCTGGTATCGGATATATCAATGGTGGAATGATCCTTGGAGAGATAGGTGATATTCACCGTTTCTCCAATCCAAGTAAGCTGCTTGCTTTTGCAGGACTCGATCCTGTTGTCTATCAGTCCGGGAACTTTAAAGCCACCAGGACAAGAATGTCAAAACGTGGCTCAAGAGTGCTCAGATACGCTTTGATAAACGCAGCTCATAATGTAGTAAAGAATAATGCAGTCTTCAAGGCTTATTATGACGCCAAGATGGCTGAGGGCCGGTCTCACTACAACGCCTTAGGGCATTGTGCCGGCAAGCTCGTCAGGATCATCTGGAAAATGATGACAGACGATGTAGAATTTAACCTCAACTGAGAGGTCTGTATACCGATATCGTAAGATTTTGAAAAGCGCCCTTCAGGGAGCCTTATTAAGGTTACCCTTTTTTACCATCGATAGAAAAAAGAATTTTTTTGCTAATTCAGGGTTGACTTTTCATAGTTGGTCTCCTATGTGGTTTGTATCATTTGAACCATACAGGACGCAGATGCAGAAAGCTCCGCAGAATCTGAAATATAGTAATGCTTTGCATGAGTACGCGAGTGCTCACTTCTTTACTACGATTATGGTCTATTTCGAAAGCCCGATACAATCTATT
>JAEEGH010026374.1_pt1 | contig 11581 bp, 6 predicted proteins | sample 9134181 | NCBI WGS metagenome assembly JAEEGH01 (sample SAMN16246544, study PRJNA631951) | gut metagenome | biome: gut microbiome; feature: rumen; material: DP-attached | host: Bos | place: Iran: Karaj | collected 2018-10 | reverse complement strand
ATGCTTTGATTCCCCAGTGCCTCCTTCATATATTCCCGTGACAGTAACATAGTGATTATTTACCACACCATTAATAACATATTCATCACGGGAGCCAGTCAATTGATATAGGTTGATTTGCTTCTTTCTGGAATAGAGGGACCAAACAATTGGAATGTCATTTGACAACATATTCTTCATTTTTTGATACATGTTTTTATGTCCACAAATCCCATTCCATTTAAACCGGCGGTCTGAACCGACGGATTTCATTTCTCTGTTTAGGAAACGAGCAATTTGATTTGGAAGAACTCCTACTGCAAAAGAATTATCGTATTTACGAATTGTGATTTCCTTCATAAATAGATTGGCTAATTTATTCTCCCTACAAAATCTACCAACCGTATCGCGGTACGTCTCATCAGTTGTATCATTTTTCCCCAGAAGATACAGCATGGTATCTACTGCAGAAATAACTCCGCATCCCTGTCGGCTAATATTCCCCCATTCAGGAGAAGAAAACCACTCCTGACTTCCTCCAAATGAGTTCATCATGCCGTCACGACAGACACTAATGAAATTATCTTTAAGTGATATTCGGTTCATCGATTCGTTCCTTTTGCTTTATATTTAAAAATATTATCACTAAATAAAATTTCTAACAATAAATTGAAAATTTTTCTTGACTTATGTTATATCATCCTTTAGAATAACTTTTGTCGTCAGGGACGACACAATAAAATGCGCGAATGGCTCAGTTGGTGGAGCGCCACCTTGCCAAGGTGGAGGCCGCGGGTTCGAGTCCCGTTTCGCGCTCTTATAGTTTTTATTTATGAAAGTCCTTTAAATTCACGGTTTAAAGGGCTTTTTTCTTTGTTAAAATCATTAAAATTAATTATATTTTGGTGAGACTATTCCGTTAACCCCATCTAACTGTGCTCTTATTTCATCAAATGCGTCAATTCTAACGTAAATGAAATGATGGATACAATTTTGTCTTGGATGAAAGATATACAACATCCAGATGCTAGGAAACAAGCAGGCTGGTGTGAAGATTTGTTAGCAATGCTCAGTCCTGCAAATGATACGCTGGGGACCTACATTTAGGACATAAAATAATTATTAGTGAGATAATGACAACAAAATAGCTTGTTCTTAATAAGTCTTATCTTGCACTTTTAGTTATAGGTGTACAACTGAGGTACAGTTGTTGTATTCATTGCACTGTACCTCCTTTTTATAAGTTGAAAATCTTGAGGAAATATTGTAATATACTAATACAAATAAGGGCTGGTCGAAAGACCCAGGTCCATCATGGGCGGGGAAGTTCCCCGCCATTTTTATTTGGGAGCATTTTATGAAAGAAATAAGTATTTTTATTGATGAATCCGGTAGAGGCTGCTGGAAAACTTACAAAACAAATATCCTCTTTCATCAGAGAACATTACTCAGAATTTCTAGATAGTAATTAGGGTAAAATATATTACGATAATGGACAGATTCAGGTAAGCAAAATTCTTGCTTCTGTATTCAGTGTCTTATTACCTAATCCTATCTTTAGAAAAGTTTTGCCTAAGGATTATAAACTTTTTCATGTTGCAGATTTGTTATGTACCTTTACGCTTATTGAATTGAAAATAGAAAAAAATTTATATTCAAAATCTGAAGAAATATTCTTTGGAAACAGACGTGACTTTAAAAAGAATTACTTAAAACACATTAAGAAAAAAGAATGGAAGTAATATTAAAAGGGGTACAAGTGGGGTACATTTGAAGTATTAAGGAATAGATAGATTTTTAGAGTTACTTTGAGTTTTAATACCCAAAAGAAGAGCCTCATATTTGTTAAATATATCCATTAATTATTAGTCGATTAATCTCGATATCTAAGTGTAAGAATTTTTATAAAGCTAGGGAAGCGCTTATTTCAACGGAATGAAGTTGGGATAAGTGCATTTTTTATGGGATGAAAATAATGGAGGGTGTGATGAGTTCGATTAACAATTCTTATGAATACTACCAGTCTAACCAAGGTTTGCTATCAATGCTTAATAAAAGCAAAAAAGGAAATCCGCTTATTAATCAGTTGCTTGAAAAGAATGAATTAGAATATCAGCAAAAAATGGAGTCCTTTGGCTTTAATACTACAAATGGTAATGATAAATACAGCAAAGTTGAAACAGCTGCTAATAACTTGGCGGATGCTTTGTCTGTTCTTGGAAAAGAGGATCTGTATAAAGCAGAATCTGGAAAAGAATACGACAATAGTGTGCTTATTAAAAATATCAACAATTATGTAGCAGCATATAATAGTACTATTTCAGCGCTAGATAATTGTGGTGGTTCATTAAAGAATAGTTTTTCAACAGAATTTGTTGAAGCATTCAAAGAAAAGGCAGATGCGTTAATTACAATTGGTATTACATTATCATCTGATGGTAAGCTTTATGTGGATCAGGATAAACTTAAAGCAGCTAAAGTAGATGATATAAAAAGCATATTTAATACTGAATCTGCATATTATAAATCAATTATGAGTAGTACAAGCTCAATTGATACCATTATTAATAAGGCGTTGGCTATGAAATCAGGAACATATAATGCTAGTGGGATTATGTTGAACTAAACAATTGAATACTACTGAAGTTGCAGAAGATGGAAACAATAAAGAAAATAGCTACACACGTATTGTATCAGCAACAGTAATGAGTGTTGAGTCTACGACAATAGGAGAATCTGAAGAGACTGAGAAGGCTAAAGAAGAACAAGTAAATAAATTCATGATTTAGTCTGTAAATGGTCAAATCCTTTTCACAGAATGGTAAAGAGGCGATGGTATAATAACTTTGACTACAAATATGTTGTAAGAGGATTTGGTATGACTAGCCTTAATCAAATGCCAAGCAGCTACAACGAGTTTTTGCTGCAAAACAGAAAATATATAAATGCATCATTTTTATACATTATTTTAACCTGCATATTCACAGGTCCAGCGATTGGACTTGGGATTTATGCAGGCATTTTTACGCATACATCATATGGAGCATGCGTTATTATTTCGGTGGGCATGATTATGCTTTATTTTGGATGCCTGTATATGTATAAAAAATGGCCGTATAAAGCTTATACATCATTCCTAGCAATTTTTGTAATGAATATACTGCTTGTGTACATGAGCTATGAGAAAATCAGTGTCCGCGTAACTTGGTTTTTGATGCCTTTACTTAGCATGCTTTTACTGAGTACCAAGTTTTATATTATTTCATGTCTGTTTAACTATGTGATGATTTTGCTCTCAATATGGCTAGCAGCTCCATACATGAGTGCTATGAATGTAGATGAGTCTGCTCTTGATTATTTCAAATACGAAGCTACAGCTCGTACAATAGAGACCTTCATTATGGCAGTGGTTGGGTATGAGATAGGGCAACTGGTTTCGTTTTATTACAGGTCTTTGATAGAGGAAAAGCAAACGGTTTCGGCTGCAGAGCGTCAGATGGAAAAGCAGGTATTGCTGCTTGAGTCAATGAATGATTTGTATGACAAGGTAAATTATATTGATTTTCAAACTATGAAAGAGCAGTCATTCCATGAGAATGAAGTTGAGGAGTACGACCTAGATTTTTCAAAAAGCACTCATTCTCACATGACCCAGTCAATGCTAGAGTTCGTGCCTGAGGAAAGCAAAAATAGATTCCTTTGGTTTACAGATTTACAGACAATACAAGAGCGACTCATCAAAAATAAAACAACCTTCGCAGAGTTTACTAATACAGAAAATGAATGGTATAGATTGCAGTATCTTATGGTAGACTCAGATGAAAATGGATTGCCTACAAAAATAATATTTACAGTTCAAAACATTGATGATGACAAGCAAAAGGAAAATGAGCTCCTCAAGATGGCATTAACAGATGAGCTGACAAAATTGGGTAACAGAAGATGTTTAGATTTAGACGTTGCAGAGTTTAACAGACATCCAATACCTGACAATATCTGTGTGATGTCATTTGATTTAAACGGTCTTAAAATCACTAATGATACATGGGGACATCGAGCAGGAGATGAGCTGATTAAAGGGGCAGTACAGTGTATCCAAAAAGCTATGGAGCTATACGGCAAGCTATATCGAACAGGCGGAGATGAGTTTGTAGCCATAATCTTTGCGAGAAATTTTAGACTGATAGAAAAAGCAATAATAGAGAACGCTGAAAGCTGGCGCGGAGAGAATAATAACAGGCTGGCGTTGTCAATCGGTGTTGCCTCTAGAACTGATTACCCTGATGCTTCGATAGCTGAGCTCCAGAAAATATCAGATGAGATAATGTACAAGAATAAAGAAGAATACTATAAGGAAAACGGCATTGATAGAAATGCCCTGTATAACAAATTTCAAGAACAGTAAAAGACAATCACTATCCCTCCATAGAGATAGTGGTTGTTTTTATTGGATATAATACATTGTTGCGATGAGTCAATAGATTATACTAATTACAAGAAATTATTACCTTTGAACTGTTTTCGAGAATGATTTAATATAGTAGATGCATAGAAAACCGAAGGGGGAATTAAAATGGCAGTACATGTTATTGAAAATGATAAGATAAAACTTACAGTGGAGGAGCATGGTGCAGAGATTCGTTCTCTTATTAGAAAGTCTGATAACACAGAGCTCATGTGGCAAGCAAATTCAGAGTTTTGGGGAAGAACATCTCCTGTATTATTTCCAGTGGTAGGAAATTATTTTCAGAAAAAGTCTATTTTTAATGGTGTAACATATGAGCTTGGCCAGCATGGCTTTGCTAGAGATATGGAGTTTACATTAGTTGATGAAAGCGCTGATGAGCTTCTATTTGAACTTACAGATACACCAGAGACACTTCAGAAATATCCATTTAAATTTATTTTAAAACTTGGTTATAAAATTGTGGATTCAACAGTTAAGGTCAGCTGGATTGTCGAGAATAATAATGGTGAGAAAATGTATTTCTCAATCGGCGGACATCCTGCATTTAATTGTGATTTGGATACTTATACTCTTAGATTTGAAAAGTCTGGCAAAGGTATTGATTCTTTTGTAGCAAAATATCTTGCAAAGGACAACAGTGGATGCTTATCAGATGTGGAAAAGTCTATTCCTACAGAAGGTGGAGTTTTAAAAATGTCTGATGAACTCTTTATTGATGGTGCCTTGATTGTAGAGAAAGAGCAGGCAGATGCAGTTACATTGGTTAATCCAGATGGAAAGGACGTAATTACAGTCACATGTCCAACACCATTATTTGGAGTTTGGTCGCCAGATGGAAAGCACGCTCCATTTGTATGTCTCGAACCATGGTATGGACGTGCAGATAGAGTTGGTTTTAACCAAAAATTAGAAGAAAGAGAATATGGAAATGCTCTTGCAGCAGAAGAAACATTTAATGGTGGTTACGAAATTATAGTTAAATAGCATTTGAAATGGGGGAAGTGAATGAGCGAAGTAGAAAATCACTATCTGAGAATTCTATCAAAGCAATTTCCAAATGTAGCATCAACTGCTACAGAAATTATTAATTTACAATCTATTCTTAGTTTGCCAAAAGGTACGGAACATTACCTTTCTGATATTCATGGAGAATATGAACAGTTTGCACATGTCCTTAAGAATGGGTCAGGTGCAGTTAAGAGGAAAATAGATGAAGAGTTTGGCAATATGCTATCCGAAAAGGAAAAGCGTGATTTGGCAACTTTAATCTATTATCCAGAAGAGCGTATCCGAATGATAAAGGAATCCGAATGGAGAAGCTCAATCGATGATTGGTATGTGGTAATGATTAATCGCCTGATTCAAGTATGCAAGGCTGCTGCTAGCAAGTATACAAGGTCAAAAGTGCGAAAGGCTTTGCCTAAGGATTTCGCATATGTAATAGAAGAATTAATCACAGGTAGAAGAGATCATAGTGACCAAGAGGCTTATTTTAATGAGATAATTCATACAGTTATCAGAATAGGTAAAGCACCAGAATTAATCGTTGCTTTATCAAATGCTATCAGTAGGTTTGTTGTGGATCACCTTCATATTGTAGGAGATATTTACGATAGAGGACCGGGACCACATATTTGCATGGATACACTTATTCATCATCATAGTGTGGATATCCAGTGGGGAAATCATGACGTAGTGTGGATGGGAGCGGCCACAGGGCAGCTTGCATGTATAGCTACAGTGCTTAGATTTTCAGCAAGATACGGAAATCTTGATATTCTCGAAGACGGCTATGGAATAAATCTTTTACCACTATTTAAATTTGCAATAGATACATATAAGGAAGATCCATGTGATTGCTTTGAGCTTCATTATCGTGAGGGAGAATATGATCTGGCAAATGCAGAGACTGATAGAAAGATGCACAAGGCTATCGCAATTATTCAGTTTAAGATTGAGGGGCAATTAATAAAAGAACACCCTGAATTCCATATGGAAGATAGACTTTTATTGGATAAAATGGATCTAACAAGAGGCGTAATTACTATTGATGGAAAGGAATATGAGTTATTAGATAAGAATTTCCCGACAGTAAATCCGGAAGATCCATATGCATTATCTAAGGAAGAAGCGGAGGTAATGGAGAAGCTTCGCAATGGATTTATCAAGTGTGAGAAGCTTCAGGAGCATGTGAGATTCCTATACCGTAAAGGTGGATTATATAAAACCTACAATAATAATCTATTGTTCCACGGATGTGTACCACTTAATGATGATGGTACTCTGAGAGAAGTGGAACTATGCGGTAAGAAATATAAGGGCAAGGCTTTATATGACGCACTAGAGCAGCTTTTGAGAAAAGGATATTATGCCTTAGACTCAGAAGAAAAGCAGCTTGGTATGGATATGCTGTGGTTTACTTGGTGTCATGCAAATTCTCCAGTGTTTGGCAAAGATAAAATGGCTACGTTTGAGAGATATTTTATTGCTGAAAAGGAAACTCATGTTGAAAAAAAGAATCCTTACTATACCTGGTATGATAAGGATGAGACGGTGACCATGATACTTGCTGAGTTTGGACTTGATTCGCCTGAGAGCCATATTATAAATGGACATGTTCCAGTTGAAGCAAAAAAGGGAGAATTACCTATTAAATGTGGCGGAAGATTAATCGTTATTGACGGTGGATTCTCTAAGGCATATCAGCCAAAGACAGGAATAGCTGGTTATACACTAACCTACAATTCCTACGGATTTTTGCTTGCTGCTCATGAGCCCTTTGAGTCTGTTGAAAAGGCAGTGGAGACAGGAAGCGATATCCATTCTGACACAGTGCTTGTGCAGCATGTGGAGAGGAGAAAGACTGTTGCAGACACCGACAATGGTGTTGAAATACGCGAAACTATTCAGCAGTTGGAAGAATTGCTTGAAGCATATCGTACTGGACTATTAGTTGAGAAAGAATAAAAAAATAGGTCGTTACGCAAGTAACGGCCTATTTTTAATCTAAATATGTATCATGTATTACCCTTATGGCGTCATAGGATTCCATAAATGCATCCACGACACGAGGGGAGAAGTGTTTTCCTCGCTGGTTAATAATCTCTGCTCTTGCTTCATCTAGGGGCCATGGATCTTTATAAGAACGTTTGCTAGTAAGGGCATCGAAAACATCGGCCACGGCTACAATCTGAGCATAAATAGAAATTTGATTTCCACTTAAATGATTTGGATAACCATTTCCGTCCCAATGCTCGTGATGCTGTAATGCAATAATTCTAGCCATTTCTATTATGTCACCATCTGATTTGGACAAGATTTCCCAGCCATATATAGTGTGTTCTTTCATGATTTCGAATTCACCTAGACTTAGTTGTCCAGGTTTTTCTATGATATCAGTACTTATCATAAGCTTTCCTAAATCATGCATCATTGAAGCAATTTTTATTGTCTCAACTTCTAACAGGGATAGGTTGAGTTTCTTGGCTAAAATCCTACTATATTCTGCAACTCTTCGAACATGTTGACCGGTTTCGCCAGATTTTGCCTCTGATATTTCCGTTAATGTAATTATGATATTCTCTTGGCTCTTCTGAAATTTTAAAAAGTAGTTAATCTTTGCGTCATGCTCGCGAGCTTCGGAAATACACATTTTTAGGTATCCTGTAACAAAAGCTGTTGTGATAAGAGATACTAAGTCGAGCCAAAGAACATTGTGCATCTCTAAAATGTCTCTACCGAGTTCTGGGAAAATAAAATAACTAGTATATAAAATGTCCAATACGTAAAATAGCCCAATTAAATATACGAAAATTCGTCTCCAATTGATTGAATTTGGGCTAAATAGATAGTCCGCATCGCTTCTTAAAATAATGTAAATGATGCATTGGATTATGAAGAAAACCAGTACATAAGTAGGATATGAAATGGCTATTAAAAGTGAAAGGAGTTCCATACAGGTATATTGCATATATATGGAAGCACCTAAAAACTGTCGTAAGTTAAAAGCAGTGGTAAAAAGCATTCCGCCAATGAAAATAATCAGAGCATCACCACATAAAGTTAAAAAACTGTATAATAAAAAGTTTTCATCGTTGATGCCAATATTATTAATCAAATGGTCATAAAGATAATAGATTATGTTGTCGCCTATGATGTAGCAAAAGGATGGCGAAACAAAAAATCCAATAATTAATGCCGAAGGAATGGACTTCAGTTCGCGACCCTTTCGTCGGGCAATCATTATATTTAAAATCGAGAACCAAATTGCTGTAATAAGCTTTGGCCAATAGAAAATAAATAACTCTAACATTGTATTCCTCAAAAAATTATAAAAATAAAAACATCTTATTATATGTTTTATCATTATAATATGTCAAAACTATGACTTTAGGCAAAATGTTATAGAAATTATATAATAAACAACAGTAATACGTTTAAGTAATGTTTTAACCACACTGAGAAAATATTGCGATAAAAACATCATATAGGGGTCTGATGTACACCATCTCACAAAATGTTTGATATTAGAACATAATTAACACATACTATCGTGTTATAAAAGAGTATATCAATTCAGACAACGAACGGAAATATAACAAAATAATCTGAAAACAATAATGCATGGGGATGTGTTAAAGAGGTAATGCTGACGGAGGTGGTAGTATGAGGAGAGACAAAATTACAAACAGACAAATAATCCAATGTGCTGGCAAGGCTTTAATAAGCAGCACAGAAAAGATGATTAAGCGTAATGGCGTTTTGTATCGTTCATTTGCATTGGTATTGGCAGTGGCTATGATTTTTACAATGAATTTTTCAGTGCCTGTTACTTATGCAGAAAATGGTGGAACAGAAAAGGTGATTACAGCCTTTGCTGATCTTGACGACGGTATTGCAGTGCAGAATATCGAGTACAACGCTTCAGAAGATAGCATAGTATTCCCTGATTCTTTGAATGCAACAGTTGAAACTTACAAGGACGTAATTGTCGAAGAGACAATTGAAACTCCAGAGGAGGAAGTCCTTGAAGATGAAATTATAACTGAAGAAACAGACGAGACAACAGAAGATGAGACTGAAGAATTGGAAGAGACAGAAGAAGAATCTTCAGAAGCTGAGTTGACAGAGGAAGAATATAATGAAGATTTAACTTCAGAAGAAGAGGCAGAAGAAGACGACGTTGAAGACGACGTTGAAGAGACAGAAGAAATAGTTGAAGAGAATAATGATGAGTCTAGCGATGTTGAGGAAACAACTGAGTCTGAAATAACAGAAGAAGGCACAACAGAAGATAACGAGACAAACGAAACAACATCAGAAGAGAATGTAAGCGAAGATACAAGCAATGAGGTTTCAAATGAAGCACCTGCAGCAGAGCAGGCAGCACCTGCAGCAGAGTCAGAGCCAACTTCAACAGATGATAACACCACAGATTCAACAGATCCAATTGCATTTATTATAGATGTTTTATTCCCAGCAATCGAAGTACAGGCAGCAGAGGTTGAGGAAATAGAAGAGAATGCAACAGAGCCAACAGAGACAGCTACAGTAGAAGAAGTGGTAGCAGAGCCAGTTGCAGAAGTAACAGTAGAGACTTCAGCAGAAGAAATAGCAGCAGAAGAAATAGCAGCAGAAGAAACAGTAGAGGCAGTAGAGGCAGTAGAGTACACTGCAGAAGAAATCATTGAGGAATCAGCAACTGAGAATTCTTCAGAAGAAGTTGTTGAGGTGGAAACAGCAGATTCTAATACTGAAACTTCAGCAACACCTGTAGTCAATACAGAAACAGTTACAACATCTACTGAAATTACAATTACAGGCATTACATGGACACTTGATGGTAGCCGCAGCACAAGAGATACATTTGATTCTAGCATTGAAGGCGCTACATATGTTTACGTTGCAAACGTTAATACTGAGTACACAATAAATGCAGCTTTACCAACAATTAAAGTAGTTATTGGTACAAATGGAAAGTCACCAGCATTTGAGCAGTCAGCAGTAGTTAATGGCATTCTTATTACAGTAAAAGCAGACCCAGGCGTATTCCCAGAGGATGCTAGACTTGTAGCAGTAGATGCTTCAGAAGAAATGACAACAACAGCAGAGTCAGCTGTTGAAACAATCGAAGAAGAAAAGAATATTGTAGACTCATATGTATTTGATATTTCTATAGTTGATGGCGCAGGTAATGAAATTCAGCCTGATACAACACAGGGCGAAGTATCTGTATCATTTACAATGGCAGAAGTTGCTGATGAAGAAATAGCACTAGACGTTTACCATATTCCTGATATTAACAACGCAGAAGAGACAGTAGAAAAGCTTGAAACAGAAGAAGTTGGAGATACAATCGAAGCTGAAACAACAAGCTTCTCTCCATTCGTAGTAAGAACCTCAACAGCAGGTGCAGTTACTATTGGAAATTATGGTTATCCATATGGACAAAATATGGGCAGCGGTATCACATTTATCGTAGACATTAGTGATCATACAGCAGGCTCATACAAGTGGTATGTATCAGGGGGTGACCCACAGGATTTTGCAAACTATACAGAAATAAGTGGTAAGGCTGGAGAGTTTACAGCTGACGCAACAACTATCCAGACTACGTTTTCAGGAAGTGAATTAACTAATAATAAATGGTACTATGTAGCATTTTGTGGCTCTAAAGACCTTAGAACAATGCCAGTACAGGCATACAATAATGGCCGTAGATGGTATATCTCAAATGGTCAGATGGGATACTCTATCATAAGTGGAACAACATTTGATGTTGTTGGTAAGTACAAAGGCTCATGGATTGCAAAGACAAGTTATGATTCATATTGGAATTGGTATACTTCATCACAATCAAATCCAAGTCCATCAAGACAAAGTGGCACAGGCCCAAGATCATCTGCAAATTTAGAATATAACAAGCCATACTTCTATGAAAATGATTATGATGGAAGTCAGAATAACTCAACTACATCAGGAGCACATGCACTTTTATTTGATACAAAGTTAGCAGCTTCAGAGCACGCATTCTCATTTGGCTGTGATGTTATGATTCGCTCAAATGATAGTGCACCATGTATGGGCGTATTCTCAAGTGGAAGACTAAAGCAACTTCAGCTTGTTGACGCTAAT
>JAEEGH010026373.1_pt1 | contig 11581 bp, 9 predicted proteins | sample 9134181 | NCBI WGS metagenome assembly JAEEGH01 (sample SAMN16246544, study PRJNA631951) | gut metagenome | biome: gut microbiome; feature: rumen; material: DP-attached | host: Bos | place: Iran: Karaj | collected 2018-10 | reverse complement strand
TCTGGCTTTCCTCACCCTGAACAGTTCGCAACAGACGGAAGGAAAAGTCGTTGTTCTGATGTACCAGCGACTCCTCCGAGCGGGTAATGGAGATGTCTTTACGCTCATTGTTGCTCATTGACGAATCATCGTCACTACTGCATCCCGTCATACCAAATGATAACAGGAAAAGCATACTCATCATAAATAATAGTTTCTTCATATCATCTACATCTTAAAATTTTATCTTAATCGGAATCGTTCTCCTATTTATATAAACCAGTGAGAAGCCAACCTACTGTTTGGAAATCGGAATATACCCACTCTCCTCAATGATGTTGTCAAGCTCACCTTTGCTTAACTGATAGAAAAACTGGTAGGCTGTAGAAGCCCTGTCGACATCACTCCGCACACTGGCTACGACATTCGTTATGTATGGATAGGTTCCTTCTTGAATAGATTCCTTATCTGGTTCGACATAATCTACAGCAATTGTCTTTACGGCATCAGAACGGACAATATACTTATAGTAATAATAAGGTGTGTAGCAGATACCATTCTCATCGTTGGCAAGCGTTTCATAGGGACTTATCATTGTCCACAATTTTAGTTCTGCCCAATCCGGCATTGTAAGCCCTTTCATCACCACAGTCTCCATTTTCTCTTGGCTACCTGAATTGGCATTGCGTATGTATGGTTTGATAGGAGCATCATTACCACCGACCTGTATCCAGTTGGTTATCTTGCCCATATAGATATCCTGGATCTGTTTGATGGTTAGACTTTTCACAGGATTATTGGCATTGACAATAAATACAAACGCATCCTTGGCGATGGGGCACGATAGAAGCGCTACACTTTTTTCTTCTGCATACTTCAGCTCATCGCGGGATATGCCGCGGGCTGTGATGATCAAATCATCGTTACCGTCAATTAACTCCACAAAAGACTGATGGGTATTGTTATTCAGCCAGATTCTTTGGAGAGCCTGCTTTTCTTCTTCTGAAACACCCGCCCAGTTGACATACCATTCTGGCAATATCTTCCAGATCATATAGAAGAATCCCTCATACCTCCATTCGCAGTCAATGCCGAGTTGTCTGAACAGCAGTAGCGTGCGAAGCGGCTCCGTAGAGTCTGAACCGTCAGTCACAGGAGCATTTCCCAATGTAAAGACAGTTGAGACTATTGGCACTTGTAGAGTATCACTATTGATCAGAAAAGGAGTCACTTCTATAGGATTCGTATCTTCATAAATTGAGTCACCTCTTTCGATAGTGGAGCCAGAATTAACGGGAGATGGATTAGGACTCGCGTTGTTTTCATCACCCCCACACGCAGCAAATCCAACTGCAATGAACACAAGAAAACAGGAAACGATACCATTATTTGCACGATGACAAAAATGGTGCGTGTAACTTACTATAAATAATAATTTCTTCATATCTTCAATTATTTAATTTTATCTTAATCAGAATCGTTCTCCTATTTATATAAACCAGTGAGAAGCCAAAATACTGCATGAAATCCGAAATATTTATTTCTTTTTAACGATTATTGCCTTTTGTTTGCTTTCTGCTTGATCTGGAACCTATACGACCTGAGAGAGTCCTTTGCTACACCCATGATGTCACTCGTCTCGTCCTCAGTCTTTTTCATATCGACCAACATGAGATAGAGGCATTGCCTGGCTGACAGGTTCTGATGATCCTTGTATATCGTTTTGGCAAAGTCTGTATGAACGGCACAATAATAGTTGATCAAAGACTTCAACTCATCGTCGGACCAGTTCTTGACACACTTGCCTTCCTCCACGTTAGCCATCAGCAATATCCCCTGTCTTAACTTCTCTACCTCTGCCCCAGTCCATTCCTGCATCTTCTGGCTGAGCAACAGGAAGTCACTTTGCGCCTCATCCTTCTGTCTTGTCAGTTCCTCTATCTGGGCTTTCAGTTCCTCCTTCGTCTCGTTGTCTTTCAGTTGCTCTGTCTGAAGTTGCGCGATCAGGTTCTCATACTTGGCCACCTCGTTCTTCTTATGGTCCACCTGAAGAACCAGACTCTGTATCTCTATCTGGCGTTTGGCCAGCATAGTTTTCAGATGATGACGCTTCCGCAGCCAAAGTCCAATCAGCAGAAGACCGATGATGACAATCGCACCCGAATACCACTGCCAGCGGATCAGTCGCTCGTTGGCAGCATTGACGGCCACTTCCTGGTCAAAGCGCAGCTGCAAGTCTTTGATGGTGTCGTTCTTGAGCTTATTCAGGATGCTATCCTTGATGTTGATAATCTCATCCACGTTTTTACTCACATCATCGATATTCCCGTGTTCGAGGTCGTAAGAGATGATGCTATGTAAGAGGTTGTCTTTATCATATCTTCCACTTGTCGCTAAAGCCTTTTTCCAAAGCCCATATGCTTTTTCCTTGTCGCCATCAGCATAATAGATGTCTGCCAGATATTCATATACTGCAGGGTGATCTCCGTATGTTAAAGCCTTCTCAAAGTATTCCTTAGCTTTCTCCGAGTCATTATCTTTATAAAGCAAGCCAATATTAGTTAAGTATTCCACTTTATCTGTGTTATTTACATATTCAAAGTAGGGAATTGACTTTTCTATATAATGAAATGCACTATCGTATAGATCAAGATTAGCGAAGGCAAAACTGACTATATTGTAAGAATAGACCATCCAGTTTTTATTTTTTACTCTTTGCGCTATGGTTAAGGCTTTTTTGCCATATTGAAGTTGGAGGCGATCGTTGTTACATAACCCGTTAAGAAAAGCCAAAGTCTCGGCTATTTTATATTTTAGATGAAAATCTTCGATTTGATCAGCTAAACGCTCTGCCTCTTTACAATAAAGGATAGCCTGCGGGTAATCCTGATTGATTCTTGCTCTTGCTGACTTATAATAATAGGCATCAGCTAGTTTCTGATTATTTCCTACCTTATTATAATATGTAAGAGCAATATTGAGCATCGAGTCTGACGGCAGCGGATGATTTGTAACATAGCCTAATTGCGTTGCCAAAAGACAATAGTGAGCCTTGTCCTCTTCTGTCATGGCTTTTTCACTAAGACTGTTCAGAATAGCACTGGCAGAATCGTAATGTTCTTTGATGATAAGGGAGTCTATATCGGCCAGTTTCTTTGTCATCGGCTGATGACCACAACCAATGAATGACAATAGAATAGCGGCACTGATGAAATAACAAATCTTTTTCATTTCTCTTATTTTGTGTGCAAAGGTAAGAAAAGAATGTAAGAATATCTCTCTTCTGCCGTTGCAAATTTGGTCTGTTTTTGCTGCCATTCTTTATCCATCGCCCTGATTACAAGCCAATTAGCCCTTACGTTTTAAGCAATGTGAAGATTTATTAAACCGCTATATTCGCCTCTTTCCTGTCTCAAAACGTATTACCTTTGCAGCGTATAAAAAAACAATGAGCCCACAAGAAAGAAATATCTTTTATTATGTTTACAAGGACACAGAACGTAATTATTCAATGACTTTATAATAAATTAGAAAAAGAGTTCTAATAAAAGCATTCAGAAAATGAAAAGATCAATTATTATCTTTGTATTGGTTTGCGGCATTTCCATCCAGGCGGATGCAGAAGTGTCAGTTGACTCCGTCCTGAACCGGTTGCTGGAGGTGGGGCTACCTGTTGTGCAAATAGAGACAGTTGACGGGATAGAGCCTACTTATGAGATTGCTGACCCTCCAGAGGGATGTCTTGGTGGCAGTATCCGCAACGCATCCAAGGAACCTGGGCGCATTGTTGTGATGAACAAGACCGGAATTATCTATGACAGCGGCAACTATGCAAAGGATGAGAGTGGCATGACTGTCCGAGTAAGAGGAAACTGGAGCGCACGGAGACCCAAGAAACCATATCGTATCAAACTACAGAAAAAGGCAGACTTGCTGGGCAGAGGCGATGAGCGGTATGATGACAAGAAATGGCTGTTGCTCCCCTTTTTTGACCTCAACGAACTAATCGGGCTGAAAGTGAATGAGTTGATGGAGCTCCAATGGACACCTCGTTTCCGCTACGTCAACCTCATCTTCAATGGAGACTTCCGAGGGCTTTACATGCTGATGGAGCCAGTGAGCCGTAATGTGGACTGTCGCCTTAATGTAGATAAAGAAAGTGGCTATATCATGGAATTGGATGCCTATTGGTGGAACGAGTCTGAATATGTTCCTTCATCGTTTGAACTGCCACTTAACTATACATTCAAGTATCCCGATGAGGATAAGTTGACAAAGGATCAGAAGGATTATATCGGACAGGTATTCCAGGAGGCAGAGAAAGCTTGTTTGGATAGTACGGGCACCTACGAGAATATCATTGACGTAGAATCCTTTGCCCGATGGATGCTGGCACACGACATATTGGGGAATACAGACGGTGCTGGCTCCAACATCTTCCTGACGAAATATGATAGTAGCAAACAGTCACTGCTGAAGATGGCATGTTTATGGGACTATGAGGTCATCATGCGGAGTGAAGAGTGGGATAATCTTCATAACCGCTATTTTTTCGGTCGTCTCTTCAATAATAGTGATTGTACCTTCAAGAAAACGTATGTTGATCTATGGAACCAAAACAAACACAGAGTATTCGATGAACTATTGTCATTTATTGACTCCTGGTTTGAGTCTGACCTCCGTAATGCCGTGGATTTGTCTATAGAACTGAATAATGACAGGTGGGCCAGGTATATGTACACGTTGCCTCTCTCTACTACATTCGTCAATGAGGCAAAGACCTACTTCAATAAAAGGAAACCATGGCTTGACAAAGCTATAAACGGCATTAGCATGTCTTGTCTGCAGGGAGTGAATGCTTCTGGCTCTTCCGCCGACTCACCTTGCTACAACCTTGCCGGCCAGAAAGTCAACGCTTCATTTAAGGGCATAGTTATCCAGAATGGAAAGAAACGAATCATACACTAATTAAGGTCAGCGTTTCTTGCTGTTGATGCGAGAACGGGTAGAACGGAGAGTACTCTCACTGATCCCCATAATGCGCTGGACATCCTCGTCGTCCTTGCCCTCATGTTCAAGGACTGCAAAGAAGATGTATTTAGGTGACAGGCGGTTATATCCCGTTTCCATTTCATTGACGAAGGGCAGATCCCTCATCTTATAGTACTCCAGGTAGTTAATAAAATCATCCTTCGTCCATCGCACGGTGGTACCGCCAGCCTCAATAGCGTCATAGAGTTCCTTTCCCTTAGCGAGGATGCCCGAATGGCGGTGAGTCAGTTCATTGATTTTCTCATGCAGATTATTGATTTCCGTAGCACTGGCCTTACCGCTACTCTCCAATTCCTCAGCTTTCTTTGTATAGGCTTCCAACTGGATATTGCTTTCCACCAGTTCCTTTTTCGCTTTTATGCCCTGACGGCTCTTATAACCGAGGAAGGCTATGACGATCACCGTCAGCGCAAGCAAGCCCATTCCCCATACCATATACTTCTCCCGTAAGTCACGGACAGCCGTCTCCTTGTCATACTTCGCCTGAATCTCTGCGACCTTTTCCTCTCTTTGCTTTTCAAAGAGTCGCTCTTGTTGTAGAAGAATACTGTCTGCCAAGGCATTAGCAAGCATGAAGTCATGTTGCTCTATACTTTGCTTCCGCATAGCCTTAAATATGCCAGTTCTTACTTTACTAACGTCATTACCTTTTGTTTTTTCTAAAGCTTGACTCCATAAGGATTTTGCTTTGTCAATGCTATCTTCCCGCAAATAGATATTTGAAAGAAACTGGTATGCATATGCTAATCCTCGGATTGATATTGCTTTCTGAAGGTAAAGCTTGGCAAGCTGAGGATTATCATTTTCGAAGATTTGTCCAATATTGGCATATACATGAGCCTTGTCTAAATCATCCATAGAATCGATTAATGGCATACATTCGTTAATGCATACTTTAGAACTATCATTCTTACCCAGATGCAGATATGCTGATGACATATAGATCAAAGCTGCAGCTTGCCTCTCACTGTCGTTTAATTCTTTAGCGACAGTTAATGCCTTCTTGCTGTATTTAAGAGTTAATGCTTCTTCAAATGCATTCCCATTATAATACGCTAATTTTTCATATATCTTGTGTTTTAGAAGAAGATTGTCTGTCTTTTCTGCATGTGCCTCTGCCTGCTTAACCAGATGAATAGAAGCGATTAGATCTTTTACATTTTCATAAGATATAACACCTTTATAATAATACGCACGAGCCAACTTTTCCTTATCAGAGGTTCCTTTATAGTATTCGACACTATAGTTTATGACACTATCCGCTGGAGTCTGTGTGTAGACTCTATATCTGGCTTCAGTCCTAATCAGAATATAATAAGCAGAGTCCTCTTTCGACTGTAGGTCGCTCAACGTAACTTCATCAAGAAGTGTTATCACGGAGTCTACCTTACCCTCCGCTAATAAGGCATCCATCTGCTCCAACTGTTTTGACACGTCGTTACCGCCACAGCTTACTACAAGTGTGGCGATAAAGAGCATCAAAATCACAAAACCAATCTTTCTCATTTTGATTTGCTTAATCTCGGTGCAAAGGTAATAAAAAAGTTCGTAACATAACACATTTTGCCTTTATTTGTTTGTTAGACATCCTACAACGTTATAAAAGAGTGTCCATTCGCTGCAATTTGACGCTTACAATTCTGTTGCATTTTATGCAACACGCTGATTTTTAAAACGTTTACTTCAGATATGGCTGCAACACCCGATTGAAAAAAGTCGCTAAATAATTTGTTATTTTTCATTTCTCTTCCTAATTTTGCGATGCGAAAATGCTCTGAGCAAGTGTTCCTGACATATATACAGAGCAAGTATTAACATTAAATAATAAAAGAGAAAATGAAAAAAAGTTTTTTGGTCTTCATGTTGGGAGGTTTGATGATGCCAGCAACAATGATGGCATTGACTGACAACGGCGATGATTATTACACCAATCATCATCGTAGTCCGACTTATCATCCTTATGCGTACATTACTTATGATGAAACTACCAGCATTGCAACGATCAGCTTTAGAACTGCTGTAGCAGATGCAGAAGTGATTATCTATCAGGATGGTATTGAGGTAGACGCACTGTCGCTGGCAGCCACAGAGGGCATGCAGATTCCTATTAATCTGTTAACCTACGGCTGCGGGGATTTCACGATCCAGGTGAAGAGCGACACGACCCTGCTTGCTACATTCGACATCTGCTTGTAAAAAGGAATAATCAATCCGGAACGATTATATAAGAGAGCCCGAACTGCAAAGAAGGGGGAGGAATGCCAAAAGACCTTAGGATTAGGCAAATTAATAAAAAATAACATTAGTATGAAAAAATTTTTAGTAGCAACATTTTGTTTGTTTGCAGTTACAATGGCGTCATCTGCAAAAAGAATGCCTCAGGCAATCATAACGGATTGTGGTACAGTTCACCAGATTCCTAGTGGCTGCAGTGACATTGAGGCTGCAGCATGGCAGGCATATTGGACCGTTATTGACTGCTGAAAATGAAACCTCGTCAGAATAAGATCCTGACGAGGTTCGACAATCTCCTTCTTATGAAAGAATCACATGGTCACTTACATACAATTTATAAAATGAAAAGAATATTATTGTTTTTAGTAATTTCATTATTTACTCTATCAGGCGATGCACAGAATCAAGATAGTATTGTTTTCAGCGTACATTATATCGCACATTTCAAGCTATATGCAGAGAGCAAAAATGAAATTGAAGAAGAAAAAGTACTTGATATAGGAAATACCTCAAGCTGTTTCTATGGTAGATGGCAAAGAAAACGCGATGCTATACTGGATAGTGTAATTACCGCTGGCGGTGATTACAATCAAGCTATGTCACTAATGATGAACTACCCTATACCACGGCAGTTTTATAGCATATACAACAACTATCCATCTATTGGGAAGTGTACTGTGACAGACCAATTAATCAAACGATTCTATTATGAAGAGGATATCGAGACTATTGACTGGACAATCCTGGAAAAAGACACGACTGTGCTGAATTACATTTGTAAAATGGCTGTTTGTGATTATAGAAATCACAAATGGACAGTTTGTTATACACCAGAGTTACCTGTAGGTTGGGGCCCCTGGAAATTACATGGTTTGCCAGGCCTGATATTGTCAGCATGGGATGACACTGGTATTTTCTCATTTGAAGGTATTGAAATAAGAAAGAATGGGGCTATTCTTTACCCACCTAACACCAACAACAATATTAAATGTTCAAGAGAAGAAATCAGAGCGATGCAGCGTGAAATGATGCGTGACCCAGAGGGCTTTGCAAAGCGATTTGGAGCCATTGGTAAAGGAATGGACGCAAATGGGAAACCAATTATCTACAAAAAGAGAACCGCATTATTCCTGGATGAGTAACAAAGTTATTCTTGTACTTTTTCTTATTATCCTGCCTTTCTGCCGTACTTCATCTCAAGTTTATAACGGCTTTGTGAAAGGAAAGGACAAAGGCGGACTGCATGGAGCAAACATCGTGGTCACAGATGATAGCAATAGAACTATTGCTTTTGTCATAACAGATGAGAACGGTTCTTTTACATTGAGAATTCCTGAAGGCTGCAGTGGATCCTCTAGCGTGACCGTCAGTTATTTAGGTTATAAGACACTAACTGTTTTACTCAGCCAGATAAAGGACGGGATTATCTTTACCTTGCAAGAAGAAAGCATAAAACTAAAGGAAGTGAGAATTTCATCCCATCGGATTAAACAAGGGAAAGACACGTTAACTTATTCTGTAGCGGGTTTCCGTCAACGACAGGACCGCTCTCTTGCTGATGTACTTGAGAAGATGCCTGGTATTGAAGTAAAACCTGATGGTAAAATATTATTTCAGGGAAAAGCCATCAATAAGTTTTATATAGAAGGACTTGACTTGATGGGTTCTCAATACGGAATTGCCAATAAAAACATTTCAGCCGATAAAGTTGCAAGTGTACAGGTATTACAGAATCACCAGCCGATAAAGTCATTGCATGGTGTAAGTTTTAGTGAGCAGGCAGCATTGAATATTGTACTAAAAGACGACATAAAGGCTGTTTGGAATGGCACCGCAGATATCGGATTTGGCTACGGAGAAAATTTCTTATACGACAATCGGTTGATGGCTATGCGTTTTAATAAGAATTTCCAAACATTAATGATGTATAAAAATAATAATACAGGAGAAGACATCGGAACAGAAGTTTCAGATTTGACAGTACAGACGACAGGTATAGACGATCAAGAATATGGATTATTATCCATGCCCGACGCCAGTATACCTGAGTTGAATGACAACCGCTACACTTTCAACGAGAGCCATCTGGCTGCAGGTAATTGGTTATGGCGAATTGGGAAAAACTCGGATCTCCGAATACAAGGAAGTGGATTATTAGCAAAAGAGAATCTGTGGAAAGATAGTCATACGACTTATCTAGATCAGGAGATCCTGTCAGCATTGACAGAAGAGTATTCGCTCTCAAATATCCGTAGCGAATGGAAGGGGGATATCAAATATCAGTACAATGGAAACAGGGCATACGCCCACAATAACATCCGTGCTTACATAGATTTTAATAAAAGTACAGGTCATATTTCAGTAAACGGTCAACCTACTGAGATGGCGATGAAACCATATAATAGGTGGTTGACTAACGATTTTAGATTGTCATACACCACCAAAAACCATCAAATATATGATTTCTATAGTCACTTTTCCTACAATTATCTTCCAGGGCAATTGTTGACACTGGATAAGATTACAGAGAGACTTGACCTAAGATTCATTTCCACTCAAAACGCATTGAAGTATAAACATAAGTTCAGCAGACACTATCTCAATAATCAAGTGGGTATTGACTATAAATATCAAGATATCAGTGTCACATGGAGTTCTGCTGACAGCCAACACCATACTTTCACATTGCTTCAACCGTATTGTATGCCCTCTTTTTCGTTCTTATTTCCTCATCACAGGATAGAGACTGGCATCAAGATAAGCTACACTATTCAACGCTATAAGGGATCGCAATCCAAGGAGTTATGGGTTGAGCCCTCACTATCTTGGAATTGGCAACTCTCGCCCCTATCCGAATTATGGGTAAACTTGCGTCAAGACACGCAGCCTATAATGTGCAAATCCATTTATGATACTCCAATTTTCACTAGCTACCAGACAAAACAGGTTAACCGTGGTAAGATAAGTAACCAACATATTCAATCCATTTCTTTGGTTTACAAATATTCAAACCCTATAAAAGGTGTTTTCTTTAATTTCCGTCCTATGCTATGCAGGACAACTGGTAATATTATTTATAAAAGTAATATTGAGAACAATATCTATACAGCATCAGCGACAAATCAGGAATCTCCTACCATTACAAAAGCCATGTCGGCCCGTATTAGCAAATCGTACAACTGGGCCAAATTGACTGCAGGTCTGAGTGGAACATACACCGTCAGCGATTATAACCTACTCATTGGGGAAAGCATTGATAACGCAAAAATGACCATGATAACAGGGGGCTTAGACTATTCCTTTCGTCCGAATTACTTTTTGTCTATAGAAGGAAAATCTGCAATGCAATACAATTGTCAGAAAAACCAGACTCACAACCAGTTATCTTCTGGAGGTGCCATATACTGGCAACACAACCTCTATTTCTTTTTCTTTCCATCTGACTCTTGGATTATTGCATGTAAAAATGATTTGTTCCACCACAACAAGCCTGTACCAGACTTCAACTATTTCTGTGACTTATCCATCAACTATAAGAAAAGAAACTGGGAAATATCCATAGAAGCAAACAATATTATTGGAACATCCCTATTTCAAATCCGAGTACTCGGAAATACTATTGAAAATATTTTTACGACACGTTTACGCCCAAGGGAATTACTATTCAAGTTGAGCTTTGATTTATTTTAGTTAGATAATCATAGAGGGGGCAGACGCTTGGGTATGGTTCATTGCAATAAGGGCGCAATAGAGTTACTATGTAATATCAAAGGTAATACGTTTTGAGACAGGAAAGAGATGAATATGACGGTTTTACAAATCTTCGCATTTCCTAAAAAGTAAAGGCTAATTGGCTTGTAATCAGGGAGATGAATAAAGAATGGGAGCAAAAAATGATCAAATTAGCAACGGTAGAAGAGTGATATTCTTACATCCTTTTCTTACCTTCGCACAGAAAATAATAGAAATGAAAAAGATTTGTTATTTCATCAGTGCCGCACTTCTATTGTCATTCATTGGCTGTGGTCATCAGCCGATGACAAAGAAACTGGCCGATATAGACTCCCTTATCATCAAAGAACAATACGATTCTGCCAGTACTATTCTGAACAGTCTTAGTGAAAAAGCCATGACGGAAGAAGACATGGCCCATTATTGCCTTTTGACAACGCAATTAGGCTATGTAACAAACCATCCGCAGCCATCAGATTCATTGCTTGACTTGGCTCTTACGTATTATAATAAGGTTGGGAATAATCAAAAACTTGCTGATGCCTATTACTATAAGTCTTTAAGAGCCGAGAGAATCAACCAA
>JAEEGH010026370.1_pt1 | contig 11582 bp, 10 predicted proteins | sample 9134181 | NCBI WGS metagenome assembly JAEEGH01 (sample SAMN16246544, study PRJNA631951) | gut metagenome | biome: gut microbiome; feature: rumen; material: DP-attached | host: Bos | place: Iran: Karaj | collected 2018-10 | reverse complement strand
GTACAGGGAATTGTTCTCATTGATGCCCCGGGCGCAGCAGATGTGCTTTTTGGGCACAACCAGAATATGCACGGGAGCCTGGGGGTTGATATCCCGGAAGGCGAAGACGTACTCGTCCTCATAGACCTTGGCGCTGGGAATCTCCCCGGCGATGATCCGGCAGAAAATGCAGTCGTGATCCATGGTTTTTCCTCCTTAAATCTTATCGGAGACGAAGCTTTCCACCGCGGAAAGCGCGTCCTTGAGCTTGCTGACGTCGTTGCCGCCGCCCATGGCAGAGTCGGGCTTGCCGCCGCCCTTGCCGCCGGCGATGGCGGTGATGTGCTTGATGATGTCCCCGGCGCGGACGCCCTTGGCCACGGCCTCCTTGCCGCAGACGCACTGGAAGGTGATCTTGTCGCCGTTGACCGCGGCGATGACGGCCACCACAGCGCCGTCCTTGTCCCGCAGGGCGTCGCCCATCTTGCGCAGGCCCGCGGCGTCGCACTCGCCCTGGCTGCAGGTGACCACATGCAGGCCGCCCACCTCTTTGGCGTTTTTCAGCAGAGCGTCTGCCCCGCCGGCGGACTCCTTATCCTTGTACTGCTGGATCAGGCGTTTGGCTTCCTTGAGCTCCGCCGCCTGCTGCTCCACCTTCTGGAGCATGTCGGCGGGATTCGCCTTGAACAGCGCGGACACGGCGGAGATCGCTTCGATATCCCGGTGCAGGGTCTCCAGGGTCCGCAGGCCGGTGGTCGCCTCGATACGGCGCACGCCGGAGGCCACGGAGCCCTCGGAGCTGATGTGGAAAAGCCCGGCCTTGGCGGTGTTGTTCAGATGGGTGCCGCCGCAGAGCTCCACACTGTAGTCGCCCATGCTGACCACGCGCACCACGTCGCCGTACTTCTCCCCGAAGAGGGCGGTGGCGCCGCTCTGTCTGGCCTCGTCCAAGGACATCTCCTTGGTGACAACGCTCAGGCCCTCCAGAATGGCGGCGTTGACCTTATCCTCCACCCTGCGCAGCTCCTCCGGCGTCACGGCGGAGAAGTGCGTGAAGTCGAAGCGCAGGAAGTCGGGCTCCACCAGAGAGCCGGCCTGGTGCACGTGATCGCCCAGCACATCCCGCAGGGCCCGCTGCAGCAGATGCGTGGCGCTGTGGGCCCGGGCGATGGCGGCGCGGCGCACAGGATCATAGGAGGCGGTGACCGTGTCGCCCAGCTTCAGCACGCCTTCCTTCAGCAGGCCGGTGTGCATGACCTTTCCGCCCTTGTTCTTCTGTACATCGCCGACTTCAAAGAGGATCCCGTCGGCGCGGAGCGTGCCGCGGTCGGCCACCTGGCCGCCCATCTCGGCATAGAGCGTCGTGCGATCCAGCACCACGATGGCCTCGGTCCCGGCGGGGATCTCCTGGCGCAGCTCCCCGTCGGCCACGATGGCCAGCACCTTCGCCACCGCGGAGCTCTTGTCGTAGCCATCGAAGACGGTCTCCGGGATCTCCTTGCCGAAGCTGACCCCGGCCCAGCCCAGATCGCCCAGGGCTGCCCGGGCCTCCCGGGCGCGGACGCGCTGCTCCTGCATAAGCTGCTTGAAGCCCTCCTCGTCCACCTGCATGCCCTCGTCGGCGCACATTTCGATGGTCAGGTCGATGGGGAAGCCGTAGGTGTCGTAGAGCTTGAATGCGTCGGCGCCGGAGAAGGTGCTCTCCCCCTTCGCCTTGTGCTCGGCGAGCATATCGCTGAAGATCTTCATGCCGGCATCGATGGTCTTGGCGAAGTTCTCCTCCTCCGTCTTGACCACCCGGGTGATATAGGCCTGCTTCTCCCGCAGCTCGGGATACTGGCACTCGTTCTCATGGATGACGGTGTCGATGACCTGATACAGGAAAGGCTCGTTCACGCCCAGGAGCTTGCCGTGGCGGGCAGCCCGGCGGAGAAGCCTGCGCAGCACGTAGCCCCGGCCCTCGTTGGAGGGCAGAACGCCGTCGCAGATCATGAAGGTGGCGGAGCGGATATGGTCGGTGATGACCCGCAGGGAAACGTCCATCTTGTGGCTCTTGCCGTAGAAGGCCCCCGTGAGCTCGCTGACCTTGTGGGTGATGTTCATCACCGTGTCCACGTCAAAGAGGGAGTCCACCCCCTGGCAGACCACGGCCAGGCGCTCCAGCCCCATGCCGGTGTCGATGTTCTTTTGCTTGAGCTCGGTGTAATGTCCCTCGCCGTCGTTGTCGAACTGGGAGAAGACGTTGTTCCAAACCTCGATATAGCGGTCGCAGTCGCAGCCCACAGTGCAGTCCGGCTTGCCGCAGCCGTACTGCTCGCCCCGGTCGAAGTAGATCTCCGAGCAGGGGCCGCAGGGGCCGGCGCCATGCTCCCAGAAGTTGTCCTCCTTGCCGAAGCGGAAGATCCGCTCGGGGGCGATGCCGATCTCCTTGTTCCAGATCTCAAAGGCCTCGTCGTCGTCCACATAGATGGAGGGATAGAGACGGTTCGGATCGATGCCCACCCAGTCCGGGCTGGTCAGAAACTCCCAGCTCCAATGGATGGCCTCGCGCTTGAAGTAGTCCCCGAAGGAGAAGTTGCCCAGCATCTCAAAGTAGGTGCCGTGGCGGGCGGTCTTGCCGATGTTCTCGATATCTCCGGTGCGGATGCACTTCTGGCAGGTGCAGACCCGATGACGCGGCGGTTCCTTCTCCCCCTTGAAATAGGGCTTCATGGGCGCCATGCCGGAGTTGATCAGCAGAAGGCTGGCGTCTCCCTGGGGGATCAGGGAGAAGCTGGGCAGACGCAGGTGCCCCTTGCTCTCAAAGAAGCGCAGGAACATCTCCCGCAGTTGATTCAGTCCGTATTTTTCCATTGTTCTGTCCTCTCAAAAAAAGATGCCCCTGTCCCGAAAAGGAACAGGGGCGAATTTTCATTCGCGGTACCACCCTGATTCGCCGGAAAACCGGCCTCTCAGCTCCCTTAACGCGGGAAAACGCCCCGATTTCACAGGGTGGCTCGGAAGTGGCCGCCGGTTGGATGCCTGGGATCTCGCACCATCCGATCCCTCTCTGAAAAGCTCGTCCCCGGCTCGTTTCGTCAACGCCAGATAACGCCGTTAGTTTACTCACTTTCCCGGCTTTTGTCAAGCCTTTTCCAGCAGCTTGCGGACGATTGCGCCAACCGGGGCAGAGGTCGGCAGGCACATCCGGAAGGGCATCATGGCTCGGCGGGTGTCCGGGATGGAGTTCCCGTCTTCGTCGAAGAGTTCCCCTGCCGGAAAGGAAATCGGCGCTCCCTGGGGAAGCAGCAGCTCCAGCGTGTCGCCTGGAAAGATCCTGTTGCGCTGGGTCAGCAGCGCGTTTCCCTCTCCGTCACAGCTCTGTACCACCGCCGCGATCTCTGCGGTGGAAAAATAGCTGGCCTCGGCATAATGCTGGCCCGGCTCGCCGAAGTAAAAGCCCGTGGTATAGGGCCTGTGGCTGCATTTCTCCGTCTCCCGCACCCAGAGCGGGTCAAGAGGCTGCCCGGCCAGCGCCGCGTCCAGGGCGTGGCGGTAGGCGTTGGTGGTCACCGCCGTATAGTAGGCGGATTTCATGCGTCCCTCGATCTTCAGGCTGGAAACCCCGGCCTCCAGCAGCGCGGGGATATGCTCGATCATGCGCATGTCCCGGGAGTTCAGGATATAGGTGCCGCCGTCCTCGGTGATCTCAAAGTACTGGCCCGGCCGGGTCTCCTCCACCAGATGATACTTCCAGCGACAGGGCTGGGCGCACTGGCCCCGGTTGGCGTCCCTGCCGGTAAGATAGTTGGACAGCAGGCAGCGGCCGGAGAAGCTGACGCACATGGCCCCGTGGACAAAGGCCTCCAGCCGCAGCTCCGGCGGCGTATTGGCCCGGATCTGCCGGATGTCCGCCAGGGGCGTCTCCCGGGCCAGCACCACGGTGTCCGCGCCCAGCTCATAGAGGGCGCGGGCCGAGGCGCTGTTGATCACGCCGAACTGGGTGCTGACGTGCTTTGCGATGCGGGGAGCGTGCCGCTTGGCCAGCTCCAGGACGCCCAGATCCGCGATGATGAGCCCGTCCGCCCCGGCGTCCTGCAGAAACTCCAGATAGCCGGGCAGCGCGCGCAGTTCTTCTTCCCGGGGGAGTGTGTTGCAGGTAACGTAGATCTTCACGCCCCGCGCGTGGGCGTAGTCCACCGCCCAGCGAAGATCCTCATCGCTGAAATTCACGGCGGAGGAGCGCATGCCGTACATACGCCCCGCCAGATATACCGCGTCCGCGCCGTACAGGATCGCCATCCGCAGCCGTTCCCGATCCCCCGCCGGGGACAGCAGCTCCGCCTCAGGCGCCATAGTCCTGAGTAGCCACGAAGGCGTTGAACTCGTTGATGTTGGTGAAGAAGCGGTGGGTGCAGGTGGCCGTATCCAGCGCATAGTAGTAGTAGTTGGTGGTAGCCGGCGCCAGCGCAGCCTTCAAGGACTGGATGCCGGGGTTGCAGATCGGCGTGGGCGGCAGCCCGATCCGATCCCGTGTGTTGTAGGGGCTGTCCTCCGTCAGCATTTCCGCAGTAGGCGGGCCCTCATGGCCGGGATGGATATAGAGGATCGTCGAGTCGATGCCAAGAGGCATTCCGACGCTCATACGGTTATAGATGACCGATGCGATCATGGGCCGTTCCTCGTCATTGGCCGCCTCCTTCTCGATCATGGAGGCAATGGTGACGATCTCCCGGATATCCCTGCCGCTGCTGGCAAGCTGCCTCTGCAGATCCTCATCGAAATTGTAGTAGAAGGTTTCCAGGAACTTGTTGATGGCGCTGGACGCTTCTATCCCGGTATAGAACTCATAGGTATCCGGGAAGAGGTAGCCCTCCAGACGGTTTTCGCTTCCCTCATCCTGGCTTTCCAGGAAGCTGTAGTTGAACTTATATTCCCTGGCCGCTTTCATCAGTTCGTCAAAGTCGCTGACGTTGTTCTCATCCAGCAGTTGGAAGATCTGCCGCATGGTATAGCCCTCGGGGAAGGTAACCGTGACCGTGGCAGGGCCGTCTCCGTTGGGGGACATATGCTGCACCAGCGCCCGATAGTCATAGGAGGAGCGCAGCTCATACTCGCCGAAGGTCATTTTCAGATCGGCGTGGGAAAGCTTGCAAAAGGCCGTAAAGAGCCACTTGTACTCGATCAGCCCTGCGTCCTTCAGCGCAGTCGCGACATAGTCCAGATCCGCCTTTCTGACCCGTTCCGTCCCGATAATAGCGCCGTTCTCGTCATAGGTCGGAACATCCACATAGGGGAAGTGGCTCTGATCGAGATTGACCGTTACCGTAAAATCGTCCTTGTTCAGGGCAAGCATATCGCTTGCGGCCATCCAGGCGAGGCAGGCAAGCACGACGCCGAGGCAGAGCACAAACACAAAATACATCAGCCCCCCAAGGCAACCGGATTTATACTCATGGCTCTGCCGGATAGGACGGTAATCCCGTTCCGACTCTTCATCCCCGGTGTAGTTCACCGCCTCCGAGCCGGATTTATCAAGCAAAAGCCGATCCAGCGGGTTCATGGAAGGCTCTTCGGGCGCAGGGTTCTCCCATGGGTAGGGTTCATCCGCCTCATAAGCCTCCTCGGGCGGCGTGACAATAGGATAAGTCGCCTCTGACGAAAGCTCGTAGGCGCTCTCTTCCAAAAGCTCCTCGTCCGGATTATCCCTGTAGTCTATAGGTCTCTCATATTCGTCCGACATACGGAACCTCCTTGATCTGCGGCAGGAACGTAATCGCGCCCGGCGGCATACGATGGCTTGAGCGGCCCGGATGGGCAGCCAAACCGTCAGCAAGACGGCCGCCTTCACCGCGGGGCGGCAGGTGCATAAAAACTTAGCGGAGAAAGGACAACATCATGTTCTGCAATAACTGCAACAACGGCGTTTGGATCATCATCCTCATCATCCTGCTCTTCGGCTGGGGCGGAAACGGCTTCGGCTGCGGCTGCGGCTGTGAGAGCAATAACTGCGGCTGCGGCTGCGGCTGCAACTGAGCGGAAAACCCGGGGCCTCTTCGGAGGCCCTTTTCCTTTCAGTCTATGGCGCCGCGGAGGATGCGATACAGCTCCTCGTTCTTCTCGTCCACATCCCGCTCCACGCCGTCCTTCCGGAAGGGGATGCGGCGCCATCCGTAGTATTCCGCGGCCATGTCCGCGGTGTGAAGGCAGCGGCGAAGATAGTCCAGATCCTTCTCGTGAATATCGGCGTGGGTATGATTCTTCGCCTCCCGGCGCCGCATCCGGGCCAGTGAGGTCTCCAGATCCACGTCCAGATAAAGCACCAGATCCGGCTTGGGCAGGCCCATTTTGTTATACTCCAGATCGCTCAGCCAGGCGAAAAAGGCCGGCAGATCCTGATCGTTGAGCTTGCAGCCCTGATGGACCGCGTTGGAGGTGGTGTAGCGATCCGAGAGGAACACCCCGCCGTTTTCATATATTTTGCCCCAATCCATCTTATAGGACGCGAAACGATCCACCGCGAAAAAGGTGGAGGCGGTGTATGCGTTCACGTCGTCCGGGCGGGTTCCGAATTCGCCGCCCAGGTACATGCGGATCAGCGCGCTGCTCTCCTGATCATACCGGGGGAACACGATATGGTGATATTGGATCCCGTCCCGATCCAGGCGGGCGCAAAGGCGACGAAACTGCGCGGATTTCCCGCTCCCGTCGATCCCCTCCAGAACAATGAGCTTCCCTTTTGCCATTGTATGAACCCTCTTTATATCTGACTGAATACGTCGCCGATATTGGCGTGGATCACCAGATCCGCATACCGGTCGTAGGGCGTCTCGCTGCGGTTCACGAGCACCAGCTTATTGCCGCGGTAGTAATTGATCAGGCCCGCGGCCGGATACACGTTCAGGGAAGTGCCCCCTACGATGAGAATATCCGCATGGCGGATGTAGCGCACCGCCTCACTGAGCACATCCTGATCCAGCGGCTCCTCATACAGCACAATATCCGGGCGGATCACGCCGCCGCAGCTGCAATGGGGAACTCCCTCCCCGTGATTCATCTGCTCGGCCGGGTAGGGCTTTCTGCAGCGGGAGCAATAGGCCCGCAGGATGCTGCCATGCAGCTCCAGCACCTTTTTGCTGCCGGCCGCCTGATGTAATCCGTCAATGTTCTGCGTGACCACAGCCCGCAGCTTTCCCTCCGCCTCCAGCTCCGCCAGACGCTTATGGGCGCGGTTGGGCTGTACCCCGTCGATGACGAGCTTTGCCCGGTGAAAGCGATAGTATTCCTCCGGCCAGCGCTCAAAAAAGCTGTGGCTCAGAATCGTCTCCGGGGGGTATTTCCACTTCTGGTTGTACAGGCCGTCCACACTGCGAAAATCGGGGATCCCGCTCTCCGTGCTGACGCCCGCGCCTCCAAAGAACACAATGTTATCGCTCTCCGCGATCCACTGTTTCAGCTGCTTGATCTTTTCGTCCATAGCTTTCCCCTTCCCTGCCAGATTTTTTCATATCATTATACACCGATGGGTGAGAATTGACAAGTAAACAGCCTGTTAAGATTTCAAAACCCCCGCGGCGGTAGGCGTCCGCCGCAGGGGCCGTTTCATGTTTCACTCTACTGTCCCGCCGCATAGCGCAGGGAAAGGCTTTCTCCGTCGCAAACCAAAAGGACTGGGCCGTTCGCGGTATAATAGGGCTCGATTCCGAGCCGCTTGAGCAGGGAAACGGTTTTATCGTCTTCGGGCGGCACCGCGGAAGAGCTGATCAGCGCATACGCCGGCGCCGCGGCCTTCAGCAGACCGGTGATGCTCTTATGCCAGTTGCCATGATGGGGCAGCTTCACGGCATCATAGTGTTCCGGATGGCTGCCCGACCACTCCTCCAGCCGTTCGTTTTCCGCGTCGCCCAGGAAAAGCAGGCTGCATTCCCCGCAGACGACGGATACGATCAGAGAGGAATTGTTGCTCGGCTCCCTCCGGTATTGCTCCTGCTTCGGCGGATCGACCGTAAACAGAAGGCCGTCCAGGGAGAAGGACAGCTCCTCCCGCACCGTGATCGGCTCGATTTTGGCTTTCTGCAGCGCCGCTAGATAGCGGTCGTAGTCCTGGCTTTCCCGGGGATAATTGCTCTGCAGCACCTGTCCAACCGGCATTTTCCGAAGGATTTTGGCCGCTCCCCCGATATGATCCTTGTCAAAATGCGTCAGGATCAAATAATCCAGCTTTTCGATCCCCTGTTCCCCGCAGTAGGCGAGGATCTCGTCTCCCAGCGTCCGCTCCCCGGCGTCGATCAAAACTGCGCTGTGCTCTGTCGTCAGGAGCATCGCGTCGGCATCGCCGGCCGAGAAGAAATAGACCTGCATCTGCGCGGCGCTTTCCCTCGGATGCGAACACGCGCCGAGAAACACGGCGAGCACGCAGAGCAGAGCAAGAAGCTTGCGTTTCATCGCGTGTTCACCCCTGCGAATGGGCATAATCAGCCGAGCCGCTCGATGACCCGCCGGTACAGCGGCAGGATCTGCTCCCACTGCAGCTCGTTCTCCCGCCGGATCACATAGCGGCGGGTGTCCTCACAGCTCAGATCGCCCCAGAAAACGCAGACGCGCATGGAGGCGCGGATCGCGGCAAGGGCGAGGTCGGCGCTCTCTCCCACAAAATGGCGCGCATCCGGCGGGCAGAGAGCCGCCAGCTCCTCCGCAAGCTCCAGTTCCTTCTCCATCATGCAGACGATCTCGCTACAGACCGCCCCGGCCACCTGGGTGGCGGCCTCGATCTTGCGCTCGTCGCCTTCCTTGATCGCGCGGCGGTAGGGGCCGCGGGCTTTCACGTCCTCGTCGATCAGATTGACCATGTAGCTGCGCAGGATCTCCGCATTGCGCAGGATAAACTCCACACGCTCATGCCCGGGCAGCTCCGCCTGCGTCAGCTTGGCCGCCCGTTCCAGCAGCGCGGAGGCGACGGCCCCGGTCATGGCGGCGCCGCTGCCGGTCTGGGCGCGGCTGTCCGGATCGGCGAGAGCCTTGCTGAACTCGTCCGCGTCCTTCTTCCGAAAGATCTCGATTTTAAGGGATTCGGCCATGGTTTGCTCCTTTCTCAGTCCCGGTTGAACTCCCGCAGGCGCAGGCCCTCGTTCTTCTGCAGGGCCCAGTTGATGCACCAGGAGGAGGTGAACAGCAGCAGGTTATTGCCCTTGAAATCCTGTACCCATTTCGTGTCGCTGGTCAGATTCAGCGAGGGGATGTCGATATCCTCGTTGTCGACCCAGCGCACATGCTCGTAAGGCATGGCGCGGCGGCGGATATCCACGCCGTACTCGGTCTTGAGCCGGTATTCCAGCACCTCGAACTGCAGCACGCCTACCACGCCCACGATGACCTCCTCCACACCGGTGTGGGGCTCGTGGAATATTTGGATGGCGCCCTCCTGGGCAATCTGCTGGATGCCCTTCTCAAACTGCTTGCGCTTCATGGTATCCACCCGTTCCACGGAAGCAAAATGCTCCGGCGCAAAGGTGGGGATGCCCTCAAAGCACAGCTCCTGCCCCTTCTCGCAGATCGTATCTCCGATGGAGAAAATACCCGGATCGAAGACGCCGATGATGTCGCCGGCATAAGCCTCGTCGATGATCGCCCGATCCTGGGCCATAAGCTGCTGGGGCTGGGCCAGGCGCAGGGCCTTGCCGCCCTGCACGTGGTAATACTCCTTGTCCCGCTCGAACTTTCCCGAGCAAATGCGCATAAAGGCGATGCGATCCCGGTGGGCCTTGTTCATGTTGGCCTGGATCTTGAAGACGAAAGCGGAAAAATGCCCGTCCAGCGGATCCACCTTCTTATCCCCGGACACGCGGGGAAGCGGCGGCATGGTCATCTTCAGAAAATGCTCCAGGAAGGGCTCCACGCCGAAATTGTTGAGGGCGGAGCCGAAGAACACCGGAGAGAGCCGGCCTTTGCGGACCTCTTCGATATCAAAGTCGTAGCCGGCGCCATCCAGCAGTTCAATATCGTCCGCCAGGGTCTCCCGCAGGCGGTGGCCGATGAGTTCATCCAGCTTCTCCGTCTCGTCAAGACGACATTCAATGGCGCGGATCTTGTTCTGGCCGCGGTGAAACTCGGTGAAGGCCAGGATGGCCTGCTTTTCCCGGTCGTACACGCCCTTGAATTCCTGACCGCAGCCGATGGGCCAGTTCATGGGATAAGTGCCGATGCCAAACTCGTTTTCCAGTTCTTCCATCAGTTCGTAGGGACTGCGGGCTTCCCGGTCCAGCTTGTTGATAAAGGTGAAGATGGGGATGTGCCGCATGGCGCAGATCTTGAAGAGCTTCCGGGTCTGAGGCTCGATGCCCTTGGCGGCGTCAATGACCATCACGGCGGAGTCGGCTGCCATGAGGGTACGGTAGGTGTCCTCGGAAAAATCCTGGTGTCCGGGAGTGTCCAGGATATTGATGCAGTAGCCCTCATACTCAAACTGCATTACCGAGGAGGTAATGGAAATACCGCGCTGCTTTTCCAGCTCCATCCAGTCCGAAACCGCATGGCGGGCGGTGGCCTTGCCCTTCACGGAGCCTGCCAGCTGGATGGCTCCGCCGTAGAGCAGCAGTTTTTCCGTAAGGGTCGTTTTACCGGCGTCCGGGTGGGAGATGATGGCGAAGGTCCTGCGGCGCTGGATCTCGTTTTGATATTCCGTCATTTTTCAAATCCTTTCTGTACGTTCTCACTTGGTCGAAAAATGACTTTATGGCGGCGTGAGCATACAGGTTCATCCTTTTTTACATGATAGCAGTTCATGTTACCATATTCTCCGGAAAAAAGCAAAGCTTTTATACAAACAGAATGTTCCCTCAAAAGGCTTGACGTTCCCGCTGAAAAGGACTACAATAGCAGAGCAATCAGATGGGCGCTGGGTACTCCCGGCTGAGACAGAGTAATGGAGCTCTGAAACCATGGAACCTGATCCGGGTAATGCCGGCGTAGGAAACGGAGAAGCGTCGACAGGTTCTTTTTGCGGAACCTGTCTTATTGTTTCCCTGCTTCCCAAAGAAAACAAGGAGGAAACAAAATGAAGAAATCCAAACTCACCCTTCGCGCACTGACGGAAGGCGCGATCCTGATCGCAGCCGCACAGGTTCTGAGCTACCTGAAGCTGTGGAGAATGCCCTGGGGCGGCAGCATCACGCTGGCCATGGTGCCGATCATGCTCTACGCCGTCCGCTGGGGCCTCGGGAGCGGTCTGCTCGCCGCGTTCGTCCTCGGCGTGCTCCAGTTCGCCTTTGACGGCGGCTTCGCGCTCGGCTGGCAGTCGATCCTCGGCGACTACGTCTTCGCTTACGGCGCGCTGGGCCTGGCCGGCCTGGTGCACGGGAAGAAGGGCGGCGTCTTTTTCGGCGCCCTCATCGGCGGCTTCGCCCGTTTCCTGGTGCACTTCGTCGTCGGCGCGACCGTCTGGGCGGAATACATGCCCGAGGAATTCTTCGGCATGACGATGAAGAGCCCCTGGTTCTATTCGCTGCTCTACAACCTCGCCTACATGCTGCCCAACATCGTGATCTGCCTGGTCGTGTTCGCGATCCTCAACAAACCGCTGGGCAAATACTTCCGAGGCGAGGACCTGAAAAAGGCCTGAAAGCTGC
>JAEEGH010026363.1_pt1 | contig 11585 bp, 7 predicted proteins | sample 9134181 | NCBI WGS metagenome assembly JAEEGH01 (sample SAMN16246544, study PRJNA631951) | gut metagenome | biome: gut microbiome; feature: rumen; material: DP-attached | host: Bos | place: Iran: Karaj | collected 2018-10 | reverse complement strand
GAAGTGCGGCCATCGCTTTCGGTCGACGAAAACATCAGGCGGATGTGCTTCCTACCGGACGGGATTCTGTTCCGCGAATTCGACGAAACTTTCAACCAGGTGTTTGGACGGAAGGCCAAGCTGCGCGGAAAGATTCTGCGCGAACTAGCAGATGGTCCGCAGTCGGTTGCGGAGATCGCCGCAAGGCACGGGGCGGCGGTAAGCGGCGCTTATTCGCAGACGCTTGAAGATCTCTGCAAGGCCGGATATGTCACGCGTGAAGAAGGACAGAATCCGCTGACCGGAAAGACCATCCGCAAGGCGCGCTTTCGAGTCAGCGACAACTATGTCCTGTTCTATCTGCACTACATAGAACCGCGTCGCGCAGCGATTCAGCGCGGCCTCTTCGAATTCTCCTCAACAGAGCAACTTCCTGGACTGCAGACATTCTTTGGCTTCCAGTTCGAAAACCTTGTCCTAAACCACGTCAATGACTTGTTCCCGCTTCTGGGAATAGACAAGTCGCTTGTCATTTCCGCATTTCCATACTTCCAGTCCGCGACGAAGCGGCAGCGGGGCTGCCAGATCGACCTTCTAATACAGACGCAGCGCACATTGATTGTCGTTGAAATCAAGCGGAAAAGGGAAATCGGATACGAAGTGGTGGATGATGTTTCCGAGAAGGTGTCGCGTCTAGTCCATGAAAAGTCCCTGTCCATCAGGACCGCGCTCGTCTATGACGGACGCCTGTCCTCGCGCGTGGAGGCAGACCGCTTTTTCGATTTTCTAATTCCAGCTGACAAGCTTCTGCGCTAGTACCGAGGCTGAGCGCGGAGCCTCGTCTGCTCCGGCGATGCGGAATATCTTATCTCTTGACGATGGAGGATGTTTCAGATAGTATTTTTTGTTGCGAGAGATACTGAGGTGATGCGGGAATCCGTATCTCCACAAGCGAACATCGAGACAAAGGAGACAACATCATGAGAGGCCCCTACGCAATAGCTCTGTCTGCAATGCTGTCCGCCGCAACCGCTGCGGCCGCGACGCCCGTCCTTGTCGAGGACGGCCGGCCCGTGTCGGAAATCGTCGTTTCATGCGGCATAATCGTCAACTCGTTCCACAACATCGACGAGGCGCAGAGGGACGCCGCCGAGGAGCTGCAGCGCTGGATCGGCGAGATGACCGACGCCTTCATCCCCGTCCGGCGAATCGACGAGCCGGGACGCGCCGATGTCAAGTCGCGCATCGTCCTTGAATTCGCCGATCGCAAAGCGCCATACCCGGACGACTGGAAGGCCATCGGCGACACCGACGGCTTCGCCGTGCGCCATTCCACCACGTCAAACGGCGTGGAGGAGGTCCACATCGTCGGCCGGCAGGGACGTGGCATTCTCAACGGCGCATACTCGTTCCTCGAACGCAATTCCGACATCATCTGGCCGCGCCCCGAGCCGGCGCTTTCGGCGGTCTTCTCACGGACAAACACCTTCGCGGCCGCAGTGTGCGACTACCGCGAGGTGCCCGTCCGCCGCTTCATCACCTACGCCTGGAACGGCTCACCCACCATACCGGCGCTGGAGTGGTACTCGCGCAACTACGGCAACGTCTTCCGCGGCCCCCCCGCGCGCTTCGGAAGCTCATACATCTCGGCGGGCAGCGGACACGGCTTCCCGTCCTATACCTCGCCGCAGGTCAATTTCGAGCTTCACCCGGAATGGTACGCCCTCGTGAACGGCGAGCGCCGCAAGGGCCAGGTCTGCTTCCTCACATACGACTCCATCCCGACAATCGTGTCGAACGTGGTCGCGGAAATCAAGTCGCGCTTCCCCAACACGGCCCCAAAGAAGATCCGCATCGACTACTTCAACCTCTCCAACCCCGACTCATGGCTCCTCTGCCTCTGCGACAAGTGCACCGCGCCCTTCACCTGCGAGAACGGAACGGTCGTGCAGCCCGACGACCCGGCCTTCCGCAGCGCGCAGAACTTCACGTTCAAGAACAAGATCGCCCGCGAAGTCGCCAAGCTCTATCCAGGCGTCGTCATCGGCGACTACGCCTACTACTACACGACCGAGCCGCCGCCGTTCAAGCTCGAGAAGAACTTCCGGATCCAGTACTGCCCCTACGGCGAGAACATGAAGGTGCCGATCTCCGACGACACCTACAACGAGAACTGGCACAAGCTTCTCGACGGATGGGGAAAAAGCTGCGACAAGGCCGTCTACCGCACCTACACGGGCTGCGGCGACAAGTTCCCGCGCCCGCTGGAGTACATCCTGCAGACAAACTTCCTCTACTGCATCTCGCGCCCCCTGCCGATGCGCGAAATCTACAACGAGGGACCGCTGGACTCCGTCGGCAAAACCACCCCCGGACACCACCTCACCTGGGACACCTGCGGCATGCTCAAGTGGCTCATTCCGCGAATCGCCTGGAACCCCTACGCCGACATCGACGAGCTGCGCAGCGACTTCTGCCGGCGCGCCTATCGCGAGGCGGCGGAGCCGATGCTCGCCTTCAACAACCTCCTGCGCGACAGCTTCTTCTCCGACAAGCTGCCCTGCATCTACAACGCCGTCGACGGCGTGGACTACACGCGGCACTACATTCTCCGCCCGAAACTCGACGGCAAACTCTTCGCGCTGCTGGACGAAGCGCTCGCCAAGGCCCGCCATCCCGTCTCGCGCGAACTCATCGCCCGGCAGAAAAAGTGGTTCCAGACCTGGGTCGAAAAGGCAGGGGACAGCATGATTGTCCAGATGCACGTCCCCTACTCCGCCGAGAAGAACCTGGAGACATCCTTCGACTCCGACGTCTGGAACAAGGCCGGCAAAACGGGAGACTTCGTCATCGCCGGACAAGGCGGCGCGGGCAAAGGCATGATCGGCTCCAAGGCGCGCTTCCGTTCGACGGCCGCAGTCCTCCATGACCGCCAGAACCTCTTCATCCGCTTCGACTGCTACGCCCCCGACATGGCGACGCTCAAGGGCAACGTCAACATCAGCGGCAAGGAAAACGCCCCGCGTGGCGATATCATGGAATTCTACCTCGCCAACGGAAGTTCCGGCGTCTACTACATGATGATGATGGACGTCGGGAACGACGACGACCACTTGAAGGACTGCGTCTACGACGCGAAAATGTGGGACAGCGCGTGGAACGGCGGGTGGACCCGCAACGTGAAGCGCTACGATGACCGCTGGACGACCATCGTGAAGGTTCCGTTCGAATCAATCGGAATCGCGGCGGCCCAGGGCGGCAAGCTGCTCTTCCAGGGAGTGCGCGGCAAGTTCTACGACACCGACGAGATCGACCCTAAGACCGGCACTCCCAAACGGGTGCGCGAGATGTCGAGCTGGAACGGCGGCTGGGTCCACCAGGCCCAGAACTTCGGCGAGCTCATTCTCGACCTCGAATAGGCCGGCCTTGCATTTGCCTGCGGCGCGTACGCGCCCATGTGACGACGCGGGAGCCCTTGTCCGTCATCGCGGTTCAAATCAGCGACGGCATCACCATTGCTGCTCGTCCTCAATAAACGGCCACACCGAAAACCTCCATCGGCCTTGAAAATAAAGCATCATGTTCGCAGAGATTCGGCCATTCTCGGTAAGCCTGGGCACAGTACACCAGAGATACGGAGGATTATTGGTAGGGCCGCATTCCCAGATATGGAACGCTACACGCGGCGGCGCAAATACATTTCTGTTTTGGCAATATGCAAGGATATCGTCGATATCTTCGGAGGGAGGAAATTGCCCCGGCGGAACCTCTTTCCACAAATCCAACGAGAGCAATTCGTTCGTGGACATCATCTGAAGATTCGTAGGCGACAGCGACTCTATAAAGGAGTAGGCGGCTGCAATTTCATTGGAGTATGCCGCCGTGCTGTCAATGTGGTGCTGATAATTTGTGGCGAAAGCATAGGAAATATCTATGGTAAAAGTTGCATTGGAAAGAATTCCTTTTCCTGGCAGATTAGGGCCAAGTCCACTTGTTGCCGCAAAACCAGAGAAAGGCTGCCAAAAGCCAGCCAGACTCAATCGGTTAGTCGGATCACGGTCGAAGTGGTAAAGTTTAACCTCAGACGCAAAAGGAAAATAACAGCGATTAAAATCCTCCCGGATGCGCCCCCTTACGGCTTCCGGGATTCCGCTGTCAAAGTTCAGCGCAATGGCATTGGTCGATGGCAGGGGGTAGAAGTTGTCGGCGAGCAAACATGATGCAAGCAAGCCGAGGATGATTGATGCCACGCGAGTTCTTATGTTCATTTTTGCTCTCCTTCCGGCTGGATGATGGGACGGCGCTCGATGTACTTGTCGAGGTAATCTCCTTGGTACAGGCATGGTCTGGAAATGCCATTGTTCCATCTCGTGCCGTTTCACCATTGCTGCTCACCCGGATGCAGGAACCATTCGGTGAACCACCATCGGTTTTGATAGAAAACCATAATCTCGCTTGAAGCGCTATTCCTTCTATCAAGTGATGGGGGAAAGCACCACAAATAGGGCGGGGAATTAGTTGGGCCACATTCCCAGACGCTAAACGCAAAACGTGGTGGAGAATAATACTTTGTGGTTCTGATGCTTCTGATAACACGCGCCAAATCCTTTTCAGGTATGGGATGCTGCCCCGGTGGCACCTCCTTCCACAAATCCAACGAGAGCAATTCGTTCGTGGACATCATCTGAAGATTCGTAGGCGAAAGCGACTCTATAAACATGTAGGCTGCTGCAATTTCGTTGGAGTAGGACGTCGTGCTTTCAATGTGGTGCTGATAATTCGTGGCAAAAGCGTATGAAACATCAATGATGAAAGTGCCGTTGGACAATACGCCATCTTCGGGCAAGTTAGGCCCGAGCCTGTCAATTGCCGCAAAACTGTATGGTTGCCAAAAACTGGCCAAACTTAATCTGTTTGTCGGTTCACGATCGAAATGATAAAGCTTGATTTTCGGCGCAGACGGAATAAGACACAGTTGAAAGTCAACACTAATGGCATCTTTGACAACCTCCGGGATTCTGCTGTCAAAATTGAGGACAATATCATTCGTCGAAGATAGGGACAGAAAACTTCCAGCATACAATGACGGTACGAAAGCCGCGCAAAATGCCAATGTAGTGCAACTCTTTGTATTCATTCCTATTCTCCTTCTGGGGGAATTATGGGACGACGCTCGATGTATTGATTGAGGTAATCCCCTTGGTAAAGGCATGGACGCGAGATGTCGTTGTTCCATTCCGTGTCGCCGGGATTTCCGTCAAGATGCAGCGCATTGAGGTAAGGATTGACATCTTCGCGAATATGACTTCTAACAAGACGAGGTATTCCCGAATAATAATCTGCCGTTCCGCCAGCTATGCCATTACGAACAATATCACCGTTGCCATCATAGCACGCTTGGTTGCCATGGTCATCAGCATCCGTTTCCGACCGCATTTCCCATGCGGAATCATGATGCAGATAACCCGACAGTTTGCTAGGACTGTCCCACGGGTCGGGATTCAAGGGATTCAAGGGTGTTGCGCCGACGCGACCGAACCAATTCGTCGAAATCTGCAACTTGGCGTATGGCTTGGGCAGGGCACTTGCCCAGCTTGTGTCAGAATTAGCCGAATACCAGTCATTGTAATGTTTCTCGGCAATCTTTGCATTCACCACGACCCACATTCTGTCCAGCGTTTCGCTGCCGTTCTCGTCACGCAGCTCGACATGGAATATAGTTGGGTGGAACTCCTCCGGCTCGTCGCCGAACTCAAGAGTACCTTCGCATTGACTGCCGTTTACATAGTAAGTGAACTTGTCGGCATACGGCTTGCAGCAGTCGGCGAGATAATCGTAGAGGCTGATTGAGCCGCCCTCGCTCCACACAAGCCCGATGCAATGGTCGGTTTCATCGTCCTTTGGATCGCCAGTCAAAATTCGGATGAGGTTGCGAATCCAAAGCACCGCCGTGTCATGCGTCCATCCGGCTTTTACAAAGAGGTTTGTTATGGGAGGGCAATTAGGCCCCAAATGGAAAGACACCGAGTTCGAGACGCATGGAAGATGGTCGGTCGCGTTCGTGGGATTGTGCATGGAAGTTGAGGCAACGCCGATGAATCCATACACATGAAGCCACCTGCGGCGGAACGGGCTGTCTATCGTGGTCGGCACTTCGGTCCCTCCGTCGCGTCGCGGCGTTGTATCGACCTCGCCTCGGAACGAAACGTCCATGGCGTCGCAGTCGATGACTGAATCCGAGTCTATTTGAAGGCGGTTCGCCTCCGTGTCATATCCGCCGTCGCTGGGCCAGCGAATGGACATCCGCGCTTTCAAAAGACCCTCGGAGCCGTCGTTCAGCGTCCCGCATGAGAGACGGACATCCGAATCGGTCAGACCAGACAGGCGAAGCCGCACCACCAGCCCGTTGCAGGGCGGCAGGACGATTCCCTTTGCCGTGCCGCCGCCAGCTTCGGGGAAGGTCAGCCCATCGGGGAATCCGTCGCCGTTGGCGTCCGTGAAGCCGTAGATGTAGCCCATCACGGATCCTTCATGTCGTCCTCGGAGAGCCTGCGCCAGGGGAGCGACTTCATGAGGCGCGCAGCCCTGAGGTCGTTCGTTTGGGCGGCGCAGTAGAGCTCGTATTCGAGGCCCTCCGGATAAAGCTCGTGCGAGATCCGCAGCCACAGCGCTTCCTCGACGGAGAGCGGCTTTGTGGCCTTCAGCCTTGCAAAGCAGTCGCCGATGGCCGGGCCAATGGAGATCAGCGCCTCGGCGGCGGGGAACACGAACTCGCCCGGAGCGTTGGTCGCGGCCTGGGGGCAAATGGTGAGATTGTCCGCGAGGACCGGAATGGCGTCCAATGAGCGGATGAAACCCATTGTGGCGATGGTTTCGAAGAGGTTTGTCGATGCGGTGGCGAGCTGGGATTTCATTCGCGCAAACAAGGTATGTTCCATGGATCGATACCGGTCTCTGCTTTCGAAATTGAATTCCGGTTCCATTTCCCACTGTGGAATCCCCATACGCAGGCCGAGTTCCGTCCGCTCTTCTTTGGGCAGAAGTTCATTCATATTGGAGACCATTCTCTCAAACAACTTTCTGCTTCTTTCATTGGGAATTGTCTCCGCTCGTCTTGCAAGAACTATCTCAAAATACCTGCCTGCCGATCTGTGTCCGAGCATCATGCACATCGCATGCTGGTACCATATACCCGCCTTGTTTGAAAAAAGACAGTTTGAATACTCCGAAAATTGGAAACCCGTCTTTAGAAGAACCGAATATAGGAGGTGAGTTCCTTCTACAGACCAGAATTCTCCTCGCAGCGTCATTGGTACATTCCCACCAATATAGTCCAAGTGATTGAAAAGCCAATTGGAAATCCCGTTTGGCCGCAAATAGTACAGCTCCTTGGCAATGGCCCTTCCTGAAACATCGTTGCTGGATACAGGTCCTTTCAGTCTTAAAACTAGGTTGGAGATCATTTCGCCATATTCGCGGGCAATGTCATGATTTGACATGGTTTCCGAAGAATCAGTTACATCTCCATATAGGACTTCCACGGGGGTGACAACAGTAACGATGCACAAAAATAGGGCGATGTGCAAAAAAGAGAGTGACCTAAAGAAATTATTGAATTTGAACATGCCCACCTCCACATGAATTATTGGAGAAGTCGTCGGGATTAACATAAAACACAAGCTCCTCGTACCCATCATGGTTCTCTTTTGTCACGGATGTTTTTGAGAACCATGTAAAATCATCAGAACAACGCCTACCACTGAAGAATGCGTATTGAAGAAAATTATAAGTAGTATTAAAGATGATTCCCATAGGTTGGTGATTGTGCCGTCGGTTTGAATCCAAACCGGATTCTCAAGGTCAAGCCCCGCGCGGGCGAGGCGATTGGTGAAGGAGTCAAAGTGATGAAAACCGTCCTGGTGCGCTCCGCGCCTCGCTATCCGCTCTGCAAGCTGGGCGTTGTCGGGCATGGCAAGGTTGTGGATTTCGTTGGCATTCGCTTCCGTGAATGAGTATCCTGTCTGCTGCTCAAGAGAGTTGAAGGCATTAGTGCATAAGGTAATTACATGGCCGATTGCGCGCGCAGGCGGCGAGTTGGTCTTGATTGAGGCTACGGAGGTCAGCAATCCGCCAAAGACGGCGAAAATAATGACAACTCCTTTTGCCAACTGCGGCTCGTACTTGCGGATCAGCCTATAGATAAGCGCAGCCGCGATTATCGTGGCGAATGCTATGGCGAGAAGGTGTACGACGGTTGTCATGGAAACCGGTGAAACCATGTGACTTCATGGCCTCTTTTCCGCGTAGAGCTTGAAGAGATGGGCGACAATCTCCGACTCGGAGGATTTCCGCTTTAGTCCGTATGCCTCTTCGACAAGATCGTCGATGGCGTGGTGCGCCTTGATGAGTTCCGACGGCATGGCGAGCGGGTTGTAGAGCTGCGCAAGGGTCCGCGTCTTGAGGAATGACTCCCGCGCGGCAAGCAAAGTCTTGCCCGCTGCCGCTATCCGCGCCCGCAGTTGGTCGTCAGGCTCCGGCGCGACGAAGTTGTTGTAGACAATGTTTTTGGAATACTGGTAATCGCTTTTCATTCGGCCCGCCACGGCCCGCATCCATGCGTTGTGCGCCCGCGAGGTGAGGAGCGCGAAGTGGTATGGGGTGGCGTCGGGGACGATGAGGGCGCTGCCGCTGGCGATGACGGACGGAGGCATGAAGCCGATTGGAACATAGTCGCGCGTCTCGGACGAGACTTTTGGAATCAGCAGATACGGCGTGGCGGGCTGGCGGATTTCGCCGAAAAGCGAGGGCGTTGCGGCGAGCTTCCGCGTCGCGGGACGACCGCTTGCGGCGCGGAAGTCGCGCACCTGCCTGACGCGCTCGACGATCGGCGGTATCTTCAGCCAAACCGCCGCGTCTGCGCCGAGAAGCCAGAGGCAGTAGCGGGCCCGCGCGTTCAGGAACTCGTCGCCGCCCGAATACTCCCATACGAACGGCTCCGCCACCGGGTATTCGTCAAGAAGGGAGTTCCTTTCATCGGGAGTGAGAATGAGATGCCCGTCGTCAATCGGCATGCTGCCGTAGTTCATTTGTGGAAGCATGGAAACGGCATAGGCCCGGGTGGTGACAAGCTTGTCCGGCGCGTCCACAAGGTAGGGGCTGATGTGTTCGGCGACCATTGCGCGGTCACCGTCGAAAATGAGTTTACCGGGGGAACGGCCGTCTCGGCCGTTTTGAACGGGCGAGACGCCCGTTCCCCCAGTGGAATGGAATCCGATGATGACGCAATGGACGTGCGCTTTCTCGGCGGCCTCGTTGTCCCAGCGGAATGTCCGCCAGGCGAAATCAATCTCTATTTCGAGATTCTTCCAAAGGGCGGCGACCTGTTCGCCCTGCGTGATCGAATTCGTGGATACGAACGCGCATCGCGTTGATGTGCCGCGTATGAATTCGGACGCCTTCCTGTACCACCCGCTTACATAGTCGAGATTCCCGACCTCGCGTGGATTGGGGAAGAGGGCGCGAAGTTCGGCCTTCTGCTCCGGGGATTGCTCCTTCTTGCCGAGAAACGGCGGGTTGCCCATGATGTATGTCGTGCGTGGCCAGTCCATCGTCAGCGCGTTGCCCTCGACGATGCCGTCGTAGTCCTTGAGCGGAAGGAAGTCGGGTTCGCGGTGGAGAATCTCGGCCGTCTCGCGGAGCATCTGCGCCTCGGCGATCCAGAGGGCGGTCTTGGCGACGGACACGGCGAAATCGTTGATCTCGATGCCGTGGAACTGCGCGATGGAGACCTTGACGGACACGCCGAGGTCAAGCTCGCCCTGTCCCTGCTGAAGGGCCGCTATAATGCGGTTTTCGAGGCGGCGAAGGCAGATGTATGTTTCCGTGAGGAAGTTGCCGGAACCGCATGCGGGGTCTAGGAAGGTGAGCGACGCCATCTCGTCCTGAAGGGCGAGAAGCTGTCGTGTACGGCGCGGAGATGGCGCGGCGGCAATGCATTCGTTCACACGACGGGTAAGGTCGGACAGGAAGAGCGGGTCGATGACCTTGTGGATGTTCCCGACGGAGGTGTAGACCATGCCCCCCGCGCGGCGGGTGACGGGGTTCAGCGTCGATTCGAAAAGCGCGCCGAAGATGGTGGGTGTGATTTCGCGCCAGTCGAACTGCGAGGCGCCGATAAGAAGCTTGCGGATTTCCTCCGTCAGCGGCGGGATGCCGCTCACGGAGGCGTTTCTGAACAACCCGCCGTTGGTATATGGGAAAATGGCGAGTTCCGGTTCAAGGTATGGGTCGCGACTTGCAAGGATAGTGTCAAGTGTCACGAAAAGGTCGATGAGCCGCTTGCGCAGGAACTGAGCGGGGGTTGTCTCCATCAGGCGCCGGAAGCAGTCTTTGGGGTAGATGCCCGCGTCCTCGGCGTAGAGGCAGAAGACGAGGCGGACACAGAGACGGTTGAGGTCGGCGAGTTGAGATTCATTTAACAAACGGATTTGTTCGCCGCTAACGCGGCTCACATTTTCAGAATCGCGAACGCCGTTAGGCGTGAGCAAATCCGTTTGTATATTTTCGTATTGCTTCAGAAGGGCGTCGTAGATTTCGCCGACGATGCGGCCGGCCTGGACAGAGATTTCAAGTTCTCGGTCAATCGCCTTTTCCTTCGGGTTCACAAGGAACGCAAGGCGATAGGCTTCCCTGGGGAGGTTGCGGAGTTTGAGCGTCAGTGGCGGGGCGAGGGGTTTTGCGCGGTCGTAGATGCGGAACTCGTCGAAGTTGCAGGTGACGATCCAGCGCGCCTTTTCGCCGAACGGGCGGGCGTTGTCGTATTCGGCGGCCTGCTCATAGGGCGTAAGGCCATCGTGTCCGGACTGCTGCGCGTCGAGATCGATGCCGCGCGACTTGTGCTCGACGAGAACGCGCGTCTCCGGAATCCAGGCGTCGAGGAACTTCGTCGTTCCGGCCATCGGCACTGGCACCTGATACTGGATGCAACCTTCCACGTCGGCGACGCCCAGCACGTCGCGGAGAAGCGCGTTCCAGAATTGCTGGTCCTCGCCTTTCTCGCTTCCACGCCGGAATGTCCATTGCTCAACGAACCTTCTGGCCGCTTGCTTTTGCCTACCTGCATCCATCGCCTAATTCTTTGCGTTGCCTTGAACAATGGAAGCATTCTAACGCAGGCGTGTCCACAAACACAAATCAAAATCCAAGTTGCACAAGCCGCCGCACCATTTGAATTTGTGTTTTCAGTTGTGGACAATTGGGATTTGTGGACATTTGTGGACAATTCTCCCCTTCGTCCTACGTATGCGGACGGGGGAGACGGACGCGACAAGCGCGTCCCTCCCCCACAGCCTCCCCTTCGTCCTTCGTATGCGTACGGGGGAGGCGGACGCGACAAGCGCGTCCCTCCCCGCTGCCTCCCCTTCGTCCTTCGTCCTTCGTCCTTCGTCCTTCGTACTTCTTACTTCGCCATGCGCGGCAGGTTCTCGGGGCAGTCGGCGACGATGCCGTTCAGCGGCGGGAAGAAGCGGATGCTGCCGCGGAGGATGCGGAAGCGCCAGACGCCGGGGGCCTCGACCTTGCACGTCCACGTCTGCAGCTCGCGCGAC
>JAEEGH010026361.1_pt1 | contig 11585 bp, 10 predicted proteins | sample 9134181 | NCBI WGS metagenome assembly JAEEGH01 (sample SAMN16246544, study PRJNA631951) | gut metagenome | biome: gut microbiome; feature: rumen; material: DP-attached | host: Bos | place: Iran: Karaj | collected 2018-10 | reverse complement strand
AGCACCAGCATAAACGAAAAGTTTCTTTTCGATTTGACGTCCTAAGCGGCCTTTTGGGACCATGCCGTGGATGCATCTACGGAACATTTCTTCTGGGTATCTTTCGACCATTTCTTTTGCGGTTCTTGTTCTAAGACCGCCGTTGTAACCAGAAACATTGTAATATTTCTTGGTTTCTAACTTGTTGCCAGAGAGGCTAACTTTTTCACAGTTGATGACGATGACATAATCACCACAATCAACGTTTGGTGTCCATGTTGGTTTATTCTTACCAGTTAACACCTGAGCCACTTGAGAGGCTAATCTTCCTAATGGTTTGTCGGTTGCATCGATGACATACCATTTTCTTTGGATTTCGTTTGCTTTTGCAATAGTAGTTTGACGTTGCATAACTTCTTAAAATCCTCCTTTACCAAACTAACTTTGTCTTTACCGGGGACTACGCTAATTTAGCTTTTGTGCCGAGTAAAATCATACTTGCATTAATACATATTGTCAAACACAATTTATAAAAATAAATGTGAAGGCCAATAAAAAGGGGATTAGGCATCCCTATTCCCCATATTTTCTAATTGTATGATGATTCAATTATAGACCGACGACATTGTGGTAGACGTTTTGAACGTCTTCTAATTCATCGAGCATGTCTAATAATTCAGTGAATTTTCTCTTATCTTCTGGATCGGTTAATTCGACTGGTTCATTTGGTAAGAAAGTGATTTCAGAAGTGATGAACTCGGTAACACCGAGATCTGCTAAGACATCACGTGCTTGGGCAAATGCCGCAGGTTCGACTAAGACAGAAATAACACCGTCTTCTAATGTCACTTCACGGAGATCAACATCGCCGAGAATTAAGGCTTCTTCAACTTCATCTCTATTTGTGCCATTGAAATCAAAGACACCAGTTTCAGTGAAATTGAATATTGTGGAACCTAAATGACCACCTTTTTTAGTAATCGCAGTTCTGATTTCCACTAAAGCACGATTGCTATTATCAGTTAATGAATCAACGATTAAAAGAGAACCACCAGGGCCGAATGCTTCGTATCTTCCTTGTGTATAAGATTCAGCGGAACCGCCTTTAGCTTTTTGAATAGCTCTATCAATAACATCTTTGGTGACATTTTGGCTTCTCCATTTTTCAATAGCAGATCTTAATGCTAAGTTCATTGATGGATCTGGCTCACCAGATTTTGCTGCCATATAAATTTCTTTAGAAGCTCTGTTAAATAATGCACTTCTTTTTGCGGCGGTAGCAGCCATCGCCTTTGCTCTAACTTCATGTGCTCTTCCCATGGGTTTTTCCTCTTTTCGGTTATGTATTTTAACAAACTAGTTTTTAAATGTGAATAAATTAATAATTCACATCAACTAGATATAATCCTTCTGCTGGTGCTTTGTAAGGAACGATTTCACGATTTTCTTTCTTAGATAAATGATAGTTGATGTAGTCTTCTTTTTCTTTATGCGAGGCGACCGCAAGTGCAGTGCCAACCATATTTCTAATCATGTATCGCATAAAGCCATTTCCTTTGAATGAGATGATGAATTGTTTCACCTTCTCAAGATTAACAACTTCGATGGAATAAATGGTTCTAATGAAGTTATCATCATCCTCTTCTTTGGAGGTAAAATCTCTAAAATCATGAGTTCCTTCAAACTGCTTTAATGACATCTCAAGTAGGTTGACGTCACAAGGCATTGGATAGGTAGTTTCATATTCATAATTAAATGGATTTCTCTCATCTAATCTAATGACATAAGTATAGGTTTTTGATTTAGCAGAAAATCTCGCGTGAAAATCATCCGCAACTTTCTTAATTTCGTTGATATAGATATCTTTTGGAAGTAAGCAATTGAGTGAATATCTTAACTTATCGATATCGATATCTTTATCTATATCAAAATGAAAGTATTGACGTTGTGCATGGACACCAGCATCAGTTCTTCCGGAAGCATAGATATTGATTTCTGAATTCAAAACTTTTGAAATTACTTTCTCAATAGTTTCTTGAACAGTTGGGGTATCTTTTTGCTTTTGCCAGCCTTGATAATTGGTACCTTTATAGGCGACTTGACATAATAATCTCATCTAAAAATCCCCCTAGAAACCTGGATTAATTTTGAAAATCCATTCGAATAAACGGATATATTGCTCATTTGGTATTCCGATGCGGTCCATGATGAACAAATATAGGACTCCACCAAAGATTGCTAGTCCAAATAACAAAGCGATAGCATCTCTCCAACCAAATGTGAGCTTACGATACTTAGTTCTCTTTGCTCTTGGATCATAGCCTCTTGCTTCCATGGCATCAGATAGTTCTTCGCTCCTCTGAATAGCGGAAACAAATAATGGAATAATAAGTGAAACAATCGCTTTAAACTTCTTGCCTAAACCACCATGGGCAAAATCGACACCACGAGATTCTTGGGCCTTCATAATTCTTTCAGTTTCATCTAATAAAGTTGGAATAAATCTAAGAGCAATTGATAAGGTCATTGCGGTCTCATGAACAGGGAATCTGACGATCTTTAATGGTGTCATATACCATTCAAAAGCATAGGTTAAATCCATTGGTTTAGTTGTCGATGTTAAAACCATAGTTAAGCAGAGCATCAAAATGATACGTAAAATGATATAACCACATTGGTATAAACTATCCCAATATATTGCGTAATGAGGATTGAATTGATACCAAAGGTGTGTGTAGTTAGTGTTTGGAATGAATATGTAAATCACTAGTAAGAACACGATTAAAAACCACATAGATTTCATGCTCTTAAATAATTGGATAAAGCTCACTCTAGAGATGAGCATAATGATGATCAATAAAATGAGGAATGCGCCTGACAATAATAATGTTGTGGACCAGACATGAAATTGTAAAAAAATTGAAACAATCAAAAGAACAAGGATGAATAACTTATTCCTTGGGTCAAGTTTATGAGTGAAGGTGTTATATGGAGAATAACGCCCGAAAGTTAGATTATTCATGACGTTTCTTCCATCCTTTCACTTGCCTAATTAAATCTTCAACAGATCTAATATTTTCAATTTGAATAGGTGCACCTTTTTCTTTTAGTTTTTGTGCTAATTGATACAAAGGTGGAATTTCAATCGCAGAGTCTTCACCAACTTCATCAAATAACTTTGATGTGCTTCCTGAATATGCTAATTTGCCATCTTTTAAAACATAGACTAAGTTACAGTATTTCATAACTAAATCCATGTCATGGGTAACCATAATAATGGTTTTACCATTCTCATGCATTTTTTGGACTAAAGACATGACATCTCTAGCGCCCTTAACATCCAATCCCGCAGTTGGCTCATCAAGCACTAAGATATCTGGATCGATTGCCAAGATACCAGCGATAGCGACTCTTCTTCTTTCACCACCACTAAGTTCAAATGGCGATTTCTTAAAATACTTTTCATCTAAGCCAACAGAGATAAGTGCTTTATGCGCTTGTTCAATCGCTTCAGGCTCTTTCATTCCGAAGTTCTTTAAACCAAAGGCGACATCCTTTTCGACTGTTTCTTCGAATAATTGATATTCAGGGAATTGGAAAACTAAACTAACATGTTTTCTTAACTCTTTGATTCTCTTATTCTTTCTTCTATTGTTGATGATTTTAAAATCATCGATTTCAATTTCGCCAGAGAATGGAGTGAGTAAAGCATTAAGATGTTGCACTAATGTGGATTTACCGCTTCCTGTTCTACCAATAAATGCGGCAAAGGCATTATCAGGTATAGTTAAAGAAACACCATCCACAGCGACGTTTTGCTCTGGTGTCTTTGGCAAATAGATATAACGAAGGTCTTTTACTTGGATGGCCATAAAACCTCCGCGATATCATCGATATTCTCACAATTATCTATATTGATATCTTCATTTTTGAGTTTGTCTTTCAAATCCATGATGAAAGGCATATCTAAGTTTAGTGAATCAAGAATCTTTCTATTTGAGAAGACGTCTTGTGGTTTTCCTTTAAATGCTAATTCGCCTTTATTGAGAACTAACACTTCATCACTATCAAAAGCTTCTTCAACATCATGGGTGATAGAAAGGATTGTTAGGTTTGGATTAGCCTTTTTCATTTCATTAATCAAACCACGAATATCACTCTTACCTTTAGGATCAAGCATGGATGTTGCTTCATCTAAAATCAAAATTTCTGGGTTGAGTGATAAGGCGCCTGCGATAGCCACTCTTTGCTTTTGACCACCAGATAAACGTGATGGTTCTTTTGTTAAAAAGTCTTCCATTCCCACGCGTTTTGCGTAGTTTTTGATGATTTCTTGCATCTCATTTCTAGGAACTCTTCTATTTTCCAAACCAAAAGCAATGTCGTCTTCGACAGTCGCACCTATGAATTGGTTATCAGGATTTTGGAATACTAATCCAATCTTTTTTCTAAGTTTTCTTACTGATTTATTTGTAAGTAGTTCTTCATCGATATATATCTCACCATCATTCGGGGCGAGGAGTCCAATAATCAATCTAGCTAGAGTTGATTTACCAGATCCATTATGTCCAATGACTGAGACATAAGAACCTTCACGAACTTTAAAAGACACGTGTTTTACAACTTCACTTTCATCTCTTGAGTAGGAAAAACTAATGTTTTTAAGTTCAATCTTGTTCATGTGCGTTATTATATCACAGCTTTTAAGCTAATATACAATAACGTTACTTTTTATCGATAATTGAATGACGAATCTTGTTAATCGCACTGTGATAGTTACGATAAGTAGTAGTTTTATTGATTTTTAATATCTTTGATATTTCTCTCATATCATAGCCATCAAGAGATAAAGTAATAATTTCTTTTTCAAGAACATCAAGTTTGCATCTTTCATCATTAATGATGCTAATCAAAGAATTATAGATTGAGACTTCTTTATCTAAGTCATCACTTGGAACGTAATCATGAAGTGTTCCACCATATTCATTTTGATCATCTAAAGACACTGTAGAATCACCTTTATTAGCAATAATTGATTGCCTAACAAATGTCTTCATCGCATTATTAGCGATACGTTGCCAGTATGAATAAAAAGACTTATTCTTTGTCGCATCATATTTTCGAATTGCAGTATCAACAGCAGAAAAAGCAATGGATACTAAATCTTCTACGGTAAAAGAAACCGCAAAAAGAGTATCAAAAAACTTCTTTGCGATACTCCACGCAAAACGATGATATTTCTCTATGAGAATGTTTCTAGCACTCTCATCTTTTTGATGAATGCGTCTTAACAGTTCCTCGTCACTCGGGAACTGTTTATATATAAAAAATTCCTCCTTTCCAAATATTTAGGAGGAATCTTTATGCTATTCGCGAATCTTTGCTAGCAGTATGCCTGTGGCAACCGAAGCATTTAATGAATTAATGTGACCTGATTCAGGTATTTTCACAATGTAGTCGGAATTGTTAAGAACTAATTTGCTCACGCCTTGTCCTTCACTACCGATTATAAGAGCGACTTTGAAGTCGTATTTCAAATCTTGATAATTGATTTTTGCGGAACCGTCACTGCTGACAATCCAATATCCATTCTTCTTTAAGATTTCAATGGTTTGGTTGAGGTTACCTACTAAAGCAACAGGGACATAATTGATCGCACCCGCTGAAGTTTTTGCTACTGTAGCGTTAAGGGGAACTTGATTGTGCTTAGGAATTAAAATACCCGAGACATCAAAGACATCCGCACACCTAATAATGGCCCCTAAGTTATGTGGATCACTTATCCCATCTAAAATTAATAAAACAGGGTGTTCATGTTTGCTCGCTTTTTGAAGAACAGACTCAAGAGAATAATACTCATAATCTTTAATCAAAGCGGCGCAGCCTTGATGAACACCATCACACATCGCATCAAGTTCTTTATTCGAAATATAAGTCACTTGAACACGGCATTCTGAAATAAGGGAAAGAATTTCATTATTCGAAAAACCGTTCGAAAGATAAACGAGCTTCACTCTATTTGTGCGAAGCGCTTCTTTTAATGGATTCCTCCCATAAATAAGATTATCTTTTCTGTTATTCATTTAAACTACTTTCCAATATATATAGCGATGTATTTTCTACTAATTACATGATACCTTTGCTTATCAAGATTTGACGAATTTCGTCGGATTTTGCAAAGTTTTTCTCTTGTTTTGCGGCTAAATAGTCATTATAGAGGGCTCTTTCTTCATCCCCTAATTTGACGTATTCAATATTTAACCCTAAAACGTTAAACATATCAGTGAGTGTTTTGAATTGATTGTTGAGTTTAGCAAAATCAATTTCACGACTCCTAATTGTTTGATTTGCTTCCTTAATTAAGTTATATAATTCCGCTAATGCATTCGCGGTATTTAAGTCGTCAGCTAGTGATTCAAGGAACTTCTCAATATAGACTGGTTTGCCTTCATCTAAATTGATGTTATTGACTTGAAGCTGTAAGGCCATTTGTTTATAAGCCATTTGCATTTTATTGACTTCTTGAATCGCGGCATTAACTGTCTCATCAGTGTAGTTAACTGGTTGACGATAATGAGCGTTCAAAATGACTAATCTGGTAACTGCTCCACCATACTTTTCAATCATGTCTTTTGCGTAGACAACATTGCCTAAACTCTTAGACATTTTCTCATTACCAAAATTGATGAAACCATTGTGCATCCAGTAGTGAGCAATCTTGTGATGATGTGTTGCTTCTGTTTGAGCGATTTCATTTTCGTGATGTGGGAATTTAAGATCATATCCACCACCGTGAATATCAATTTCTTGGTTAGGGAAGATGGTGTCAATCATGACACAGCATTCTGTATGCCAGCCTGGACGACCTTTGCCCCATGGTGAATCCCATTTAATACCTTCATCTGTGGTTTTCCATAAAGCGAAGTCTAATGGAGATTCTTTCTTGGAGTTTTCTTCAATACGTGCACCTACGACTAAGTCTTCTGGGTTAATACCACTTAAAGAACCATAATCTTTGATTAAAGGCACTCTAAAGTAGACATCACCATCAACGACATAGGCAGCGCCGATTTTCACTAAGTTATCAATGTATTCGATAATCTTCGGAATGTATTCTGTCACCTTTGGTGTGATAGTTGGTTTTTCACTTCCTAAGAGTTTTGTGACTCTTAAGAATTCTTGTATATAAAATTCAGTTAATTCCTTTTCTGTTTTTCCTTCTTTTTGGGCCGCTTTGATGATTTTATCATCGACATCGGTAAAATTACTTACGTAAGTAACTTTGTAGCCGACATAGCTTAAAAAGCGTCTTAAAGTATCAAACACAACGACTGGTCTCATATTACCGATATGTGGGTAGTTATAAACTGTAGGTCCGCACACGTACATGGAGACTTCATTTGGTTTGACGGTTTTGAATTCTTCTAAGGAATTGGTTAAGGAATTGTAGAATGTAATTTTCATAGTTAATAAGTATTAAGTGTTAATAAGAGAAAGAAGGGGGTGAGTTTTGCCCCACCCCCAATTAATTATTTACCTTCTGGGTATTTTTCTCTGTGAGCATTGTAGTGAGTGTGGAGTAATTCTTCACTTAATTCACTTAATGGTTCACCAAGGAAATCTTTATAGAGTTTTTGAATGTCTTTATTGTTGTGAGATTGACGGATAACTTGTCTTTCATCTTCACTATATAAGACATTGGCTCTCTTTTGACGATATGTTTCTAAGATATCATCGTCTTCATTTGGTAAAAGTGTTGGTTGGACATATGGTTGACCACCACCATTGATACAGCCACCTGGGCAGCCCATGATTTCGATGAAGGCATATGGTGATTTACCTTCTTTAACTTCTTGGACTAACTTAGCAGCATTCTTCATACCTGAAGCAATGGCGACTTTGATGCCGAGTTCTTTGATTTCCGCTTCACGGACACCTTCTAAACCACGGACGTTTTCAAAGACGATCTTGTCATATTCTTTACCGGTAAGAACGAAGTAGGCTGTTCTTAAAGCGGCTTCCATAACACCACCGGTAACACCGAAGATAACACCAGCGCCAGAATATTCACCTAATAAGTCTTGGTCAAATTCTTCTTCTGGGAGTTTTTGCCAGTTGATACCGGAACGTTTGATCATCTTAGCTAATTCACGTGTTGTTAAGACGGCATCGACATCCTTATCCATTTCTGGACGTTGTCTTTCATATTTCTTTGCGGTACATGGCATGATACTAACGACAAAGATGTCTTTAGGATCGATATCATGTGCTTTAGCAAAGTATGTCTTTGTGATAGCACCTTGCATCATGTGAGGTGATTTACAGGTGGAGATATTTGGGATCACTTCTGGATAGAAGTATTCCATATAGTTCATCCAACCTGGAGAGCAGGATGTGATTTGTGGTAAGACACCACCGTTTTTAATTCTATGAATTAATTCATATCCTTCTTCCATAATGGTTAAGTCAGCACCGAAGTTGACGTCGAAGACTCTAAAGAATCCTAAACGGTGTAATGCTGCAACCATTTTGCCGGTACCTGGTGTACCGATCTTTTCTCCAAATTCTTCTGCAATAGCAGCACGAACTGCTGGAGCGGTTTGAACGATGACTTTCTTGCCTGCTCTGAAGGCTTCATCGACTTTTTCAATTTCGCTGTGTTCCATTAATGCGCCGACTGGACAAACGTTGATACATTGACCACATTGCATACATGGGACGTTAGCGAATGATCTATTTTGGACTGGGGAAACAACGACATTGAAACCACGGTTTTCGAAACCTAAGATACCAATACCTTGTGCTTCTTTACATCTTTCAATACATCTACCACATAAGATACATTTTGCGGAGTTTCTGATGATGCCAGGAGCGACTTCATCATAGGTTTTTGGTGTCATTGGGCCGACGTATTTGCCGTCTCTTGCACCAACCATTTCAGCAACGTGTAATAATTCACAGTGGCCATTCTTTGGACATTGTAAACAGTTCTTTTCGTGGTTAGAAAGGATTAATTCCACTGATGCTCTACGAGCTTCAACAGCTTTCGCGGAGGAGATGGAGATTTCCATACCTTCGTTAACTGGGTATTCACAGGAAGCGCATAATCCACGCGCACCTTTAACTTCGACTAAACAAACACGGCAGCTTGCTCTGGAGCATTTACCATGGTTGAAAGCACATAAGGAAGGAATTTGATATCCGCATTTGCGGCAGGCTTCTAAGACTGTTAAGCCACTTTCGACTTGATAGTCACGGCCTTCGATTTTGATATTAACTAATGCCATAAATCATTTCCTCCTTATCTCTTAATAATTGCGCCGAACTTACATCCGGACATACAGCTACCACATTTCACACACTTGCTTGCGTCGATTTGATGGACGAATTTTCCTGGAATCTTAGCAGGTTTGTCTGTGAGTCCGATACATGCGACTGGGCAGTTACGGGCACATAATGTACAACCCATACATTTTTCAGGAACAATGTAGTATTCCATCATATTCTTACAAACGTGTGCAGGACATTTATGTTCTCTAACGTGTGCTTCGTATTCTTCTGGGAATGCTTTCATCGTAGATAAGATTGGGTTGGTTGCGGTTTGACCTAAAGCACATAAGGAGTTAGATTGAATGAATTTTGCTAATTCTCTCAAATCATCTAAGTCTTTTGGTTCGCCTTTGCCATCACAGATCTTAGTTAAGATGTCTAAGCATCTCTTTGTACCGATACGGCATGGTGAACATTTACCACATGATTCATCACAGATAAATGTCATATAGAATTTAGCGACGTCAACCATACAGTTGTCTTCATCCATAACGATTGCGCCACCAGAACCCATCATACTACCGGCCTTGATTAAGGAACCGAAGTCGATTGGTGTATCTAAGTCTTTTTCAGTTAAGCATCCACCGGAAGGACCACCTGTTTGAATGGCTTTGAATTTCTTACCGTTTGGAATGCCACCGCCGATATCATAGATTAATTGTCTTAATGTGGTTCCTAATGGAACTTCAACTAAGCCGACGTTATTCACTTTACCACCTAATGCGAAGACCTTTGTACCTTTGGTGTCTTCTGTACCGATAGCAGCGAATTTTTCCCAACCTTCTCTTAAGATATATGGGACACACGCGAGTGTTTCGACGTTGTTAACGACGGATGGGTGTTGCCATAAACCTTTAACTGCTGGGAATGGAGGACGAGGACGTGGCATACCACGTTTTCCTTCGATAGAGTTAATTAAGGCTGTTTCTTCACCACAGACGAAGGCGCCTGCGCCTAAACGGATGTGGCAACGGAAGGAGAAGTCTGTACCTAAGATGTGATCACCTAAGATACCCATTTCTTCTAATTTCTTAATAGCTCTTTGTAAACGTGCAACTGCAAGTGGGTATTCCGCACGGACATAGAAATAACCATTTTGTGCACCGATGGCGTAGCCTTCAATCATCATACCTTCGATGACTGCGCATGGGTTGGCTTCAATAATAGAACGGTCCATGAAGGCACCTGGGTCACCTTCGTCACCGTTACAAATGACGTATTTTGGTTCATCTGTATCTGGAACGAAAGACCATTTTCTACCGGTTGGGAAGCCACCGCCACCTCTACCTCTTAAACCTGAATTGATGACTTCTTGAATGACATCTTTACGGGACATCTTTAAGGCTCTATTTAAACCTTGGAATGCACCGATAGCGATTGCTTCATCAATGTTTTCAGGATCGATATCTGCTTTAGAGACTAAAGCGATACCTCTATGTTGTAATTTGTAATAGTTGTAATCTTCTTGTTTTCTAACTTTCTCTTTTGTTTGAGGATCAACGAAGAGTAAGCGTTCAACTACTTCATTATTTAAGATATCTTTTTCAAAGATTTCTTCAGCATCCTTTGGTGTGACCTTTGTGTATAAGGTTTCTTCTGGGAAGACTTTCACGAAAGGACCTTGTGAACAGAAGCCTAAGCAACCCACCATATTAACGGTTACTTTGTCTTCCATATTGTGTTCTTTAATTAATTTTTGGAAATTCTCCAAGATTGCTTGGGAGTTTAAAGATAAACATCCTGTATCACCACAGACACAAATTGCTCTATGTCCTGGTTCGCATTTGAATTTCTTTTGTAAACAATGCGCGCAATGTTCGAAACGTTCTTGGAGTTGTTCTGGTGTTTTAATTTGATCTGCCATTTTTAATTCCTCCTACGCACGATATTCCGCGATAATCTTCTTCACGTCGTCAACGCTGACTTGTGAATAGACTTTGCCGTTGATTGAGACAGCTGGTGCTAAAGCACAAGCGCCGATACAACGTAAAACGTCAATTGTGAATAAACCATCCTCAGTGGTTTCTCCTGGTTTAATACCTAATAGTTCACAGAACTTATCAAGCACTAATTGGCTGCCCTTGACGTAGCAAGCAGTACCTAAGCAGACACCGATAATGTATTTTCCTTTTGGTGTCATACTGAAGAAAGAATAGAATGTGACAACACCATAGATATCACTCACTGGGACACCTGTTAATTCACTGACTAATTCTTGAACTTCGAGAGGAATGTATCCGTATTCCTTTTGAATGTCTTCAAGGATCATCATTGTA
>JAEEGH010026360.1_pt1 | contig 11585 bp, 9 predicted proteins | sample 9134181 | NCBI WGS metagenome assembly JAEEGH01 (sample SAMN16246544, study PRJNA631951) | gut metagenome | biome: gut microbiome; feature: rumen; material: DP-attached | host: Bos | place: Iran: Karaj | collected 2018-10 | reverse complement strand
ACTACTGGTCAGGCAGCGGTGGCAATGGCGGCGATGGCGGCGGCGGTGCCGGTGCGGGCATCGGCACACGCGGCGGCAATGGCGGCGCTGGCGGTAGCGGTGCTGCAAATAAGATCTCTGCATGGAGTAGGGATTTTGGCCGCTGTGGTTCTAATGGCGAAGCCGGTGCAACCGCCGGTGCCATGGGCGGACTCTGTGTGTCCACGTCCTTCGGCAGTCTGACAACTATAGGCGGCTCGGCAGCAAGCCAGGGCGGCAGTGGCGGCAGTGCCGGCAAGAGCATTTTAGACGATGACTTGAGTTACAACTATGGTGCAGCCGGCGGCGGTGGCGGCGGCGGTGGCGGCTTCGGCGGCGCTGCCAGCAATATCGGCACCGGCGGGCCCGGCGGCGGTGGTGGTGGCGGCGGTACCTCTGGCAACCTTGACTGGGCAGGTTCTGGTTACTACGTTGTCAAGGCTCCGGGCGGCAAGGGCGGCCAGAATGCTGACGGAACCTGGGCTGACGCAGGTGGCGAAAGCATCCTGAATTATAATAACCTCAACAACGGCCAAGCCTACTCCAATTCTGCTGGTTGGAGCAACAACGACAGCTACACCAGTAGTCAGGCTGTAGGCACTGAAGGCAGCGGCGGCGCATTAGGCAATGCCAGCACCAGCGAGTCGGAAATCACCGTAAATATGAATCCGCCTACGCAGGAAGAATGGGATGTGGTCTGTGCTCAGACGAACACCAATCAGAGGCAATGGACTCTGCTGCCTTTCGGGAGCAGTAAGGGAATCACAATTGGCGCAGCAGGTACTACGACGTATTATTTCGCCACGGGCGACGGCTCGTTCACCAACAGCAACGCCGGCGGCAGCGGCATGACCATCCTGGGCACGGTGCATATCTTCATCCCCTCCGGCAATCAGATTACCTGCACGGGAGTTCATGCTAACGGAACCACCGGCGGCGGTGCCGGCATTGAACTGACGGAAGGCAACACGCTCTACCTCATCGGCAGCGGCACGCTCGTGGCCACAGGTGGAAATGCGGCCAATGGCGGCAATGGCCAGAACGGAAGGGATGCATCTGGCACCGCTGATAGATCATGGTATGATGTACTATCTGGTGACGGCGGTCGTGGTGGTGACGGCGGCGGCGGTGCCGGTGCAGGCATCGGCACACATGGCGGCAATGGCGGTGCAGGCGGTGCCGGTGGCGCAAGAGTGTCCTACACTTTAAATGGATATAATAGGCTCTCGGGCAACATAGGTAATAATGGTGACAACGGCGGTACCGCTGCCGACATGGGCACGCTCTATATTTACCAGATACCCGCCCTCACGACTGAGATTCATGGTGGCAGCGGTGGCACCAGTAGCGCCAATGGTGGCGCTGGAGGCCGCCACGCTATATTTGCAACGTCTCCTGGAGATGGTTATCCTTGGATTGGAACTGTGGGTGGCGGCGCAGGCGGTGCCGGCGGTGGCTTTGGCGGCGCAGCCAGCGACATCGGCACCGGCGGCCCTGGTGGAGGCGGTGGAGGCGGTGGCTCCTCAGGAAGCGTTCAAAACAATAAAAGTAATACCTACTTCCTTCTAGTAGGAGCCTTCGGAGGTGCCCCCGGTGCTAATGCAGATGGAACGCTTGCTGGCGCGGGTGAGGAGACGCTGATGGTTGACGTAAACAACTTGGCCCAAACAGGAACTATAGACCTTTATGGAAAAAAGAATGGCGGCTGGGGGGAAGATGCCGCGGGGAATGCATTGGGTGACAACCGCGCTGCCGGCGGCAGTGGCGGCACTGCGGGCGCAGCCAGCGTCAGCGGCACGTACAACGTGGTACCCGCCAGCATCAGCCTGGCTGACAACGCCGACAACAGCACGACCATCAATACGGCTGACGGCTTTTTAGCCAATGTGACGCTCAGCGGCCGCACGCTCTATAAGGACGGCAAGTGGAACACGCTGTGCCTGCCCTTCGACGTGACCATCGCAGACAGTCCGCTGAAGGGCGACGGCGTGGATGTACGGACGCTGAGCCGCTCCGACTTCGACGACGGCACGCTGGAGCTGACGTTCACCAACGAGGGTGCCGTGACGACGATGGAGGCGGGCAAGCCGTACATCATCAAGTGGAACAACAAGGGCGCGACGCTGACGGAGGACGACCTCGTGTTCCTTGGCGTTACTGTCAGCACCGCCACCCCAGCCACCGAGACCGAAGACTCCGAGTGGGTGGACTTCCGCGGCACCTTCTCGCCTGAGGTCATCTACGAGAGCGGCGACGAGAAGCACAACCTCTACCTCGGCAGCGGCAACACGCTCTACTATCCCACCGCCAGCGGCTTCAAGGTGAACGCCTGCCGCGGCTACTTCCAGCTGAAGCAGGGTCTCACCGCCGGAGAACCCGCTAACGGTGTCCGCGCCTTTGTGCTGAACTTCGGCGACGGCGAAGGCAACGACAATAACGCAACAGGAATTCTAACCACGAATTTCACGAATCCCACGAATTCGGACAATGAGTGGTACTCGCTGGACGGTTGCCGTCTCAACGGCAAGCCGACGGCGAAAGGCATCTATATCAACAACGGACGTAAGGTCGTGATTAAGTGAGAATAAAGCAGAGCTCGCTCATGCTTTATCGAGCGTGAGCGAGCTCGAACGAAGTTCAATGTAATAGTGAAGTAAATCTCTAAGGAGTCAAGGAGTAAAGGAGTGGCCCCGCCAGAAAAAAGTAAGAATCGCCCTTCACGGTGTGTGAGGGGCGACTCTTATTACAACAGACTTCGAATTATTCTCAGTGATTACTGTACCTTGGTCATCTCGAAGGTGGCGGTATAGGTGGTGCCATCCTCACGCATACGCAGGGCCTTCCACTTCATCACACCGTCCTTGATGCTCTCAATCTCCCACCATTCGCGCAGTTCATTGCTGTCGATGGTCTTCTTCCAACGGGTGCAGAGCAGAATGCCATCAACGAAATAGTCCGCCATGACATCGTTACCAGCCTTCCACTCGTCGTTCTCCTTGCTATAATATACGTAGGTGCCGTTGGCTTTGTACTCCCAGCGGTGCAGTTCGCCATCGGTGTGTTCGTCTTCGCTGCTGGTTACCTTGCCCTCCCAAGTACCAATGATGTCGTTTTCGTAGTCGTCGGATATGCGGATATAACGCTCCTTGTCATATACTTCATTGATAACCTGGTCGCCATCAACAAAGACTTTCCAGTCAGATTTCAACATCATGTCATTGGCTGTAATTGAGGAAATGTTAGCCACCGTTACATGTTTGATGTGCTCATTTTCGAATGCAGTGAGCGTCACATCATTGCCATTGATAATGACATCGGCTGAGGCATGGTTGTTCCACGATTCGCTATAGTAATCAGAAAGACTACCGTATGCTTTTGTCGGTGACAGGAATGTGATGACAGCTTTCAGGTTGGTAGGACATGCCTGACCGTCCAGTTCTTCCACCATCCACTTACCTATAATCTTTTCGGCCACATTCAGGTCGGGCTGTGTGGGGTTATCGTCGTTCGACGAACACGATGTGAACACACTTGCGCCGCAAACGAGGATAGCGGCGAACATCCAATGGACAAAATTCTTTTGCATAATTGTTTGGGTTTAGATGTTAATAATAATGAGTTATTGATAAATGTTACACACAATTTTCAATCCATGCAAGCATATTGCCTCTTGCTGCTTCGTTCGTTTTCGCAGCCTTTCGGCTACAAAGATACACAATTATTTTGAAAAAGAAAATAATTGTGTGAATTTTTATGCCTAGAAGAACATAGGGACAGGTACCTGTTTCACTGATCTGACTTCGTCCAGAAAAAGCTCAAATTAATTTGGCTTTTCGTTCGACTTTTCGTAACTTTGCAAGCAGTATGGGAAAGATACAACATAGATTCAAGCAATTTAAGGAGTGGAAACAGCAGCCACACCGGGTGGCCCCAATCCCTGAGGAGGAAAACGTGTGTCCTACGTGCGAAACACACTATTACGGCAACTACTGCCCTCGTTGCGGACAGTCGTGCAAGATAGCCCGCTATTCCTTCAAGAATGCCCTGATGCTGTATCTCGACGTGTGGGGCCTGGGCAATCGCGGCATGTTCCGCAGCATCCGCGACCTTGTGCTGCGTCCTGGCTACATGACGCGCGACTATCTGCGAGGCATGCAGATGGCCTACTTCCCTCCGTTCAAGATGTTCTTCCTGCTCTGCACCCTGTCCATCCTGGTTGATTCTGGCATGAATATCCAAGGCATAAACCGTCCGGGAGTGAACGATAGCGAGTACAAGAGAATCATCGCTTCTGGGTTACTTAGTACAGGTGAGGGGTTGAATGAGTTTGGAGAAAAGATGGAAAAAGAGGCAGAAGCGCAAAACAAGAACAAGAAAAAGACGGAGAAATATAATGAACTTGAAAAGAAAATAGACAAGGCTTCGGATGATTCTAGCAAACTAATACACATCATTTATCAATCGGCCTGGGATTTTGGTAAAAGTCACACTTCGATACTGGTGCTTATCTTGCTGATGCTCTATACCTGGCCGCTGTGGCTGTTGATACGCCACTGCCCGGCCATACCCGACTTTCGCTTCTCTGAGTGCTTTGTGGCGATTATCTATATCATCAACATGCTCCTTGTCTACAATATCATCCCTTCGCTGTTGTGCTTCAGCCCGAAGGTGGAAATGGAGTATAATCTGCTGACCCTGCTACTGGTCTTCATCCCCATCAAGCAGCTGTCGGGCTACAGCTATCTGAACACGATATGGCGAGTGGTCTTTGCCGTCATTTCTTTCGTCCTCATGCTCATATTACTCTTCTTTGGCACCTTTTTACTTGTCTATATATATTATTTGATTGCGAATGGGTTCTTCAGCAGCTGAGCCGGCTGATAGATCATCAACAAAATGGATACTTTTATGAAGCATTTACTTTATAAAACTAATGGGTTATTTGTTGCTATCATATTAATGGTAACAATATGCTTAAGTTCGTGTGAAAGAGATGGCTTAACAGGGAGAAAATATCAAGGCTATTATCACCCAATAGAAAAGATTTCTATTGAATTTGAAGCAAACTCAAAGGTGATAGGCGAAATATCATCCACCGATTTTGTTGGTCATTTTTCTGATCGGCTATATGGTAATTATGAGTATAAACATCCTTATATCTCAATTACTTGGACATCAATTGACTCTGATAATGACGTATACAAAAGTTTGGGCTCTAGTCCAGATTCAATTATTGTGAATGAATCTTTAGATACGCTTAGTTTATATGAAGTAAATGAAAAATATGTTTTACCCAAACATCAACTATACCAGATTGATGAGACTGCTTCTTTTCAGGAACAGATAGGCCAATATTGTGGCCAAACTATTATCCTTATATTTGTTTTCATCATAAAGAATTTCATTACAATTGTCATAGTGGTTATTGTGCTAATAATTGCTAGAATATTGTGGAAAAGAAGAAAGAAGTAAATCATACCGTTTTTATTTGGGATTCAAATAAGCGAAGCCCCACTTTCCACATGACAAATAAAACAGTAAGCGTGAATAGCAAACAAATAATACCACCGATAATATAAGCATTTTCTCTGACAGTCCAGTAATAGTCGTCATTACTGATCAAAGCAATTCTTGGCTTTCCTACCCTCTTTTGCAACTCCAAAACAGAAGGGAAATAAGAAACCTTGCCAACCTTAGTGTCTAACAAAAAGTATTTTTTACCAGATAAACCTAGTACGGAGTCTCCGCTAACTTCTATTCGTTTAACGCCGTCAATAACACCTTCTGCACTATAGTCAGTATCTTTATAAATACTTCCATTATCTGGCATATCAATGGATACTAATTGATAGCCGTTAGGAAGTGGAGCTTTCCAAGAATCTCCAAATCCAAGATCAATATTTAGTAGTTCCGAAATAATTATCATAGCAACGACACTACTGCCTACATAGCTTGCTATTCCTACTATCGGTGTCAGAAAAGTCAAAAGCATTTTCCTTTTTCTTCTGCCCTTTGCTAAAAAGGGAGAAACAATAGCTACTCCTATCATGCCGAGTACCACTGCGATTGCAGCAAAAACGACAAGCCATATTGCAAGAAATATTATACCCATTTCCTCTTTGATTAAATATCGTTATGCAAACATTTCAATCATTCGCTATCAACTCACAACTCGACATTTGCCTTGACGCAGTTTTTCGAGTCGGGGATTGGGACTCCCTTCATAATATCGGTTCTTGTCGAAAGCAAATGAAATAGAGTCAACATAATCATAGCCACAAATGAAGGAGGCGACATCTACTCCATGCATTAATGAATCACGATAATATACGCGATTGCCGTCATAGGAGTAATCGAAATCTTTATTATTGTTTGACACATAATCCTTTGACACATAATGTGACGGGAATATCTTGAATGTATGCGGATTGGCATCAGGCAGAAGGCGATTTTCATAGTAAACGCGGTTCTTGTCTGCATACCAGTCACGATAACGCTCTACCCTGTGGAGGGTCTTATAGTCTGTACCAACAGGCATTGGCATTAGTTTAGGATTATATACTGTCTTACCATCGGTATGGAATGTTTCATACAGACCGTTACCCATCTTCCTGTGCTTCAAAGCATCGAGGTTTCGTATTGTTGTTCCACAATCTTGATAATAGACGCGATTTTTATCTTGTCCATAGTCATTTCCACCATCCAGCACGACAAAAGTCTTTGGGTCAGCCCCTTCTACTACCTTATTCTTGTAATACACATATTTAGCATCAGCTGCATAGAAATCATTCAAGACCCTGAACGTGCGGAAATCTCCTATAGGCACAATGTCTTTTCCTATTTCGGCTTCAAGTCCAATATAATAGACATTCTGACGATCCACAGCCCAACTGCCATCTATCCGCTTGAAACTGCCCATATCTGCAACGTGAAGAGGATTGTTCTGGTTATAATAATCGTGGTCATCATGAGCAAGATCGATAGAAATATCAAGAGAGTTGTTTTTCTCTGGTGCTACAAAAGTCTGTGGATTGGCCCCCTCGATAATATCTTTTCTATACCAGACATGCCGACTATCAGCAGAATAATCTTCGTCTAAAGCGCGGAAAGTTTTTGGATTCGCATCTTCCAGAATCTCATTATAAAAATATACATGATTGATGTCTTTTGCGAATGATTCGTTTAAGCGTTCGAAAGTTGCAGGATCATATCCTTTAGGTTTCTTCGCTGCGTATTCACTTGAAGCTAATTCCACAAACGAGAAGAATATAATAATAGGTATCAGAGGGCATAGATAGAAAAGCCAGGTTGTCCGCAGACATTTTGACAATTGGAACCACGATCTCATTAAGGGCAGCAAATAGAGGGGATAAAGCCAAATGGTCAGCACCATACCCCAACGGCTGATTTCGTCAACAGTCGTACGGATAGGAGCATCGAAGAAGAATAAAGACACGAAGAACAATAACGGCCACAACGTGAGCGATAGGATCATAAGCCAGAAAAATGTTTTCTGAAGACCTGTAGGCTGCTCTCCCAATATGCGAGCAGCTAATCCTTTTGGTTTGGAACTATCTGTCATTTCTTGTGTCTGTCCAGCCATTGTGGCGAGATCTTTCTTGTTCATGGAACTCAGTCTTCCGTTTCCTCTGGCAATTCCTGGATTCTTTCGGCTGGTGGCAGGTAGTCAGAAGCCTTTTCTCGTGTAATCACAGAACGACCAATCTGAGATTCCAATTTCTTTCTGGCATCTCCGGCAATCTCCCCCCCCTTACGGGCCACAGCGGCACTCTGCTTAAATCCCTTAGGATTCTGAGCCTTGCTAATTTCTGTGGTTGATGCCTCAGCAAGAATGTTCAGAGCAAGTTCGATGTTCGTCATATTATCCCGTAGGCTTTCCTTCTTCAGACCCTTGTATTGCTTATACTGCTTAGTGGTCTTACCGCTCCAGGCCTGAGTGATGATGTCCGTCAACGACGCATACTGCTGTCCTTCCTTTACGCCAGCCCGATCCCATTCATCCGTCAGCTCTTTGCGCACTTCAATACTCTTCAGCCGCTGGTTGATCCACTTGTCAGAATAGCCCAACCTGCGATAATCCGCATATGCCTGTTCAAAGTTCAACTCAGGGTTCTGCATCTGGTCAATACGCCGTGCTGCCACCTCTGCCATCCATTGTTTAAATGGCTCTGCCTTCTTAGAAGGAATGGACTCTATCAATCGGAACATCTGCTCCATGTCAGCCACATCGGTCTTATACCTTTTCCCATCTTTAGGCGAAACCATTTTCAGTTGGTTACAATTTGTAACCGACTCATTTCCTTCAGCCTTTAACCTGAACTTCAAGACCTTCCAGTAGTTTTTGGCTCCGTCATAATCTGGCTGATCCGTTAACACCCAACACACATCCACGATAGAGAAGTACCACTTTTCCTTCTCATCGTCCCATTTTGTTCGAACCTTCTGTTCTCCAAACAGCTGTATCAATTCTTTTTCTGCCATTTCGTCTGCAAATATAGTACTTTTCTATTAATATAGTATGCAAAAAACGAAAATGTTACATGCTCAGAGCAACTTTTTTCGTCAAGAATGCACAAGGGGTCTGGAACGTTGTGTATGGTAGCAGCCCTACATCCTTCCGTTCCGCTTTGCGGATAGTAAAGTTGTTCTCCATTCCTTTTCATTTGCTCCTCAATTTTATGATTTTATCTATGAATTTTTCCTCACTGATTTTGCCATCGATGAATCCATAATTCAAATGGCTCATGTCTTTGCCAACACCACCAATGACCCAAGGGTCTTTCATCTTGCTAGAAAGACTCACCGTCTTCTCGAGCGTATAGTATTCGTAGCGGTCATGAGCTTTGTCAATTACTGCAGCCATATAAAGACAAAGCGGAGGCTTTTTAGGATCTTCCATGCGAAATAACACTATCGACGTGGAATCTGCAACGAGATGAATTGAAGGCGTAATTTGATGCCAATCCCATTCAAAATGGCTAACAAAGAGAGACCTCAGATAGCATTCCCATCTGGCAGGATCAACAAGCTCTATATATTCAGTCTCGCCATTTTGATATGACCAGAGTATGCTGGGGATATACCTGAACTGAAGTTCATAGGTGCTCATCGTGTCCCCTTTCTCAATGATGGCGGCATATCTCGTCGCATCTTCGCCATAAGGGCCTTCTTTTAGACTGTTCATAATCCGCAGCGCTTCACCCTTGTCCTCTTTAGTACCCCATCCGTTGAAATAGTATTTGGCAATCATCAAGAGCGCTTGTTCATCTCCTTCATCGCAGGCTTGCTTCATCAATGCAAATGATTTCTCCAGATTACGTTCTACACCCTTACCGAGCAGATAGCATCCAGCTAATTCAGCAAGGGCTGGTGGGTATTTTTCATCACTGGCTTTTTGGTAATAACAGACAGCTTCTTGAATGTTCTTTTCCACACCTGTACCGGCTTCGTATGAACAGCCTACCATATACATGGCAAGGATGTTGCCCTTTTCTGCAGAACTTTGAAACCAGCGAAAGGCCTTCGTTAGGTCTTTCTCGACACCGATGCCGTCATGATAGCAGATGCCCAGCCACAACTCTCCATAGCGGTTGCCCTTTTCTGCGGCATCCTTGATAAGACGATAGGCCTCCTGAGTGTCTTGCTGAACACTATCTCCCTCAATATATTTTTGTGCCAATTCAACCTGGTAATTGAGATTACCAGCTGCCATCGAGTCGCGTAGCTGTTCTATGTTCTGTGCCTTCACATGGAAAGCGAAAAACAACAATAAAATTGATAAAATGAATCTATTCATATTTACTTATAGCTTCTTGTAATTCAAAATACACATTACTGAAATTCTTATTTTGTAAGTCCAAACGTGGAATATAGCAATATAGGCGCGATGGTACTTCAAGGTTAAAGTCTAGTTGGAAAAGTAATACATAATTATTATAATATTGTTGAATATCATCTACTTCAATTTCTTCATTCTCCCAGTTACCAATTACTGAATCTTCTAAATATTCTGCATGTCCTAACATTGAACCTGCCCAGTTTTCTTTTTGAGGTTTAGGATACTCTCCAGAACAATATGCGTCTGCCATCCATTGATAACTGTCTTCTTCTACATTAATGTGAAGAAGGTAAATATCTATATAGTCTGGCAAAGTCTTTTCAGTTTTAAATACTATTCGCTGACCATTTTCATCAATATTTGAAGGACATAATTCATTTCTAGAACAATCAGAATAAATGATACGAAAATAACCGTCATTGCCTTTTTGATACCACCAATCATTGATATGTCCAGCTGATAGTTCTTCGCTTTCCAAACCGTCATAATCATAGAAGAAATACAGCATACCAGATGATGGTAAAATATGTTCAGTATCATAGGTAGCTATATCTTTCAAATTAAGTTGGAAAACAAATGTCATCGGCCTGTCACCATCTATTGTTGGGTATTTGAAATCTGCTGGTACATCGGGTTCTCCAAATAGCTTACTATCACCTGTAATATAGTCACCCTCGTCAGTATAATACCATGAAACAGACGAGCGTTCAAGCTTTTGGAACAATGGATTGATGTTGTTGATAGTTTATTTCTGGTAATCTTCTTTATTTTTCAGAAAATTCAATGCAACAATCTGATGTATCATATCGCTATGTTCTTTATTATCATCATAAAAAACATAATAACTACGCCAATAAGTACATAGTTTTACATAGGTCTTGAAAAAATCTACCCGTTGGATGTCTTTCCAATCAACATGATCTGTCACGAGACAATGATTATTGTCATCCCATGTATCAAAGCGGTCATCATCCATTAGAATAACTTCTCCATCATCATCTACATTATAAGGCATTACAAAAGAAAAACCCTCATCACTTAATTTCGAGAATAACGGTCCATCATACCAAATAGTTCTCCATAATTTCCAATGAAAAAAGAATAATACAGCCTTCCAAATAAGAAAAACAGCGCATATAATAATGAACGTACTATAGTCTGTTATTTCTTTTTTATCTATTACTATTTCAATAGAGAAAAACAGGAAATAGAAAATGATTATTCCAACAGGAAGTCCCATATCTTTCGGATTAAAGAATGCACGGCTTATATAACTCCAGAATGATAAAGGATATGAACGGAAAACGACCCAACTTTTATTGTCTTTTGGTAAGGGTAATTGTTTATATGCCTTATTACCTATCCAACCTCTATAAAAGGCAAAGAATCCAAATAGAGATATTAAAAAAAGGAATAAATAAAACGGTACGCTTTGCTGTTTAAAAAGAGCGATAGTAATGCCTATGATGCCACATAGCATTAGAATTACTCCTACGATTATATATAAAATGTAACAGAATCGTTTAGCGTTTCTAATTCCTATATTTAAAGATGATAATAGTTCTTTCATTTTTCTCTTGTTTTTTCTTTTCTTGTGCCATACATTCATTTATTTACCTCATTCAGTGGCTGGAATTTATCTTTATCTGGAAAACCTCTCAGATCGCAATAGTCTCCATAGGCCTCAAATACAACGCTATCATTATAC
>JAEEGH010026358.1_pt1 | contig 11586 bp, 6 predicted proteins | sample 9134181 | NCBI WGS metagenome assembly JAEEGH01 (sample SAMN16246544, study PRJNA631951) | gut metagenome | biome: gut microbiome; feature: rumen; material: DP-attached | host: Bos | place: Iran: Karaj | collected 2018-10 | reverse complement strand
TTCTACCATCTGTACAAACTGATGTGGATGATATTCCATAGCATCATAGTTAGGGCAGGTAGCAGAACACTTTCCGCAGACCATACATTTCTTTGGATTAACACCGCTCTTCTGGAGGATGATTTCTTTAGTCAAATCTGCTTCCATTATTTTTCCTCCTTCAAGCCAAGAGCTTCTGCGAGCAATTCTGTAAAGTAAATTACATCAAGCTTGCTGTCTCCCTTGTTCTTAATGAGATTATAGCGGCAGAGAGGACATGAAGTTACTAAGAAATCAGCTCCCATATCTTCTGCATTTGAAAGAATCTTCTTAGTTCTGTTTTTTGGGATAGACTCATCTTCAAACATAGTGTAGGCACCGCAGCACTCGTTTCTCTGAGCATAGATAACAGGGGTTCCGCCGATAGCCTTGATAAAGTCTTCGATAAGCTGTGGATTTTCAGGATCATCCAACTGAAGTACTTTGCCAGGTCTCAAAAGAAGACATCCGTAATAAGCACCAATTTTTTTGCCAGTAAATGGCTTTTTAACGGCAGCTTTTACTTTGTCCCAGCCTACAACATCGCGCAGGATTTCAAGATAGTGAACAACCTTAGCTTCACCATGATACTCAATTTCATCCTGTTTGAGATAATTATTCACCTTGAAAGCTACATTCTCATCTGTTGCAACATCGTTATTAACCTGTTTAAGAACGTTGTAGCATGCAGAACAGAGAGTAACCAAGTCATGTCCTGAATCGCGTGCATTTGCCAGTGCACGAACAGATGAAAGTTTAGAAGCGATTTCATCTTTAGCCATAGGGTATTCACCACCACAGCATTGCCATTCAGGAATTTCTTCAAGTGTGAATCCTAATGCTTCCGCAGATTTGCGCGCATAAATATCAAGGTCAAGAGCCTTGTTTTTCAGCGTACAACCTGGAAAATAAGAATATGTCATACTTGCTCCCAATTAATAAATATACATATATGGAAATCAAAGAAAAAATTTTACCGATTTTTTCCCTAATTATCCTAATAATATACCTTGAATTTGAATTTTTGTGAAGATTAAAAATCGCCGCTTTTTAATAAATATTGTTATCCAGAACTTGTTTCGGGATCTTTAAAATAGATTCTGAAAAAGTTCAGAATGACGTCATAAAAATTAGTTAAACGTTCAATCAATTTCAGACTTTCGTTCTATTTTTTTAATCATTAAGATTTATAATATAAACATGGAATTTTATGCAGAATGGCGTCTTAGAGGCGACTCTTATAATAATGGATATGGAAACGGACATACACTTTCTCAGAGTGAGTCTGTTCGTGAATGTAAAAAAACAGTTGAATCAGAAAATGAAACCTGTTTCGAAGGAAAGAATGGAATTAAAGTAAAATCAATTCATAACAAAAAGAAAAAAGTTTATGAATGCTTTACAGAAATTGAAAATACCGGCACTTCAGATGCCTATATAGAATTGCTTTCAAGTTTTGCATTAAAAGGAATGAAAGCAGACAAAATACATCGGGCAACTGCTTTCTGGAGTGCAGAGGGTAAACTGCTTTCTCAGGATTTAACAGACCTGAATATGGAACGTTCCTGGGCTAATCATGGTTTTAGAATTGAAAAGTTCGGGCAGATTGGTTCAATGCCGGTGCGTAAGTGGTTCCCGTTCCTGGTTTTAGAAAACTCGGAAGAAAAGAAATTCACCGGCATTCAGCTTTACTGTGCATCAAGCTGGCAGATTGAGATATTCAGAAATACAGATGATATAAGCGTACAGGGCGGACTTGCAGACCGTGACTTTGGAAACTGGACAAAAAAGTTAACACCTGGAGAAAAGTTCAAAACTCCTAAGGCAGTAATAGCAGAAGGCTCGTCACTTGAAGAAGTCTGTGATCTGCTTGTAAAGGCTCAAAAGCCCCGGATTGCTGAGGTTGATAAAGACTTGCCTGTAATTTTCAACGAATACTGCACTACATGGGGAAATCCTTCAATTGAAAATCTTACTAAGACTGCAGAAAAACTTGATGGAAGTGGAGTCAAATATCTCGTAATTGACTGCGGATGGTATAAGCCAGATGGAGTTGAAAACTGGTTTGATGCAGCTGGTGACTGGATTCCAAGCAAAAAGCTTTTTCCAGAAGGAATTAAGTCTGCTGCAGATATGATTCGTTCGCATGGTCTGATTCCTGGAATCTGGTTTGAGTTTGAAAATGTTGGAACTGTAGCCGGTGCTTTTAATGAAACTGACCATGTACTCAAACGCGATAATTACCCGGTAACAGTAGGGGCCCGCCGCTTCTGGGATATGCGGCAGAAATGGGTATGGAATTATCTTGACGAAAAAGTTTTAGGACTTTTAAAAGAATGCCAGATGGGATATCTGAAGGTTGATTATAATGAAAATATCGGACAGGGTGTTGATGGCGAGGAAAGCCTTGGCGAAAACCTTCGTGAATGTGTTTGTCAAAGTCAGGAATATTTCCGTCATATAGCAAAAGAGATGCCGGAACTTGTTATTGAAAACTGTGCGAGTGGAGGACACCGTCTTGAGCCTTCAATGATGGAACTTGTGAGTCAGGCAAGTTTTTCTGATGCCCATGAAGCAAAAGACATTCCTTTAGTTGCAGCAAATCTTCACAGACTTATTCGTCCTGAGCAGAGTCAGATCTGGGCTGTGCTTCGAGCAGATGCAGACATTCACCGCATAAACTTTGTACTTACATCAGGCTTCTTAGGCAGACTTTGTCTTTCTGGTGAGATTTTTGATTTAGCTGATGATAAATGGAACCAGGCCCTTAAAGCTATAGATTTCTATGGTAAAGTAAGTCATATCATCAAAAATGGATATACAAGTTTAATTCAGACAAATGTTAAAGATTATCTGAATCCGGAAGGCTGGCAGATTGTTCTCCGTGAATATGGAAATGAGGCATTACTGATTGTTCATACATTTGAAAATGCAGATGTTCAGGCAGATGTTTCAAAAGTTTTGTCAGAGTTACTTTCAAACTGGAAATTGAAAGAGACGTTTGGTTCAGAACTTGACGGAGACTTCAGAGGAAAAGTTTTCTGGCTGAGCCGTTAAACTTTTATGATACGATTTTTAAAGAAGTCGATAACGGCTTCTTTAATTTCGTCTGGAGCCTTGCTCTTGAGAATATAACCATCTGGTTTTAACTGCATTGCGTTTATTACACTCTGTCTGTCATTGTTTGCTGTAAGGAAAATAACAGGCAGGTTAGCAAGTCTTTTATCACTTCTGATTGCTTCCAGAACCTTTGGTCCATCCATAGTCGGCATTTTATAATCCAGCAGAACAAGATCAACAGGGTGCATATCAAGGAATTCAAGTGCCATTTCACCTGAGCTGACAAGTGACAAATGAAAATCATCACCAAGCCAGACTTTTATACTTCTGAGAATAATAGGCTCGTCATCTACAACAAGAATATGTTTCTTGCTGACATTATTTCTTTCCATCAGTTCCAGAAGATTTTCAATATCAATAGTGTAGGATTCTAATTTAATAGAAGGAATCTTGTTGAAAAAATTATTATCTTCCAGAGAAATGGTTGTCATTTTACCGACAAAACATAAATGATAATCATATTTTTTCTGGTAAACAACAATCTTTCTAATGATATTAAAATCAATGTTATCTGAAAGAAGAACGAGAAGCTGAATTGAATAGTTAGGAAGTCTGTCTACGTCTTCGTTGGTTGGAGCAAAAACATTTATTTTAAGGTCTGTAGCATTGAACTGATTTATAAGATTCTTTACAACAAGACGAGAAGAATCACCAACTATAAAAAGCTCATCCATCATTTGTTATTGCTCCATTCAGAAAGTAAATTTCTTAGTTCTTTAAAATCAACATTTTCAACACTGGTTTTGATTTTATCAAATTTTTGTGAAAAATCAAAGGGGAGTTGAACAGAAGATAATTCAGAAATAAGAGAATCCAGACCATCAATATCAAAATCATTGGCATAGTCTAGAAGAAGCTTGATTTTTTCTGATAATTCTTCCTGTGAAATTTCTTTTGCTGGTGTCTGATTTTTTTCTTCTTTTACAAGAGGGGCAAGTTTTTCTTTATAACTCAAAAACAGATCCAAAAGCAGCTTATGTTTTTCCTGTATTTCAGATACTGTATTATTATTTGCACACTTTTCCAAATGTTCTGCAAGTTTGGAAAGCTCTTTTGCACCAATAAGACGGGAAGTACTTTTTAGTGCATGAACTTTAATTTCATAATTTTTCCAGTCTTCAGCTTTAAAGTATTGCTGTAATTCCTGTGCTTTCTGATCCATTGAAGTATAGTATTGCTTTATTGTAGATAATAGAACTTCTTCAGATCCTGTGAATCTGATGGCCTCAGAAATATCAAAACCTTCTATATTTGAAAGTGTTCGAATTACTTCGGAAGTTTCTGTTGTATTTTCAGTATTGTCTGAAGTTACATTTTTTTCTTCTGGGGCTGCTTCAATATAATCTTCAGGAAGATAACGGCGAATCATTTCTTCGAGTTTTGCCGGATTTACAGGTTTAGAAAGATAATCATCAAAACCTTCTTCAAGATACATTTTTTTGACACCACTAATAGCATTTGCAGTTAAAGCAATACAAGGTTTTCCGGCACAAAGATTGTCTGACATTTCTTTCATTGCATGAAGGGTTTCTATACCATCCATTTCGGGCATTCTATGATCAATAAAAAGAATATCGTATTTTGTAGTTTTGATTGCTTCGAGTGCCTGTTTACCACTAAGAGCTGTATCAACTGTAATTCCAGTGTTTTTGAGAAGGCCCTTAACGACATCAAGATTCATTTCTGTATCATCAACAAATAAAAGTTTTGCTTTTGGGGCATGAAGCTTTTCTTTATAATCAGCCATCTCCATAACGCTTTCTTCATAAGCTTCATTGATATCACCAACGGCTGTCCAGTCTGCAACTTTCTGTTTAATTTCAAAAGAGAAGTCTGAGCCTTTGCCATAAATTGTCTTTACTTTAAGCATACTTCCCATCATATCAAGAAGTCTGTTTACAATGCTTATTCCAAGACCTGTTCCTTCAATGGTTCTGTGTTTTATTTCATCAATTCGTTCGAAAGGTTTATAGAGTTTATCTATGTCTTCTGTTTTTATACCGCAGCCGGTGTCTTTTACATTTACTTTAAGAAGAATGTTGTCATCATCTTGTTTTTTGAAATCAATTTCAAAGGTTACGGAACCTTCTTTTGTGTATTTAATTGCGTTAGTAAGAAGATTTATAATACACTGTTTTATACGGATGCTGTCTCCATATAAGGTTTTAGGAAGTGAAGCATTTACATTCAGATTAAATTTAAGGCCTTTAGCTTTTGCACGGTCTCGTGTCATATTTAAAAGGTCTATAATCATTGAAGAAACTTCATAATTATCTGGAATAAGTTCCATTTTGCCGGCTTCGATTTTAGAGAAGTCGAGAATATCATTTACAATGGAAAGAAGATTTGCACCGGCTATTTTGATATTCGATGAATAGCCGAGAATTGCTTTATCTTTAGATTCACGCAGAATCATTTCGTTCATGCCCAGAACTGCATTTATTGGAGTTCTGATTTCGTGGCTCATATTTGCAAGGAATGCACTTTTTGCCTGAGAGGCAGCAGCGTTTATCTGACTTTCTGTGAGGGCTGCTTCCTTTGCAGCCCGTTCTTTTTTTGTCTGCTCACTGATGTACTCAATGTATTCTTTCATCTGAGTAGTCATCATACGGATATTATTTGTGAGAGTTCCAATTTCATTATCCGAAGTATATGGAATATCTACATATAATTCTCCACGTGCAAGACGGTTTGTTGTTTTGAATAAGATATTAAATGGAATAATGATTTTACGCTTTATGAAAAAGAAGAGCAGGGAAGTAATTAAACAGACAAATAAAAATATTATGATGAGAGAATTTATCTGACCGTTAATCAACTGCATAGCCTCATCCTGAGTAATTGCCATTATGTAAGCCATTCCATTATCAAGTTGCTTTAAGATTCCGAAATGCTTTTTTCCTTCCCAGGTAAAACTGGTAAGTTTTTTGCTATCTGCCTTTCGGAATTGTTCCATCATGGTTGCAATGTCTACAGAGCGTTCAACGGAATTAGACATTTCTTCTTTTGTATATAAATGAATATGATTCTGTTCTTTTCCAAAAAGAAGTCCTGTAGAGTTATCAATTTTAAGGGAATGTACAATATTTTCAATAATTGCAAGACTTAAATCAATTCCTAAAACTCCGAGAAGTTTACCATTTTTATATACAGGAACACTGTAAGAAATAATTTTCTGGCGGAGATTTTCATTATCATAGGGAGAAGTCCATACCGGGCTTTTGTTCCAGATAGGAAGATAATACCAGCCGACATGATCTGTATCTGTTGGTGAATATTTTGAAAGATCTGTCAGACGAACACTTACATAAGTTTTCTGATATCCACCGATGAGGAATATACCTCGAGTAGGTCCATAGGTTTCCGCTTCAAGACGGAAAAAGGTACAGACAACTCCTTTTTCATTTACAACGTCTGAAGCCATTTTTGTAGATAAATCTCTCAAAAAATCATTTTCATAGTTTTTTTCATCCTGGAATTTCTTTTCATCAAGATTCATGAGAATATATTTCTTCCAGCCAGCTACAATATCTTCTGCAGTATTAAAAAAATAATTCAGTTCGAGGGATTTCTTTTCTGATTCAAGATAAATTGCATTTGTATAATTTTTAAGTAAAAGTGTGTGCGATTGAGCAATAAGGATTAAGGCAGTTACTAAAAAGGTAAGAGCTATACTGGAGAGTATCAGTATTACAGTCTGATTTTTAAGAAGGTTCGAAGATTTTTCTCTCATTGCCTTCCAACGCCATTACCACCTGCTTCTTTAATTGCATAGCAGTTTTGCACGGCACGGTAATAATTTATTTTGATAGAAACTGAAAGATCAACTTTTACAAGACCAACAGAAACTGTTATATCAAGTTTTTCCTTTGCTTTTTCACAGAGAGCTTTCATTTGATTTTCAGCTTCATCAATTTCCATTTCCATGAATAAAACAAATTCATCTCCTGACCAGCGGAACAGAATTCCTCTGTCATCAAGAAGTTCTTTTGCAATTTCTACAATTCCAAGAACAATTTTGTCGCCATCGCGTTCGTCGTTTATTACCTTAAAATGATCAATATCAAAAACTGAGAGAGATTTATAACGGGTAGTATTAAATACTCCGAGTTCTCCATAAGCCTCTTTCAGATAATTACGATTTGGAAGTTTTGTTAATTCATCTACAGGACTTGTCGATTTTATAACAAATTCATGCTGTTTATTCTTTTTATTAGTATCAAATAATGATAAGAAAAGACAAACAAAAAGGAGAATATAAATTACAAGAATTATAGAAGCACCTGCAAACTGTGCTTCAATTTCATTTTTACCCTGAACAACAAGATACCATTTTAAGTTAGGCATAAAACGGGTCATACGGTAACCGTGGCCAGCTTTATCTGTATGGGTAAATTCTCTTTCGGAAGCATGATCAGAAATTGCTTCTGAAAGGTATGCATTTTTTATATTATTAAAATCAGTATCAATCTGCACAAGACCTTGTGTATCGATAAGATTGATTTTTACTTTGTATTCTTTTTCAACAGCTAAAAGCATTTTCTGCCAGTCTTCCATTGAAAGAGCAATTCCACAGACTCCTAGAGTTGTGCCATTGGAATCAACAATACGTGCGTTTATAAAAATACTCCAGCGCCAGTCAAATAACTGATCACGGTCTGTTTCAAGCTGAATAGGAAGATTTGTATCAAGGAACATCTGATACCAGTTATCATAAGGATCTTCCTGAGGGTTTACGATTTTAGCAATTCCAGTAGGAGTGTAGTAGCGTTTTGTTTTTTCTGATACAACAAATGAAGCATCATAGCCAAACTGATTTTTTACTGCACCAAGGAAAGAAGACATCATTTCTTCCATAATGTTTTCAGGGATGTTTTCTTCCTGCTCGAGGGTGCGTACAAGGAATTCATCTGAACTTAAACCAGTTGAAATACCGATTGGTCGTTCAATATTTCCGGCAATGAGTCCGTAAATATGAGAAGCAACAAGCTGATTATTGGATATTTCATGTTTCTTATTATGTAAAAAAGATGGAGTTATAAAGGTGAGAAGAACAAGTGAAATACAAAGAAGAATTATTACTGGTAGTTTCTGTTTCAATAAATTATCCTTAAAATAAATAATAATTACTGAAGGTCGGCAAGCACAGCTTGTCTCTGAATCATTCTTTCGAAGAACCTAAACCGGCCCGCTGTCGCAGCCCGGTTTTAAAGGTTCTTCGATTACTGGTTATTTCTGAGGGAAGGCCATTGCTTCCGGCTTGAATACTTTATCGAATTCTGCAGCTGTGAGGAATCCGAGTCCTACGCAGGCATCCTTCAATGAAATGTTTTCATCAAATGCTTTGTGAGCTGTTTTAGCAGCGTTTTCATAACCGATATATGGGTTCAATGCTGTTACGAGCATTAAAGAGTTGTAAAGGTTATGATGCATCTTAGCCTTGTCTGCCTTAATTCCAACTGCACAGTTCTTGTTGAAAGAAAGCATAGCTTCTGCAAGAAGACGTGCACTCTGAATAAAGTTATATGCGATTACAGGCATGAATACGTTCAATTCAAAGTTACCCTGTGAAGCAGCGAAGCCGATAGCAGCATCGTTACCCATTACCTGAACTGCAACCATTGTTACAGCTTCACACTGTGTTGGGTTTACTTTTCCCGGCATGATTGATGAACCCGGCTCGTTTTCAGGAATACGGATTTCTCCAAGACCATCACGAGGACCAGATGCGAGCCAGCGAACGTCGTTGGCAATCTTCATCATATCTGCAGCGAGAGCCTTGATTGCTCCGTGTGCATATACTAATTCGTCTTTAGAAGTAAGAGCGTGGAACTTGTTAGGTGCTGTAACGAACTTCTTTCCAGTGAGTTCAGATACACATTCAGCAACCTTTTTGTCAAAGCCCTTAGGTGCGTTCAAACCAGTTCCTACAGCTGTACCACCGAGAGCGAGCTGTTTAAGGAATGGAAGTGAAGACTGGAGCATCTTTTTATCCTGCTCAAGAGAAGTTCTCCAGCCGGAAATTTCCTGACCGAAAGAAATAGGTACAGCATCCTGAAGGTGTGTACGACCACTCTTTACAATCTTCATATTTTCTTTTTCAAGTTTCTTGAAAGTTTCTACCAGAGTGTCGATAGCTGGGAAGAGCTTGTCTTCGATAGCACATACTGCAGAAATGTGAAGTGCAGTAGGGAAGGTATCGTTTGAAGACTGACTCATGTTGATGTCGTCGTTTGGATGACAGAGTTTTTTACCTGCAATTTCGTTAGCGCGGTTAGCGATAACTTCGTTTGCATTCATGTTGCTCTGTGTACCAGAACCTGTCTGCCATACAACGAGTGGGAAGTGATCGTTGAGTTTGCCGGCGATTACTTCATCACAAGCCTTTTTAATTGCAGAAAGCTTTTCCTTTGTCATTTTCTCAGGCTTGAGGGCATTGTTTGCCATTGCAGCTGCCTTTTTGAGGTAACCGAAAGCCTTTGTTATTTCACGTGGCATTGTTTCAATGCCAACACCAATTTCGAAGTTTTCGTGACTGCGTTCAGTCTGAGCGCCCCAGTATTTATCTGCTGGAACTTTTACTTCACCCATTGAGTCATGTTCAATTTTGTATTCCATGTTCATTATCCTTGTAAGGTGGTTTCGACAGGCTCAACCACCGTGGTGTGATTAAGTTAAAAAATTCGTAAAAAAGGGCAAATAGTAGTAAAATATTCTTCTATGAAGAGAAGATTTTTACTTACTGTTTGCTCTATTTTTTTAACAAGCCTGTTTTTTGGTCAGACGAAAGCAATTGAAGATCCCTTTTTAAAGGATTACGTAAGCCGTAACTGGAATGCGGAATCGGGACTTCCGGCAAATACAATTACAGATGTTATGCAGGACAAAGACGGCTACATGTACTTTGGTACCTACAGCGGTCTGCTTCGTTTTGACGGTGTTGAGTTTCTTACCCTGAACAGAATCTATGATGAACATTATGATTTTATAAGTGCCAGAACAACCTTTCAGGATTCAAGGGGACATATCTGGATTGGTTCAAATGATGAAGGTCTTGTCTGCATCCGCCATAATAACGGTGAGGTTTTAAAATACACTGTAAAAGACGGGCTTCCGAATAATTCCATTCGCGCTATCTGCGAAGACAAAAATAATTTTATGTGGATTGGTACGGCCTCTGGTGTAATCTGTATCAATAGAAACTATCTGCTGGAATATCTTTCCGGCTTCGATAAAATTCCAAACGACAATAAATTTCTTGTGTATCAGCTTTACTGCGATACTGCCGGCCGCATGTGGATTGTTACCCACGAAGAGAATGGTCTCTACTGCTATTCGGGCGGTCATTTTGAAGTAAGCAATATCATCAAGTCTATAGAAAATCCGGTGGTAACTCATATGACTCAGGATTCGTCCGGAGCCTTCTGGTTCGGTGTGGCTCCCCATTATGTTGTAAAGGTTACTTCGGATTCTGAGACGGTCTACGATGTTGGGCATGGAGATCAGAAGGGTACCAGCATTACGGCGATTTTCCAGGACTCGGCAAAGAATATGTGGTTTGCTCTGGATAACGGAATTACGATTCTGCACGACGGCGAGTTTTCTTATCTGGATACGGGAACCCTGCTTGCAGATGACAGTGTAAACGACATTATGGAGGACCGCGAAAATAACATCTGGATTTCGCTTGACCGCGGCGGTATTCAAAAATTGAGTCACGGCCGTTTTCAGACTACTCACACGCCAACTACCGTAAACGCGATTGCCCAGGACAAGCTGCGTGACATGGTCTGGTTTGGCTGCGACGACGGACTCTACTGTTATAAGAATAATAAATTCGTGACTAACGAGATTACGGAATTCTGCAGGAACGCCCGCATCCGCCATGTTGGGGTTACGGAAGATGGGGCGGTGTTAGTCAGCGCTTACGAGAAAATCGGGCAGGTAAAGTTTAACCTGGACGGTTCGGTTGAACAGTGGAAAAAAGAAAACGGGCTTGCGGGCGACAGGGTTCGTGTTGCAATTCAGACTAAGAACAAAGATTTATACGTAGGTACTACCTCGGGCCTTTCTCATATTAAAGCGGGCAGCGGAGAAATTATTAATTACTATAAGGGCGAGCAGATTCTTAATGATTTTATTATGGCTCTTTATGAAAATGACGACGGCAGCATCTGGTTTGGTACGGATGGTGGCGGTGTTTATGTTCTTAAGGACGGTGAGATTGTTAAGTCTTATACGAAAGACACGGGCCTTGTTGGTAATATTGTTTTTAAGATTTCTTCGGTTCGCGAGGGCGAGATCTGGGTTTGTACGGGTTCGGGCCTGAGCATTATTAATAAAGAGACGGGCGCCACGTTTAATTTTGATATGGCGAATGGGTTTGGCGCCGACGGAGTTTTCCAGGTTCTTCAGGATTATACTCAGAAAATCTGGGGAACAAATAAC
>JAEEGH010026355.1_pt1 | contig 11587 bp, 10 predicted proteins | sample 9134181 | NCBI WGS metagenome assembly JAEEGH01 (sample SAMN16246544, study PRJNA631951) | gut metagenome | biome: gut microbiome; feature: rumen; material: DP-attached | host: Bos | place: Iran: Karaj | collected 2018-10 | reverse complement strand
CTCGCGGGCCTTTGCCAGCGCAGGCAACAGCATTGCCGCCAGAATGGCAATAACGGCAATGACAACCAGTAGTTCGATTAATGTGAAGCGCTTTTTCATTGGTGTATAACTCCTTTTTCGTTTGGATAATTACTCAAAAACATGAATTATCACTCTATGCTTGAATTATAATTATACCAGCATTTTTACAAAAAACAACACGATAATGAAAAAAAGCCTATTCGGGACACAATTTACAGCACTTTGTCAAGTCTCCTTGAGCCAGGTCCTCCAGGAACAGTTTGACGATATTCTGCAAAAAATAAACTTGTATCGCTTCGGGCATTTGAATTACCCCCACACCATATTATATTGTAAATGGCATGTAACTATTCAGCAGGGGGCATATTGGCATCTCCCACCTGGTTTTCTGTGCCTTGCCGCTTCGTGACGCGGCATGGTTCAAAGGCCTCTGGGGTGCAGTTTGTCCCATGTTTTTCGAGGCACTCATACCTCCATGGCCATATTCCTGCGCCCTGTCCTTCTGAATAGTCACAATGACCTGGTTCATTTGAGTACCAGCATAACAACTTTTCTCATAACTCTTTACGGAGAATACACCCATGACAAAATCCAAGGTCTATTTCACGAGCATGCGCACAAAGGCGTTTGCCTCTGGCCTCGTAGGAAAGCTAACCGCCCTGATGCGTCTCGCAGGCTTCGAGAAAATCGACTTCCAGGACAAGTTCGCCGCCATCAAAATCCACTTCGGGGAGCTTGGTAACCTGGCTTACCTGCGCCCCAATTTCGCGCGCGGCGTCGTTGATGAAATCAAACGTCTTGGCGGCAAGCCCTTCCTGACAGACTGCAACACCCTCTATGTCGGCTCCCGCAAGAACGCCCTCGACCACATCGAGACCGCCTACATCAACGGCTTCACCCCCTATACAGCGGGATGCCACATCATCATCGCCGACGGCCTCAAGGGCAACGACGAAGTGCTGGTGCCTGTCCCCAACGGCGTCATCCTCAAGCAGGCCAAGGTCGGGCGCGCCCTGATGGACGCCGACATCATCATCTCCCTCAACCACTTCAAGGGCCATGAGATGACGGGCTTTGGCGGAGCCATCAAGAACATCGGAATGGGAGGAGGAAGCCGTGCGGGAAAGATGCAACAGCACAACGACGGCAAGCCTATAGTTGATCCCGACAAGTGCAGAACCTGTCATGTCTGTGCAAGAGAGTGCGGGTCTGACGCGATATCCTATGACACCGGAAAAGCCTTCATCGATCAGGATCTGTGTAAGGGCTGCGGACGCTGCATAGGAGCCTGCGCATTTGATGCTATCAGTGCTCAGGTTGACAGCGCAAAAGAAGCTCTTTGCTGCAAGATGGCTGAATACACAGCTGCCATTTTAAATGGTAAACCTTCCTTCCACATCAGCCTTATCATGGACGTATCTCCTAACTGTGACTGTCACGGCGAGAACGATGCACCGATCCTTCCGAATATCGGAATGCTGGCTTCATTCGATCCGGTTGCTCTTGATCAGGCCTGTGCAGACCTGTGTCTCAAGGCTGAGCCGGTGCGCAACAGTCAGCTTGGCGACAACCTGGCAAAGGAAGGCTGGCACCATCATCACGACCACTTCCTTGATTCCAACCCCAATATAAAGTGGAAGGAAACACTGGAGCACGGAGAGAAGATCGGCCTTGGAACAAGGGACTATGAGCTGATCACTATCTGAATAAAAATGCAGTTGACATCTCTTTTTCATAATGCTATGATTTCAATAATTTAATACTTCAAACCGATGAAGCGGAGATAAAGATTATGATGCCCACACAGAGAGCCCGGGCAGGTGAGAGCCGGGTTGGAAACAAGTTTTCAAATGGACCGCTGAGGGTGCAGCGAAAGATTCTTTTAGCCAAGTAGCATGCAACGTGAGGCATACGTAAGTTGCCCGGGATATGAAGGTATCCTATCAAGTGCACGGGTCATACCGTGAAATCAAGGTGGCACCGCGGATAACGTGGTACTTAAAAAGTACAGTATTCGTCCTTGACAGAAAGATGAGTCTTTTTGTCAGGGACTTTTTCTTTTGCGTGTGAAGCAGAGTCATGCAGGCAAAGCAGTAATGCATGCTCGCATGCCATTGCTGCTTCACACAAGCGGATACAAAGAAAGATATTAAAAAGGAGGAGAACAGAATGATCAAGGAAGCCATCGTAAAGATCGTAAACAAGGAGGACCTCACCTATGACGAGGCCTACAGCGTAATGAATGAGATCATGAGCGGAGAGACAAGCCCTACCCAGAACGCTGCTTTTCTTGCAGCCCTGTCCACAAAGAGCGCAAGGGCAGAGACCACGGACGAGATTGCAGGCTGTGCAGCTGCCATGAGAGACCACGCAACCAAGGTTGATACGGGAATGGATATATTTGAGATCGTTGGAACAGGCGGAGACAACGCCCACAGCTTTAACATATCAACTACATCAGCTCTTGTTGCTGCAGCCGGCGGAATGAAGGTAGCAAAGCACGGCAACAGGGCAGCGTCCTCAAAGTGCGGAACAGCTGATTGCCTCGAGGCACTGGGAGTCAACATTCAGCAAAGTCCCAAGAGGTGCGTAGAGCTCCTTAATGAAGCCGGAATGTGTTTCTTCTTTGCGCAGAAGTATCACACTTCAATGAAGTACGTAGGAGCTATCAGAAAAGAGCTGGGATTCAGGACAGTGTTCAATATCCTTGGACCGCTCACCAACCCGGGATCACCTGCAATGCAGCTCCTTGGAGTTTATGATGAGTATCTTGTTGAGCCACTGGCTCAGGTTCTTGTGAGCCTTGGTGTTAAGCGCGGAATGGTTGTATACGGAATGGACAAGCTGGATGAGATTTCTTTAAGTTCAGAGACCAAAATCTGCGAGATCAAAGACGGATGGTACAAGACATACATCATCTCTCCCGAGAAATTCGGACTTACAAGATGTGAAAAGAGCGATCTGGTTGGCGGAACACCTGAAGAGAACGCGAAGATCACATTGGGAATTCTGAACGGAGACAAGGGACCAAAGAGGGATGCAGTTCTTTTAAATGCAGGTGCTTCTCTTTACATCGGAGGAAAGGCTGAGAGCTTTGCAGACGGAATCAAACTTGCAGCTGAGATCATCGACTCCGGAAAAGCCCTGGAGACACTGAACAAAGTAATCGAAGTGAGCAACAGACCTGACGAGGATTGACAGATGACCATACTTGACGAGTTAGCAGAATACGCGAAGGAAAGGGTTACGCTGGCAAAAAGAAATATCAGCCTTGAGGATGTAAAGGCGAAGGCCTTATCGCTTCCCAAAGGAGACTTTGCTTTTGGAAAAGCGCTGGCAAAAGAAGGGATGTCTTTTATCTGCGAGTGCAAAAAAGCTTCTCCTTCCAAGGGCATTATCGCAGAGGAGTTCCCATATCTGGATATAGCCATAGACTACGAGAGAGCCGGAGCGGACTGCATTTCTGTCCTTACTGAGCCCAAGTGGTTTCTGGGATCTGACGCATACTTAAAAGAGATAACGGACAATGTGAATATCCCCTGCATAAGGAAAGACTTTACTGTGGATGAGTACATGATCTACGAGGCCAGAACGCTCGGCGCATCGGCGGTTCTCCTCATCTGTTCCATATTGAGCGAGATGCAGATCAGCGAATACATTGGTATCTGCAAAGAACTGGGACTGTCAGCACTTGTGGAGGCCCACGATGAAAAAGAAATCGAGATGGCCCTGAGTGCAGGAGCAGAGATCATAGGTGTCAACAACAGGAATCTGAAGGATTTTACTGTAGACACTGATAACTCAAAGAGATTAAGATCCATGATTCCTTCTGACGTTCTCTTTGTTTCCGAGAGCGGAGTAAAGGACAGGAGCGATGTGGAGAAGCTCATCGAGATTGGTGCGGATGCAGTGCTGGTAGGCGAGACACTTATGAGAGCACAGGACAGAAAGAAGAAGCTTGCAGAGCTCAGGGGGCTTGTATGACAAAGATCAAATTGTGCGGCTTGTCCCGTCGTCTGGACATAGAGACTGCAAATGAACTTAAGCCCGATTATATAGGTTTTGTCCTGTGGAGCAGGAGCAGCCGCTATGTTTTCAGGGAGAAAGCTTTGGAGCTTAAGAGAGCTCTTTTGCCTGAGATAAAAGCTGTCGGGGTATTCGTGGATGAAGATCCGGAAGTGGTGGCCGGATATCTGAAAGATGGCATCATCGATGCAGCGCAGCTTCACGGCAAAGAGGACGCCTCTTATATCAGAAGTTTAAGGAGCCTTGCTCCCGGAAAAGAGATCATTAAGGCGCTCCAGATAAAAGACAAAGAGTGCTTCGATGAGCAGCTTAAGGTTTTTGGAGAAAAAGGAGCAGAACCGGATTTCTTTTTACTGGATTCAGGGACTGGATCAGGGCAAACCTTCAATTGGGATATAATAAGAGATGCTGATATCGGAAAGCCCTTCTTTCTGGCGGGCGGACTGGATCCGACGAATGTAGCAGCTGCAGTGGAAAAGGTCAGACCCTTTGCGGTGGATGTCAGCTCCGGGATTGAGACGGAGAAAGTCAAGGATGTTGCGAAAATGAGAGCTTTTGTCGAAGCTGTCAGAGTAAGATAAAGGAGCATTATTATGAGTAATCAGGAAGGAAGATTTGGCGTACACGGCGGACAGTACATACCGGAGACGCTTATGAATGCGGTGATCGAGCTTGAAGAGGCATACAACCACTACAAGAATGATCCGGAGTTTAACAGGGAGCTGCAGACTCTTTTCAATGAGTACGCAGGACGCCCTTCGCTTTTGTATTATGCGGAGAAGATGACGAAGGACCTGGGCGGCGCGAAAATCTACTTAAAGAGAGAGGACCTTAACCACACCGGATCCCACAAAATAAACAATGTGCTGGGACAAGCTCTTTTGGCCAAAAAGATGGGAAAGACAAGGCTCATCGCTGAGACCGGTGCAGGTCAGCACGGCGTTGCTACAGCCACAGCAGCAGCTCTCATGGGCATGGAATGTGTTGTGTTCATGGGAGAAGAGGATACAAAGAGGCAGGCTCTTAATGTTTACAGAATGGAGCTTCTTGGGGCGAAGGTTGTGCCTGTTACAACGGGAACAGCAACACTTAAGGACGCGGTATCTGAGGCAATGAGAGAGTGGACCAGCCGCATAAGCGACACCCACTATTGCCTGGGTTCAGTAATGGGACCTCATCCCTTCCCGACAATAGTAAGGGACTTCCAGGCGGTTATCTCCAAGGAGATCAAGGAGCAGATGCTTCAGAAGGAGGGAAGACTTCCTGACGCCGTCATAGCCTGCGTCGGCGGCGGATCAAATGCAATGGGAAGCTTCTATAATTTCATCGACGACGAGGGCGTTAAGCTCATCGGATGCGAAGCTGCAGGAAGAGGAATCGATACTTTCGAGACGGCAGCCACCATCAACACAGGGCGACTGGGAATTTTCCACGGCATGAAGTCATATTTCTGCCAGGATAAGTACGGTCAGATCGCGCCGGTATACTCCATTTCAGCGGGACTTGACTATCCGGGTATCGGACCTGAGCACGCGCACCTGCACGATACAGGAAGAGCTGAGTATGTGCCGATCACAGATGATGAGGCGGTGGACGCATTTGAGTATCTCTCAAGGACAGAGGGAATCATTCCTGCCATTGAATCAGCACATGCTGTGGCCCATGCAATGAAGATAGCACCGACGATGGACAAGGATAAGATAATCGTGATAACCATATCCGGCAGAGGCGATAAGGATTGCGCAGCCATGGCCAGATATCGCGGAGTTACATATATAGGGGAGGACGAAGGATGAGCAGAATAAAGAGTGCATTTGAAAACGGAAAGGCCTTCATCGCCTTCATAACCTGCGGAGATCCGGACCTTGAAACAACAATAAAAGTGGTGAAAGCCATGGTTGAAAACGGAGCCGATCTTATCGAGTTGGGAATTCCTTTCTCAGACCCTACTGCGGAAGGCCCCGTCATTCAGGGCGCAAACCTTCGTGCCTTAAACGGCGGAGTCACCACTGACAAGGTCTTTGATATGGTAAGGACCTTAAGACGTGACGTTACCGTTCCCATGGTATTCATGACATACGCAAACGTAGTATTCTCTTACGGTGCAGAGCGCTTCATAAAGACCTGTTCCGAGATCGGGATCGACGGACTTATCCTTCCCGATATTCCCTTCGAAGAAAGAGAAGAGTTTTCGGACATATGTGAAAAATACGATGTGGATCTGATCTCCATGATCGCTCCCACCTCCGAAAACCGAATAGCTATGATCGCCAAGGAGGCTAAGGGCTTTATCTATCTTGTTTCCAGCCTCGGAGTTACGGGAACCCGCTCGTCAATAACCACCGACCTTGACTCTATAGTTAAGATCATCCGCGAGAACACCAAAGTCCCTGTAGCAGTGGGCTTCGGCATCTCAACCCCCGAGCAGGCAAAAAAGATGGCTGATCTCTCTGACGGGGCCATTGTAGGCTCGGCTATCATCAAATTGCTCGAGAAGCACGGCAAAGATGCGGCAGCGTATATCGGAGAGTTCGTTAAATCCATGAAATGCTGGTAGGCTGTGGCACGGGCCCGGAATAAATATATGCCAGTCGCTCAGACAATCTCAGAGGCTAAAGAGCAGCCTCTTCAAAACTCGCTTTGTGCCATATATTTATCCCGGACCCGGTCATAGGTTGTGATACTCAATTCATCAACCCACAACCTTGCTAAAACAGCTCAAAATTGCTACAATATTGGACGATTGTTGAGGATAGACTCAGATCGGAAGGAGCAGGTAAATGGGCAACGAAATGCTTGACGCCAGAGAGAAGATCGGCGAGATAGATAAAGAGATGGCTACGCTGTTTGTAAAGAGGATGCAGTGTGCTGAGATCATCGCAGGATATAAGAGCAGGCAGGGACTACAGATCTATGATGCTAAAAGAGAAGAAGAACTTCTGCAGAAGAACTTAAATTATGTGGATGATATTGCTTTAAGGCCATTTTATAAGCAGTTTATGCAGGGAACAATGGATGTTTCCAAACGTTATCAGCACATGATCGTTGAGGGCACACGTATCGCATACAGCGGTATCGTAGGTTCTTTTGCAAGCATTGCGGTGTCAAAGATCTTCCCGGACGGATTGGCTGTGCCTTGTAAGAATTTTAAGGAAGCCTACGAGAAGGTAGCTAACGGCGAGTGCAATCTTGCGGTCCTTCCCATTGAGAACAGTTACGCAGGGGAAGTGGATCAGGTCATGGACCTTATGTACGACGGCGACCTTTATATAAACGGAGTCTATGGACTCAGAGTATCCCAAAACCTTTTGGGTATCCACGACAGTAACCTTGCGGGAATAAAGAAGGTAATAAGCCATCCCCAGGCACTTAACCAGTGCGAGGATTATATCAATATACATGAATTCGAAACGGAGCAGGTGGTAAATACCGCCGTTGCGGCCAAGATGGTTGCGGATCTTAAGGATCCCACCGTTGCGGCAATTGCAAGTAAGGAGACCGCAGACATCTACGGTCTTAAGCTTCTTGATCATGACATAAACGAAGATGCCATGAACACAACGAAGTTCGCCGTATTCTCCCAGACAATGGAGACGGCCCTCAATGCTTCCGACAACAGCACCTTCATCATGATGTTCACAGTCAAGGATGAAGCCGGCGGACTGGCAAGGGCACTGAATGTTATGAGCAGATACGGCTTTAACATGACCACCTTAAGAAGTCGTCCCGTTAAGAAGGTTCAGTGGCAGTACTATTTCTACGCAGAGGTTCAGGGAAATCTTGCAACAAATGCGGGAAAGGCCATGATCGAGGACCTTAAGGAGCATTGTGAAGCGGTCAAAGTTTTAGGTTCCTTTAAAGAAACAGTGGAGCTTGCATAAAACATTTCAGAAGAGGTTCTGTATGAAGAATACATTCGGAAATTCAATGGCAGTCACCATATTCGGTGAAAGCCATGGACCATATATAGGTGCGGTTCTGGACGGCCTTGCACCGGGCATCGATGTTTCGGAGGATTATATCCGCCATAACCTTTCTTTAAGGCGTCCTGCGGGCAAGATATCCACTGCCCGTGTCGAAGCCGACGAGTTTCAGATAGTGAGCGGCGTTTTTAATGGAAAAACAACAGGCACTCCCTTAACGATCCTCATCCCCAACAGCTCCCAGCACAGTGCGGATTACGAGAAGGCCGAAAGGCTTGCCCGCCCGGGACATGCGGATTACACCGCAAGCGTTAAGTACCACGGCTATGAGGATTTCAGAGGCGGCGGTCATTTCAGCGGCCGTATCACCGCCGCACTTGTTGCGGCAGCAGCCGTAGTGATCCCCGAACTTAAGAAGAAGGGCATTGAGATAGGAACCCATATCGAAAGCTGCGGTGGCATTAAGGACAGAGCTTTCGATGATTATAAAAAGGATATAGCATTTCTCGCAGATACCGCTTTTCCCGTTCTTTCAGAGAATCAGGCGGTTAAGATCCGCGAGATGATGGAGAAGGTGGCTGAAGAAGGCGACAGTGTGGGCGGTGTTCTTGAAACCGTTGTGACCGGTCTTCCCGCAGGTCTCGGTGAGCCCTGGTTTGATTCTGTAGAGAGCATCTTAAGCCATGCGCTTTTCTCGATCCCCGCAATTAAGGGCGTTGAGTTCGGAGATGCTTTTGAGAAGGTCAACGGCAAGGGCAGCGAATACAACGATCCCTTCCGTATGTCCGGAGACCGTGTAGTGACCACAAGCAACAATAACGGCGGTATCAACGGCGGTATCACCAACGGAATGCCCGTTTTGTTTAAGTGCGCCGTAAAGCCCACTCCTTCCATTTACAAGGTTCAGGAGACAATAGATATCAATTCAAAAGAAAACAGAGAACTTAATATACAGGGGCGTCACGATCCCGCCATCATCCACAGGGCAAGGATCGTTGTTGATTCCGTCACGGCCCTTGTTGTTTATGATATTTGTGCCCAGAGATTCGGCACGGATTTCTTCGGAGGTCACTGATGGAATACGGACTTATAGGAGAAAAACTGGGACACAGCTTTTCAAAAGAAATCCACGAGATGCTCGGAAGGTATTCCTATGAGATAAAGGAAATACCCAAAGACGGCGTGGATGCTTTTATGAAAGCCAAAGATTTTAAGGGCATCAACGTTACCATCCCATATAAAGAAACCGTTATACCCTATCTTGATGAGATCGACCCTGCAGGCAAGGCCATCGGCGCGGTAAACTGCGTGGTGAACAGGAACGGAAAACTAAGCGGATTCAATACCGATTTCTTTGGAATGAAGTGTCTTTTTGAGAAAAACGGGATCGATCCCGAAGGCAAAAAGGTTCTTATACTGGGAACCGGCGGAACCTCAAAGACTGCGACAGCAGTGGTAAAAAGCATGGGAGCCGCTTCCGTGTATAAAGTGAGCCGTCATCCCGAAGGGGACGAGATATCCTATGAAGAAGCATGCATGGTACACGATGATGCAAATATCATTGTAAATACCACTCCTGCGGGGATGTATCCCAAGGAGGATGCCCGGCCCATAGAGCTTGCCTCCTTTAGAGAACTTGAAGGAGTTGTGGATGCCATCTACAATCCCCTTCGCACAAGGCTTGTTCTTGAGGCCAAACAGCTTGGTATCAGGGCAACCGGCGGACTTTACATGCTGGTAATGCAGGCCATAAAGGCAGCGGAATATTTTACGGGAGAACCCGTGGATGTCTCCGTAGGAGATGAGATATATAAAAAGATCCTTGGATCCAAGGAAAACATTGTTCTTACGGGAATGCCCGGCGCGGGAAAGAGCACCGTCGGAAAGCTCATCGCAAAGGAACTGGGCATTTCTTTTTACGATACGGATGAAGAGATAGTAAACCTTGAGAAGCGCGAGATCACCGAGATCTTTGCAAAAGAAGGCGAAGCCTATTTCAGGGATGTTGAGGCCAAAGTCATCGCAGAGGTTTCAAGAAGGATCCCATGTGTCATTTCCACAGGCGGCGGAGCGATCCTCCGTGATGACAACGTGGAAGCGCTCATGAAGAACGGAAAGGTGTTCTATTTAGACAGAGAACCTGAAAGCATCACTCCCACCGACGACCGGCCACTTGCGGATTCAAAGGATAAGGTGCTTTTGCTGTATAAACAAAGACTCCCCATTTACAGGATGCACTGTGATGCGGAGATTAAGGTAAAGGGAACTCCCGAAGCGCTATGCGGGGAGATATTAAAAAAGTTCTGATGAGGATCGGGAATGAATATTAAAGTCAGACCCTCCAAAGCACGTGGAGAGATCGCGGCACCGCCGTCAAAGAGCATGTCTCACAGACTGCTGATCTGCGCGGCTTTGGCCAAGGGAACAAGTAAAATTGACAATATAGCATACTCGGAGGACATTCTTGCCACCATTGACTGCCTCAAGGCTCTGGGAGCCTTTGCAAAGACCGGGGAGACTTCGGTGGAAGTATGTGGAATGAGTGAAAGAACTTCCGAAGCCGAAAGGGTGTTTAAGTGCCGTGAAAGCGGCAGTACCATCCGCTTTTTTATGGGCATTGCCATGTATCTTGGCAAAACTTCGGTATTTTACGGAAGTCCCACACTTCTTACAAGGCCTTATTCGGTATACGAAGATATCTGTAAAGAGCAGGGAATAGAGTTCGTAAGGTCCGATGATCACATTACCGTTAAGGGTTCTCTCAAGCCCGGCAGCTTCAAGGTTCCGGGAGATGTGAGCAGCCAGTTCATTACGGGCCTTTTGTTTGTTCTTCCCTTAATGGATAAGGACAGCACCATTGAGTTTACAACAAAGATCGAGAGCCGCTCCTATATTGATCTGACCCTTCAGGCCATGAGGATGTTCGGAGTGACCGCAATCTGGAAAGACGATGCCCTTTTCATTCCGGGTGGGCAGGCATATAAAGCACAGGAAGCTTTCTCCGAAGGTGACTATTCAAACGCCGCTTTCCTTGATGTGTTCAATCATTTGGGCGGTGATGTTAAGGTCACGGGGCTTTGGACTGACAGCCTTCAGGGTGACCGTGTCTATAAGGATATTTTTGATGAACTGAGCCGGGGAAGGGCTGTGGTCGATATTTCCGACTGTCCGGATCTTGGGCCAATCCTTTTTGTTTTTGCGGCTTTAAAGCACGGCGCTTTGTTTACGGGAACAAGGCGGCTTAAGATAAAAGAAAGCGACCGCGGTGCGGTGATGTGCGCGGAGCTTGGAAAATTCGGCGTAAAGAGCGATGAAAAAGAAGACAGCATAGAGATATTTGAAAGTGATATACATGCACCCGCGGAAGGGGTTTTGGGTCATAACGATCACAGGATCGTAATGTCCCTTACCACGATGCTTTCTGTAACCGGGGGCAGCCTGTCGGGGGCTGAAGCGGTGAAAAAGAGCTTCCCCGATTATTTTGAAAAGATAAAGAGTCTCGGAATAGAGGTAGAAGATGATGGAATGGATCAATGAGGGTAATATACTGGTGGTAGGTCTCGGACTTATGGGCGGAAGCTACGCCAAGGTCTTAAGCCGAATGGGTTATCATGTGG
>JAEEGH010026352.1_pt1 | contig 11587 bp, 6 predicted proteins | sample 9134181 | NCBI WGS metagenome assembly JAEEGH01 (sample SAMN16246544, study PRJNA631951) | gut metagenome | biome: gut microbiome; feature: rumen; material: DP-attached | host: Bos | place: Iran: Karaj | collected 2018-10 | reverse complement strand
CCACCTGTCGGGCACCTCGCAGCAAAACGGGTTTATGACTGGGACGTGCCGCCCACTCGCTAAGAAACTGGTCAATGATTCGTTCGTAATACATCTCTTGAGCGTATTCGGATTGTTAAATTCGACCGCAAAGATACAAAAATCAAATTATCCAAACAAATAATCTCAGTTAAAAATAAATAAACCCAAACAAATAATTCTTTTTGAATCGAAAAATCCCAATGATATACATCAGGTACAATCACTAATGTGTGACCTCAACTGAAAAAGGTTGTCACTTTTTGGAGAGTTAAACTTAACTGGTTATTACTATAATTACTATCTCACTAAAAGTGTTTACCTATTCTGATTCTTATAACGATATTAGTTGCCAGTTAGACCATATAGGTTGTCTGTCGTCGGCCTTGGCACCGCTCAGTTTGCTGCCTTCTATGTTGAGCACGTCGCTCTGGTTTCGTTGAGCTTTGAGTCGGTACTCCACCCGTGGAGGATAGCCGTAGCAGTCCTGCTCCTCAATGAGTTTGTCATCGGCTGACTGCCTCAGACGGTCGGAGAGCACCTTCTCGCTGATACCCTTTACAGCCGACAGCATATCCTTGAACCGTGTCTGCCCACAGAGGATGGCAGTCAGAATCTCCATGTTCCACTTGGCTCACAATACGTCCATCGTGTCACCAATGGAAGTCACCTCCCGGCACAGTACGGAGGTGTCCTTCTGCTGAATGCTGCTCAATATGCTATCAAGTTCGTTGTTCATATCTCAAAACATTTGTGATGAAACTATTGCAGAGTCTTCAAACGTATTAGGGCCTCCATATAATAATAGTCGGCGTAGACGATGCTGGCATCAATTTCTGACTCTGCAGGGAGATTGCCCGTGGAGTGCATCAGGAAGGATACATTGCTGTTGCGGCTCTGGTAGCTATCTGTGCTGATGTCGCGCAACATTGAAATGGCCGCTTCACGGTAGTATTGACCTTTCTCCTTGTCGACATATTGGCAGAGTTCGAGCAAGGCGGAGGCTGTGACGCAGGCAGCAGAAGCATCTTTTGGCGCATCACTGCGAGGGTCGTCCATATCCCATCGGGGAACCCAGTCGTTGCTTGTCTGGTTGAGGCGTTTCAAGTAGATGTCAGCAACTTTTTGGGCGAAGACGAGAAATCGGGTATCGCGGGTGTAACGATAAACCATCGTGTAACCATAGATGGCCCATGCCTGGCCCCGACTCCACATTGATTGATCATTGTAGCCTTGGTGCGTAACACCCTTGATGAACTGTCCCGTGAGGGTGTCATAGACCGCCACATGATAGCAGCTGCCATCCTTGCGGAAGTGGTTCTTCATCGTCGTTTCGGCATGACGCGTGGCCAATTCTTTCAATTGTTGCCCACCGCCATTCTCTGCCGCCCAATAGAGCAGTTCCAGATTCATCATATTGTCCATAATGGTGTTGTGGCCACCATAGTCCTTCACGTGGCGAGGCCAACTGAGCATGGTTCCCACCTTATCATCAAACAAGGTTGCCAAGGAGTCTGCGGCTTCAAGGGCGAGTTGTCTGTAGCGCTGGTCGTGGGTTTGTTCATATCCCTGCAGCAACGAGTTGATGGTGATAAATCCGAGATCGTGGTCGAACACAGGCTGTCTGATGATGGGTGTGATGGCATCGGTGTAGCCAGCAGCTGCTTTCATCACTGCTTCGCTGTGGTTGTAGCCGTATGTCATCCAAAGGATGCCTGGCCAGAAACCAGAGCACCATTCTTCGGCCTTGGCCTTGCGGAGATTCCAAGACCGCCCATCAGCAAGTATGTTTCTTGGCATCATTGTGAAGTCGTATGGACGCAAGGTTTCCAATGCGCGATCCACTTGGCTGCTGCAGTATGACAATTGCTGGTTGGCATGAAACTGTGCAATATCCTTGGTGAACACCACCCCACTGACGTGATTGCCTACATACATGGGCACGTAGTCGGCAGTGGCATACCATCGGGGCTTGCCGGGCATGTCGTCATAGATGGGCTGCCCATTGATTTTCAGTCTTTCAAAGGTCACATTGCGCACACTATGGTCCGCATCGTAACCATTGACAATCGAGAGGTTAGGTCTTTCGCCGTCATATCTCACATTCCTGAACGTCACATCCTGCACCCCTCGTCCTGGAGCTGTGCAGTACTTCTGGTTGTAGCCCACCTTCACCTGCGCGATACAGCCATCCTCAATCTGTTCGATACGGATGTTGTCGAAGAGCACATCGCGCACCAGGTTGCCGTCGCCGCAATTGATGGCCAGGCATCCCTGATAGTCCACTTGCGGTTCGGCTTGCCCGAGGATGTCGATGTTCTCATAGACAAGATGCTCGATGGTGTCGCCCACCTCGGGGTTGCCATGTATACCGATGAAGATGGGGTGAGCCACATCTGCCCAAAGGATGGAGTTACTCATCCGCACATTGCGTGTCGAACCAGAGAATCCCTTTCGGGTGGCGTATGCGGTTGTGCAATCATCACTGTTACGACAAAAGACACGGTCGTAAAGGACATTCGAGGAAGCAAACACATTCAGCCCGTCGCCCCAGCCGGGATGTGAGATGCTGCGTATGTCACGTAGTGTGACGTCGGTACTTCCCCCCACGGGACAAGTGTTGAGTGTCATACCTTCCACCAGCACGTTCTTCGAGCGATGCACATGGCAGCCCTCATACCCTCGTGGCGGACGGGCGATGCCTCGCCCCACTATGCTCACATTCGCGGCATCGTTGATGGCAAAGGTGCCTGTGAAGTAAGAACCTCCTGCCAGATAAACCGTAGTGTTTGACTCGACATATAGTGTATCCTGCTCGTCGTAGAATCCTGGAGCATAGTACTTGAACTCTCGTCCGTTGCGCTTAGCCTCGCGTTCTGCCTCTTCCTTGCTCACTGGTGGTTTTGATGTGAACACCAAAAGATTGTTGGTGATGTCGCCATCCAGCTCCACGCTGACATTTTCGGGTTGGAAAAGCAGGAACTGCACCGTTGTGTCGTTGAGCACCCTGGCCATTGTTCCACGATAGTGGGGACGGATGCGTGCCGAGCTGAAATTCCTGTTCTTGCTGACAACCTTCACGAACACATCCCCCGTGAAGTCGAACATGCAGTAGGATATTTCACTGACCGCGTGTTTGCCACCGCCCACCGATGCATTCACTTTGGCCATATAGGTGTCAACCTTCGTCCATTCCTTTCGGCCACGCGGCTGGACAAAGACGTCGTAGTCGTGCTTCAGGGGAGCGCCATTGGGGGCAGGATAGGTGAACACCTGATGCAGCTTCTCCCCCTCTTTCACCCGTGGTGCCTGCACTTCACGGCTTCCGCCTTTCTTTTCAGCCTTGGCTTGCAGCGCGAGCACTTTCTCGGTATATGGCATGCTCAACCCTTTCTCTTTCACATAGTGGTTGTAAGGCTTTTGATAGATATCCCATAGCTTTCCACGCCCCATTGCGCCCGGTTCTGTCCAGTCACAGTATAGGCCGGTCAGGTCTTTCCACGTCTTGAAAGGCACATCGTAGCCCAAGTTGTAGCGGGCAGCATACTCAAAGCCCTTCATCAGCCTGTTGTCGAGCGCTCCCCATAGGTCATCGCCCTGCATCCAGGCCATCTCGCAGACGTCTGCCATCGCCTCCAACCCCAGCTGCACATGCCCTTGGTCGCGTCCTGTCTCCTGGCACTGTCCCGTCGCGCTGATATAACAGGGCAGTGAGCCATTGTCGTAACCCCTGAAATAGTAGTCGATGGCAGCCCGATACATGGCGGTGTCACCCATGCAGATGGCGGCCGCCATACGGAAGCGGTTCACAATGGCTCCCCAGTTGCCGTTGGCGTAAGGGCTGTCTTGCTCGAACCGGTCCATCGTGGGCACCATTGCCCGCCTCAGCATTGCGTCCCAGGCTTTTGTGTCACAGTCCATGGTGGAGCGTCCTTGTTCTTTTTCCGATTTGACAATCATCATTGCCCTGCACAACCAGTAGCCTTGAATCAGACACAATGGTGCATCATGCCCGTCCAGTCGTTGCAGTCTTTCGGCGTATGCATTGATAATGCGTGCTGCATCTTCGCAGTTGCCGACTTTCGCAAAATCCCAGGCAGCTTTCATGTCGCGCTCGCTGCCTTGTTTCGAAGCAGCATACTGTCCGTCTCGGGCCACCACCTCGTAGGGCCCCGACAGCTTGTATTCAGTCTGAGCCATCGCTATAAGCGAGGTGGAGAAGAGAAACAAAAATGATAGTACAATCTTCATCTGGCAATATGTTTTTTCCCGTTTCTAAGGTAGATTCCCTTTGTCGGAACGCCACTCAGCCGCCGGCCTTGGAGGTCGTATATGGCATTTGGTCTATAAGATGTCCTTCTGAAGTCCAATGCTTCCTCTTGCAGGTCTTCTATACCTGACAGCATATTGCCATGATATGTCAGCGTGACATTATCCCAAACGAGCCACGTTGTGCCTGTGGCTGGCTCTTTGATGCCGATGGTGAGCGCACCGTCGGTGACTTCGACCATAAGCGACAGACGTCCGTATGAAGCATTGGCCGACATCTTGTTGCGCTCAGCATCGAAGTTGCTGCCCTTGCAACTTTGCGTGACAACAGCCCTTTCTGTCTCGGTGCCAGAGGATGCATAGAGGAACCCCGTATTGTTGCCTTCACCGTTTGCCATCTGGCAAGCCACGCTGTAACGGCCACTTGGCAAGCCATTGATGGTTTGCGAGAAGTCGAAATCGGAACTATGCCACACCTCTACGGCACCATTGAACCGTTGGTTGCCCCATGTGCCATTCATATTCCATCCAAATCCATTGCCCGTAAATTGTGGATTGACGACGAACGGCGTGGCGCTCACGGGTGCCTCCTCTCTCGCATTCACCAAGCATTGCTGATGGAAAAGAGCTTTGCTGATAGCGAAGATTTGCAGATGGCCGATGTCGTCGCCCTTCTTGTTCAGTGCCATCTCCTCGCCGTCCTTATATCCATGGGCGGGTGTCCACAGTCCGAGCCAGTTGCCTGGGTAGGTGCCGTTCTCAACCGTCCATGTCGCATCAGCGTAGCTCATGAGCAGCCTTGCCCATGATATGGGATATGGCTGGTCGTGGGTGCGCAGGTTGTGGGGCGCATTCATCTCCGTCTGTAGCAGTAGGCCATCATAGTCGATGTTGCGCAGGCAGAAACCGCCGTCAAAGGGTTCGAAAGTGAAAACCTTCGAGAGGTCGGAGAGCGGGTCGGCGGGCGTCTGATAGAACAGGGCCTTGTTGCCGTTCAAAGGAGCGTTGGCGAGACCAATGAGCAGATCGGCATCATCGCTGGCCAAAACAAAGTAGTGGTCATCGGAGAGCTGCACCAAATAGTCGGCGGAAGTGACGAGCTGATAACCCTTATCTGTCGTCAGCAGATTATAATAGGTGTAATCCGAAGCCTTCACATGTATTATGTAGGAGTAGCTGTCTCCCTGGTAGGTGGCCGTCACTTCGGTCTCGTCCTGCACATGGTCAAGAATGAGCGTATTACCTTTTGTGCCATCACTCCACACGATGCCGTCACTATCCATATAGGAAGGGATGACCAGCCGGAGCGTGACGCTGCTTCCAGAGAGAACTTCAATCTCCGAGCCTTCGGTATCATTGATGGTCTGCATGGCCGGCACAACATTCAGGTGGAACACACTCTCGCTGACAGCTCCGCTCTGGTTGGCATACTGGCAGGTGTAGGTGCGGCTGCTGGTGATGGTGGGGATGGTGATGGCACTGTTCTTTTGCCCATTGTCCCACAGGTAGTCGTCAGTCCAGCCAGTGGCGGCACCGGCATATAGTATGACACTGGTACCCTCCAGGACAGTCTTCTCGGTGCTCCTTTCGATGACGCCCTCGACGGTGATTTCATTGGTCATCACGTCTGCGGGGGCATCACCACACACGGCAATGGCGAAAGCCTGCTGGCTCACGGTTCCGTTTGCAGCGGTGTAGCTCACACGATAGATATAGCTATGGTCGGCCCTGACGGTTATCTCCCGTGTGGTCTCGCCTGTGTTCCACAGCCACTGTCCTGTGTCGGTCACTCCCTCAGGCAACTGCGGCTGAAGGGTGATTTCGCTGCCATCGGCAGGTATTCCCTTAGAGGGGCACACGCTGTAGTTGTATTTCAGTCCTCCCAGGTTGGTCTGGTTAACGTATGTCACACCTTTATAAATAATGTTGCCCGAGAGCGGGGTGATACCTTCTTCGGCACAGGCAGCTGGCCGCCAACTGGTGAGCGTGGAGAACCCCAGGTGGTCGAAGCCACCGCTGTTCTGACTGTAATTGCCGCCACCCCCATCAGGACAGATTTTGGCACTGGCTGCTTCGGAATACTGCATCCTTACACCTCGAAGACCCTCATAGTAGCCAATAAGACGATCCCAGTAGGGACGGTATTCACCCGCACCGCCAGTGTTCACTCCTGTCATAAGCCATCCTGCACCCATCGTGCCGCGGCAGTCGGCATAGTTGTAGTTTTTCCATGGCAGGGAGCCTGCATCCACGCCTCCGAAGTTGGAAGCCGCTACGAACTCAGCGCCAGCGGCGATACGGTCGTCCATATAGGCAAAGAGATCATCGCCCTGGTTGAGCCCCACCTGGCAGAGGTCAACGGCCAGTCCGAGCGCCATCAGCGAATGTCCCTGGTCACGGCCGCTCTCCTGCATCTGTCCGAGATAGCCGAAAGGCCCTCGCTCGTCGGGCAGCACCACGGGAACAAGATTACCGATGAACTCGTTGCAGCCATCATTCAATATGACACTTTGACTGGAATGGTCTTTATAGGTGCCTACATGGTCGTATTTATAGAAGCTGACCCCCTGATTGTACATGTGTACGTCGTCACACAGAATACCGATTGACATCACACAAAGGGCATTGCACAGTCCCCAGTTGCTCCAGTAGTGGCCGGGGCGCTGGCCAAGGTTGGAATAGCGGGCGTTGAGCCACGTGTCATGGCGGCGGCGAAGGAAATCGATGGCGGGGTTGTAAAACACACGTACCATCCATTGCCTGAACGTCTCGAAATCCTCTCGGCTCCAACCGTCGTAGTCGCGCATCAGCTCTGCAGCGTTTGCCCACTCGTGACCATAGATGCCTGCGGCAAGCGATACGTTCGTGTCACCTCCAAGACCTTTGCACTCCCGGGCCCACTGCATCATAATCCTGACCGCTGCATCGGCATTGGCCCGAGTCCCGCCAATCTTCCAACGCAACGCATTCTGAAAGGCCATGGCAGCCCCACGTGCACAGTTCATATAGTTCTGACCACCGCTGCCACCACGAACGACAGTCTCCGTGGGCCAAGTGGCAATGCCCGAACTGCTGTATTCGTTGGCACAGAGGATTTCCCAAGCCCGTTTGATGCGTGTGTCGCCACTGGCCAACAATTGCCTGGCACGGTCGATGTCCTGTTGTGACACAACACCTCCGGGATGCACGAAGCCATGGTCGGCTGTTGCTCCAAATACTTGCTTGGCAGTATAGTTGATGGTTGATTTGGCTTTTGCGAGCAGCGATGAGAGTGTCTTGACATGTTCGTCGATGAGCGTCTGCGAGGCACGGCGGGCTTGCAACTCCATCTGGCAGATGTGAACCTCGTCTTTCAGCTCAGCCACTGCATTAGGGGCATAATTGTCACCTGCAGAAGCTATGAAGGCCAGACAATCGCCAACCTTAGCCTCTAACGATGTGAAATCACCCGGCGTACCATATTTGTATTCCTCTTCCAGCGACTGTGCCTCGGCAGCAAGTTGGCGGGCAGCATCATCGCTGACACACGCATCGTAAATCCTGAAGTCGGCGACCTGTGTCTGCTTCAGGTAGTTGTCGCCAGAGAACGGCGGACGGCCTATCCAGTTGTATGCAGGCACAGCAGTGAACGTGGCACTGAGCACGGGCATCTGTGTATTGGTCTGCACACGATGTCCGTCGATGAACAGTTCGCCGCACTGGCCTTTCTGACGATAGAGCATGTGTATCCACTTGCCCTTGGACGAGGGTGTGCCCGTCTCCATCCCCACCTCATGGTTGTACCCACCTGTCGAGGTGGCCATTCGCTGTGCGTTCAGGCGATATGCCGTATAGGGTGAAGCATTGGCTGTGTTGGCTGATGACTGGGAGAAACACCAGAGGAAATAGCCCTGGCCTGAGAGTGAAGCCGACGCGTTCACACGATAGCACACCGAAACCGTGAAGTCCTGCAACTCCTTTACAATGGCGCCTGCGTTGCGCGTCATGTCCAGATAGCCTGTGGCATTACCTAAGTCGAGAATGTGATACTGTCCCACCTCTATTACCTTGGCAGCACCTTTCAGACTGGCTGTCACACCCGAAACATCGTCTGTCACATTTGTCCCCGACACGTTCGAGAAATCGAAATGAATTCTCAGATTCTCCGATGGAAGATTGTCACTCTGTGCAGAGTGTGCATTCCCCGGCCAGGCAGTCAGTCCGACAAGGAGCAGCTGCACCAATAACCTTTCTTTCATAATCAGCTAATAATCAAAAAAAGAGAATAAAAAAATTGTAACATTGGTGCAAAGGTATGTTTTCTTTTCATATATGACACATTCCTCCCGTCTAAAGGTATGCGTTTCGTTCGTCCAAGTGACCACATAGACAATTCGGACGTATGTTTTAGACAAATCAAGCAGTTGTTTCATCGGTCAAGCCTCCCCATCGGGGGTGGTTGGTGAGGCCTCTCATTGGGGTTCCCGGTACTCTGAAGGGGTGACCCCGAACATCTTTTTGAACTGAGAAGAGAAGTTGCGTGGTGTGACAAAACCAACACGTCCAGCTATTTCATTGATGGTTAGTTGAGTGTCGGCAAGCAATTGGGCGGCCCGTTTCAAACGGACGTTGCGTATGAAGTCAGTAGGTGTGATGCCGAGGATGGTTTGCATTTTTTTATATAGTGAGGCGCGGCTCATGGCAATGTCTTTAGCCAACTTGTCAGCGTTGTATTCTTCGTCATCAATATGAGCCTCGATGGCTTTCAGCATTTGTGACACCATCTTTTCTTCCTCGGCATTGATGGTGATTTTATCGGGGGCGATGTTGGCAGACTCCGCAAACTGGTGGCGGGCTTCCTCACGAAGTTCGAACAAGCGATTGACACGCTGGTCGTTCTCATACTCCATCCTGGCCTTCTTTTTCTTCAAGTAAAAGGCAATGAGCCATCCTCCGATAGCCAAGACGAGGAAGGAGTAAAGCAATTTGGCCCACCATGTAAGCCACCATGGCTGACAGATGACGAATGCCTGTCTTGTCACCGGCCCCCAATCACCTGATGCCGTGGCAGCTTGTACCTCAAAGATATAGTCGCCTGGCGGCAAAGCCTTGTAGCTGGCAATGCACAGTCCGCTTCCGTCGCTGCAAGTGTTCCATTCATGCTCCAGTCCCCCCAAGCGGTAACGGTAGCGGTCGTGGGAAGGGGTGGCATAGTTGAGCGTGGAAAACTGGAACGTAAGGTAATTCTGCATATAAGAGAGCGAATGAGGCAAATTCGTAACATGTTCTCCATTCAGTTCCATTCGTGTGAGCACCACGGTGAGTGGTTTCTCACTGCCTATCAATTCGTCAGGTCGGAAAGCGACTGCCATTCCGCCGCCAATGGCGAATACCAGACGTCCGTCGTCGGTCAGGCACGCCGCCCTGTCCATCATCGATATGGCAGGTATGCCGTCATCCGCTCCCAAGTTGACAACTGTTGGCGTGATGCGTGAAACGCCATACGAAGTGCCTGCCCACACATGTCCTTTGTCGTCCAATACCAAGCTGCGTATGCAGTTGTTTGTCATCCCAGTGACACGAAAGACGGATGAGTCTGCCGGGTTGGTTCCGAAGAGTCCGTTCTGTGTTCCTATCCACAGTCTCCCTTCATGGTCTTTGAGCATGCAGTTGTATTTACTGCTGTATCGTTCTATCTCATTGGCATGGGGAAAAGAAGTCAGCGTATCTGTTTTCGTGTTGAGCATGAATATGCCGTTTTGCGTATAGACCACCACCCAGTCCCCGTCCGTATGGCATGCTCCCACCATATAGCGGTATTGGTTCAAGGATGGTAGTTTTTCGTTGAGTGAAATGATAGTTTGTTGTTCCGGCAGGAAGTAGCCCAAGTGGGACAGGCTGTCGCATCGCAACTGTCGTCCGTCAGGCAATTCCAGAACGAAAGTAGTTTGCCCGCTTCGATGGCTTGTACTGCGTGCCATGCCTATCAGCGGGTCATTGCCAGTGTGGATTTCAGGCTTTGCCTTGTGAGGAGGCTGATAAAAGATACCACTGGAGCGGGTTCCTATCCACAATCCCCCTTGGCGGTCGTTGACGGCAAGGGTTATGTCGCCAATATGGAGAGAGTCGATGATGCTCCTTTGTGTCAGGGTTGGCTGCCGAGTGTTTGCCTTGTCGGAAAGGATGGCTTCCAGCAGATGGTCGTTCAGCCTGCTCGCGGCATTGGTCACAAACAGGCGTTGGCGGGCATCGAAACAAAATATTCTGTAAAAGTCGTGCAGCCATAGCACAGAGTCGCCCTCCCACAACAGCCCATACCGGTTAGTGTATCGGGGAAGCTTATATGCCTTGTTTTGGTCACAAGGCACCACGTCAAACGTCCTGCCATTGGAAATACAGAATACCCCTTCGCAGTTGACAAGCATCTGTCCGTTGGGGAGTTCCACTATCTGCTGCACCTCTCCAGTCGGCAACCCGTCGGCCACCGTCCAGTGCCGTTGTCCTCTTATATGATTAGCGCAGACAAACAAGCAAAATAGCATAATAGTTTTTCTCATGTCTGTCTATTTTTAGCATGATTCGTTTATCGGCTACAAAGGTAATACTTTTCTGCGACTTATACAAAAAAAACAGAAAATACAGGGATTTATTCACTTGATGTATTTGCGGAGCATCCGATTATTGGCCAGCAACCCGACTGGGATTCTTGTACACGACTCTCTTGACAAGCCTAAATGCTTGATTGTCAACGAAAAAGAAGGAAGCCGTTTTGCGACTTCCTTCTTCGTTCAGCGGAGAGTGAGGGATTCAAACCCCCGATACCCGAAAGGGTATACCGGATTTCGAGTCCAGCGCGATCGATCACTCTGCCAACTCTCCTGGATTGCGGGTGCAAAATTACAACAAATTTCTGAAACGACCAAAATAATTCACAACTTTTTGCTAAAGAAGTTGCAGTTGGAGCATCAGGCCGTCGTGATAGGCGGTGCCATCATAGAGCCAGTCGCGCAATGTAGCGGTGTGCTGATAGCCCATAGACAGGAACAGATCGACAGCCTGTTTGTTGGCGAGGCTGACAATGGCGTAGAGCTGATGGATGAAGAGCACTTGTGAGGCGTATTTGTGGAGCTCGGCGAGTGCTGCCTGCGCATAACCCTGCGAGCGGTAGGGTTGCTGGATGACGATGCCCACCTCTGCACGCCGGTGACGCGGGTCGAAATTGATGAGGTCGAGAATGCCGATGACGTCGTGCTCAGCATTCTCGATGATGAGCCGTACCTGGCGGTCGGTATAGATGTCGCCTGCAGCATTGGCTATATAG
>JAEEGH010026351.1_pt1 | contig 11587 bp, 6 predicted proteins | sample 9134181 | NCBI WGS metagenome assembly JAEEGH01 (sample SAMN16246544, study PRJNA631951) | gut metagenome | biome: gut microbiome; feature: rumen; material: DP-attached | host: Bos | place: Iran: Karaj | collected 2018-10 | reverse complement strand
CTACGCCGAGTGGGCCGTCGGACAGACCGCCCTCGTCATCCGCCAAGGCGAGTGGAAAGGCGTGTACGCCCTGTACGTGACCGAGAGGGGGCGCGGCACGCGCAACTTCTACCAGGAAATCCGCATCGCACGGCTCAAGACCCCATGGCAGCTCGCCACCGACAGCGGCATCGTCACCGTCCCCACGCAGTTCTGGGAAACGGTAGGCGCGTCACGCACCGGCTACAAGGATCAAGCGAAGAGGAAGGCGACGCCCTTCTTCCCGCGCGTGGTGGAGGGCGCGACTGCTGTCTACGGCGACAAAGGCGACGTGTATCTCATCTACTCCGGCAGCGGCTACTGGACGAACTACGGCCTCGGGCAGCTCACCTGGACGGGCGAGGACCCGCTCCAGACCTCCAGCTGGACGAAGTTCGAGTTCAATCCGATCTTCACCATCGCCAACAGGCGAGGCAAGCACCTGCCCGGACTCGACCTGCAAGGACCGGGCCACGCGAGCTTCTTCCGCGACGCCGCCGGCAAGCGCTTCCTCGTCTACCATGCTTATCCCTACAACTCCTCGACGGCCGAGAAGGTCGTCGACGGCGAGCGACTCGCCCCCGGCAAGAAAGGGAAGCGCCGCCACGCCTACGTGGAACCATACCGGATCGACTACGGCGAGTGGAACGGCACAGGCTGGGGCGTCGTCCACGTCGGCGCGAAGGACAACTCGCACCCGGCCGCATCCGACACCAAAATCAACTATGCAATTGAGCGTTCTTCCGTACGTGCGATCAATCTGTCAGACGCCGCACGATGATGAAGATTCCGATAAGCACGACAATTGCCACGCCTATCCAAGCCACAATCGGTCCACGCCGCCTGACGGGTCTCGCTGGCCTGCGCGCCGAACGGCGACCGTCGCCCTGTGCCTTTTCAAGCAAGGCCACGACCGCCTGCAGGGTGTCCGGACGGTTGTCCGGCTTCGGCGAACACATGAGGGAGATCACGTGGGCGACGAGTTCCGGGACATCGGAACGCAGCTTCCGCACGTCCGGCAGCGTTTCGCCGTGAAGCGCCTTCGCCAGCAGCTCCATCCCTGAGAAGTCCGCGTAGGGGAACTTCCCCGCAAGCATCTCGTAGAGCACCACGCCAAGCGAATAGACGTCAGCACGAGCATCGACGTGCTGCTTGCCCATCAGCAGCTCCGGCGCCCAGTAGGCAGACGCGCCGACGGGCAAACCCTTCGCCTTTTCGTCCGCCAGATGCGCGGCATTCGGAACGCGCACCGGACCAAGATCGCCCAGCTTCGGCATTCCTTCGCCGTCGAGCAGGATGTTGTCCGGATTGATGGCACGGCGAACCTCTTCGCCGCAACGCGCCATCGCAAGCGAGCGCGCGAGCTGGGCAATGATGGCGACGGCTTCGCCAATGGGAAACCGCCCGCGCGTACGCAGGCGATTCCTCACGCTGACATCTGGCTTGTCGACCTCGTCTTTCATACGCGAAGAAAGCGATTTCGACCCGTTTCGAACCTACGCGCGGAGATAGGGTTGCGTCCACGCCACATGCACCTTGGGGTGCTGGAAGGCGGTCACCGGCGGACGTTCGGGCGAGAGAATGCGCGCGCGCACGTAGAGGTCGTCCGGCTTCATCGTGTAGGAGGCCTTCACGCCCTCGCCGATGCCGCCCGAAACGGCCTTCGCGATGCAGCCGATCTTCTTCTTGTCGTAGACGTTGATCGTGCGGGCGCAGACCTTCTGTTTGTCCTCCGGCGCGTCGGACGGCTCGATCGTGACGGTTCTGACGGGTTTCTCGGAGAAGTCGCGCTTCGTGACGATGAACTGGATCGTGCGGCAGAGGTTCTTCTTGCCGGCGACGGACACGGAAAGCGTGCCGCTCGCGGCGTCGAAGGAGAAGTCCTCGGGCTGCACGCCCTCGCACGCGGCGAAGTCGCCGGCCTTCATCGCGCGGATCAGCGCCTCTGCCGTGAGCTCCTCGGCGCGCACGAGGCTCCAGGCGTTGTACGGGATGCAGTGGATGCCGGGCGGCGAGTGGCTGACGGTGCCGAAGTAGCCATGCGTGTCGTCGTTGCCCACGCCGTAGAGGAGCGGCTGGCCGCGGCGCGCACGGAACGCGTTCACCGCATCCCAGAAGCGGTCGGTCGCGAAGCCGTCGCTCGGCAGGCCCTTCCCCGGCGCATACGGGCTGCCGCCGTTGCAGACCTCGAAGAAGCGCACCTCGGGGTTCGCGACGAGATCCTCGGGCCGCACGTCGTACCAGCGCCAGATCGGGTGGTTGAGGATGAACATCGACTCGCGGCCCTTCTCCTTCGCGAGCGCCTCCACCGCCTTGAGGGAGTCGCCGATGCGTTGCGCCACCGTGGCCTTCGTGCCGCAGGTGCGGAAGAACTCCGGCACGCCGGGTACGTTGAGGTAGTTCATGTGGACCGCATGCTCCACGCCGTTCTCGTCATAGACGTGCGTCGTGCCCTCAACGGCGTCGAGCAGGAGGAACTCGCCGGGCTTCTCGAAGAGCTTGCGCATCTTCGCGTAGGGCTGTATGACGACGTTCAGGGAGCCGTCCGCCGCCGTCTCGGTCTCCACGCATCCGGGGAACTCGCGCTTGTAGGCGTCGAGTATCTCCTGCTTGACGATGCGCTTGCCTTTCCCGCCGACCTTCCTGACGCGGTGGGAGTCGGAGTCGGCGTAGACGTTGTGGTCGCTGATGCCGAGGAAGTCGTAGCCCGCCTCGCGGTAGAACCGAATCGCCTGCTCCGGGAACGCGCTGCCGTCGCTCCAGTAGGTGTGCGTGTGGAACTGGCCCTTGTAGAACCGCTTGCCGCCCGTCGGCGCGGCCTTCGCCGCGCGGTGCGCGCCTGCGGCCGCGGCAAGCGCCGCCGCCGTGATGAAACCTCTTCGAGTTGTATTCATTTGAGCCTCCCGGTTTGCATGGATTTTCTCATGTTGACAATCGCGGCAATTCAACCTTCGGGCTGGAATGTCGTGTCGTTTGTCAGGATCAGGTTGTCGATCTTTGCGCCGTCCTCGCGCGTGTGGAGCGTAAGCACCACGGGTCCCTTCGGCAAAGTCATGTCTACGGGAAACTCGCGCCATGTCCAGTTTGGCGATTGGCCAAGGTGCCAGTCCGTGCGTGGCATCAAGAGCGGCCCGCGTGTGCCTGACTGCAAGAACGCGCCAACGTTGAGCGACACGAGGAACGAATCGTCCTCTGGCGTAGGCGCCTGCACGCGTCCCCAGAGGTGGTATTTCCCGGCATCCTTCACCTCCAGCTGCCAGGACACGCTGCCTGGCACGATCCCGCGACCGCCAATCTCGCCTGGTGTCCACACGTACGCTCCACCGCTCGCCGAGCTATCCTTCTCAACACGCATCTTCCGCGCCACGACGCCCTTCTCCGCCTCCCAGCGTACCGGGCGGATACTTCGCACGTAAACGCGGTTCTCCTCCATCTCCTTCTTCATTCGTTCGAGTTCCGCCCGGTATTCCGCAAGGCCCGGCACGTTGCCGAGGATTTCCATGCCGATGTCACGCCCGTCGACGGCGAGCACGGCGGCGGGCTGCTGCGGCTCGATCTTCTCCGGCGCGAAGAACGGCGAGTTGGCGGCGAGGGCAAGCGGTCCCTCCTCGCCACGCACGCCAACTTCCACGCGCGCATCGTCTGCGCGCGCCGTTGCGGCGGAGGCGCGGAACGCGACTCGGAACGCGGCGAACGCGGCCGGATCGGCTGCATTGTCATCCACGCGCACCCAGAACGCCGCGCCGGGAACTGGCGCGTCGGAAACCAGGAGCCCCCACTCGTCGTGGTGCGCCACGGTGAGGCGAAACGCGCGCACTCCGGACGCGCCGTCTCGCACGATGGCGATGCGCGCCTTGCCGTCGCGCACGTCACGCGCCCACGGCACGCGCACGCCGCACGCTCCAGCGCCGAGGCGCACGAACACGGCGTCGTCCTGGTCAAGTTCGCGCGCGAAAGGCGGCGCGTCGCCAGTCACCGGCACGCGTTCGTCGTTGACGAACACCTCGTCGACGTCGCACGGGAACACGATGTGCGATTCGAGCGTTGGCGTCTCTGGAGGGATGTCGCCTGGACGGTACGCGACAAGACCGAGCGCATCGCGACCGCGCTGCGCACCGGCCCAGAACGGACGGAGATGGAGCGTCTTCTGGTGCGGACCGTTCCCCTCGGGAATCTTCTTGCGCCCGTAGGGATCGCGCCGTCCGTCGGCGATGAAGTAGGCGCGCGGGATGCGGTTTGTGGAGGCGAAGTCCACGGACAGCGGGATGTCCATGTTCCAGTAGTTTGCGCCAGCGGTGCCGAGCGAGACGTTCTTGCCAGTCCAGAGCACGCGCACCTTCTCTGGTTCCTCGCCCCACATCGACACCACCGTGCGCGGCGTGCGCGCGGCGAGTTCGCGGATGGCGGCGTCAGGACGCCACTCGGAAAGCTCGAACGGCAGTGGCGGCGTCTCGCGCGTGCCCGGCAACGGCGCGGCTAGCCCGGCAACGCGCAGGTAGGTGGCCATGCCGCCAAGTCCAAAGAGATAGTCGTAGTCGCGGCTGTGCGCGCCGGCGAGGCGCCCGGACGGCGTGAAAGACGACGCGGCCACGTCGCTCCAGAAGAGGCGCAGCAGTCGCTCGGCGCGGTCGATCACTCCCTTGTCGCGCGCGAACTGGCGCAGGCGGTGGAGGCAGTTGAGGTCGACTGCCGTGTAGGTAGGGCTACAATACTCGCACACTCCGCATATCGCCGTGTTGAGGATAAACTCGTCGAGGCGCTTCACGCCCGCCTCCAAGACGTCCGCCCGGCCGTACGCCTCGCCAAGCAGCACGAGGTTGACAGCGTTCATGAGCGCGATGTTCGTGTAGGAGCTGCGCACGCGATGGCTGATGCTGCCCTCGATGGCGAGTTCGCAGAGACGGTCGAACTTGGCGCGCTGGTCTGGCGTGAGCCGATCCCGGTAGTCGCGCGCGATGAGGGAGCCCTCCTGCATACAGAAGTCGACGGCATTGTGGTCCATCACGAAGCCGTCGCGCGCGTACCAGCGGAAGTTGCCGTACGTGCGAGATTCCGGATTGCGGTCCTGCAGCTCGGCGGCCACGTCGAAAAGCACGTCCAACTTTTCCAGTCCGACGTTCGCGCGCAGGATGTTGTAGGCTCCTGCAAAGAGTCCTACGCTCGAAAGCGTGCGGTCGCGCCGCTCGGCCTGTCGCACGAGGCCGCGCAGCGTCCCGTCAGCGCGGGCGCGCACGGGATCTGGCGATGGCCGCGCGGCGGACAACGCGATGGGGAGCACGAGGATGGCAGGGATGAGTATTTTATGGTTCATGTTTTCGATCCTGTCCTATTTGACATCATGCAACGAACAAAGCGGATCAGAAGCGGGCAGCGCGGGAGGAGCCAGAGTTCCATCTTGCCGTCTGCCCGCGTCTTGACCGTAGCCTGTCCCCTGCGATTCCCGCAGATGAAGACGGGCAGGCCGGAGATGGAATCAGCCACGAGCACGCGCGTCTGCCTGCTGAGGCTGTCGAAGGCCGACTCGGGCGCACGGAGCGTGACGCCCGCGAGAGACACCTCGCCCGAGACCGTGAGAATCTCGGCCGTGTCCGTGAAGCGCAATTCCGCGCCGTTTTCCGTCTCGAGCCGAGCAAGCGTGAGGGCGGAACGCCACTCGAACGCGCCCTGCGCGCCGACCTTGAGCTTCGTTTCAGGCGAAATGCCGCCCGGCACCGCAAGTGCGCCTCCGACAATCTCCAGCGTGCCGGGACCGGCCACAGGATCCTCGAACGTCACGGTGCCGCCGGTCGCGTCGATCGCGAGCGTCGCGCCCGCGTGCACGTATGCCGCGCGGTCTGCCGGCGTGGTGGTCGTCGTGATGTTCGCCGCCGGTCCGTACGTCCAGCCGTCCGGCACGCACAGCACCGGGCGTCCGCTCCGCGCGACGAGCGTGAGCGGCGTGTTCGCGCCTGCGGGCGAGAAGCTTGTCGAGACCGTCCGCCACACGTCCGGCAGGTTGACCGAGAGCGTGTCCGCGAACTCCAGCGCAGACGCTGCCGTCGCGGGATACATCGTCCTGGTGATGAACAGCGTGCCGGCCCCGCCGTACTGCTGGCAAGCGCCGCCGCGAAGCCGCGACTCGATGCGCATCGTGCCGTCGACGACGATCTTCTGCGGTTCCGCCGTCCATTGGTAGAACGTGCCGTCCGCGCTGTTCGGGCCGCGGAACGTCAGCATCGCGCCCGACGCGACGCGGAATCCCGCGTTCTTCACGTCAAACGCGCCGGTCTGGTTCGTGATCGTCACGCGCCCGGCCTCGACGAACAGACGCGACATGTCGGGCTTCGCCGGACGCTTCGTGAACGACAGGCGCGGATAGGTGACGTAGCCCGTCGTGCGGATGTCGCCGCACACGTGCATGATGGGCGCTTGCTTGCTCCCCGCCGCCGTCACCCCGCCGCCGAAGACGAGCGGGCCTGCCGCCGCCGCGTAGAGCGTGAAGCGGTTGTTTCCGTTTCCGGCGATGCGCGCGTCGCAATCCACGCGCTGGGACACGGCCGAAGTCGAGTAGAGCGTCGCGTTGGGCGTTCCCGAATAGCCGCCATTGACGTTGAGGTACGAAATCGGCTGCCCGAGGCCGTCCGAAACCCTGAACGAGCTGACTGCGGTCGCGCGGAACACGATCTGGCTGACGGCCGACGGATTGCCGCCCACGTCGTAAACCGTATCCACGACGTCGTCCACGGCGCCGAACGCCATCGGGTAGCGCGTCTTGGATGTCGGCGGCTCGACTCCGCACGACCAGTTCGCCGCCGTGCTCCAGTAGGGCGAGGTCGGCGAATGCCCGATCCATTCGTAGCGGTATGCGCCGTCCGGTCCCGTGACGGTCTTTTTCACGAGGACGATGTTGCCGCCTTCGCGCTTGAGGACGGCGCCGCTTGTCGCGCCCGAGAGCGTGATCCGGTCCGTGTAGTCGTCGATGGCGTCCGAGCCGGTGTTCACGAGGATGGGCGTCGCGCCGGTGGTGAACGAGTCGAGCACGGTCACGTTGATGCGCGCCGAGGGGTCGATGCTCCAGCTTGCGGCGTACACGCCGTTCCCTTCGCCTGCAGACATGTTGAGCGTCGCGCCCGCGCCGAGGACGAGACGTTCCGCGACGAGTGGGATGTAGTTGCCTGAAGTCGCGACGCTGGGGATCGTGAGCGTGGCGTTGTTAGACACGGTCACGCAGCTGAACGCGCGCGCGCCGTCCCACGAGTAGGAGTTGGCGCCCCTTGTAGGTTTCAGCTCCATCGTGCCGCCGCCCATGACGGTGAGAGAGGCGGCGCCCTTCACGCCGAGGGAGAGCTTGACGGTGCGCGTGACGGAGGAATCGTTCCAGTCGCGGGTGTCGACCGTGATGTCGCCAGACGCGAAGGGATAGACCTCGCGCCCGCCCATGTCGTCCATGTCTGCCGTGGGCCGGATCGTCGTGGGGCCCTCGATGCAGAAGTAGCGGTTGGGAACACTCCCGTAGATGAGGAACGGATAGGCTTGCGAGAAGACGAGCGTGGAGACCTTGAGGACGGGCCTGGCCTCGGCGGTCATGTTCTGGATGGTGTCCAGGACGAGCGGGCCGTCGCACATGATCGTGCGGGCGTCGGACACTTGGAGCGCAAAGCGGACCACGGTGCCGGACGCTTCCGCGAACAGCCTGTCGTAGGCCGTGGTGCCGTTGGGCAGGTCGGTTACGTAGACCGTGCCGCCGGTAAGCGAGAGGCTCGCTGTCGGGTCGATGGCTGGAACGACGTTGAAACGTGCCGTGCCGCCACTGATCGCAAGCGTACAGTCGGCGGCGAATTCCGCCTCGCCGCGGAAGATGTATTCGCCGTCGGAAACGGTCAACACGCTGTTCGTGGAAAAGACGTTGATGCGGTGCGAAGACTGTCCCCCATTCTGCAGGTAGGTGATGCGGCAGTCGGCGGCGGATGGATTCCCGCCCCCTTCCACTGCAGGAGGTCCTATGCGGTACGACGAATACGTTCCGCCGTCTATCTGGATCGCGTTCGCGCCACTGTAGGTCGTGTGGATGAGCTGGACGGTGCCGGCGGTCAGGGACAGCTTTGCGCCGTCCCCAACGAGGTTCAGGGCATACGCGGAGAGCCTGGACGTATCGTCGACCACGGCCACCTCGCCGTCCACCGCGATCTGTCCGTTTGTCTCGGCCGTCTCGCTCTCGTACTGGAAGCAGATGCTTGCACCGTCGAGCACGAGACGGCGGTTCGCGCCAACGACGTGGTCGGCCACCTTTACGTCGTTCGTCAGAAACCCGATGCCCGTGAGCGTCACGGCCGTAACGCCGTCTCCCGCGCGCGGTGCCAACTGCAGCGCGCCGATGAGGAACTCGCCGTTCACGGCGATGGCGTAGCTTGAGCCGGTGTCCGGCAGCACGGCGCATTCCCCGGCCGTCGGCGCATGGCCGAGCGACCAGTTCGCCGCCACGTCCCAGTCGCCCTGGGACGCGCCCTGCCACACGTTCTCCGTCGCCGCCCATGCGTTGCCGCAAAGTACCGCCAGGATAACGACGGAAAAGCACGCCGTCAGGCGTGTGGTCAACCTCAAAATGTCTGGACAGATTCTCATGGCCGGTCTCCTCATTGAAAACCAGCAAATAGTATAAGATTTGCGCGTGCGCGCGTCATGTCCCCATTTCGGGGGACACGCTATCATACGAGGCGTCCATTGGACCCATGGACGGGACCGGCGCTTTCGCCACATTGTCGTTCTACTTGTCGGAATGTGGATTGTGGAAAATGGTCATGGGGTGATCGCCTTGAATGGGTTCACAACGGTCACATTTCCATATCGTTCACCGTCGGTCATGTCTTCGGAATAGACCGTATCGCAATTGGCGCGCTCCGCACCCGCAATGATCAATGCATCAAAAAACTGCAGCGCATATATCCGTCGCAAGTCGAGTGCGCGCAACACAAGATCAGGAGTGTCTGCAACGGCAACAAACGGGGACAGGCGACGTACATCCTCGTAGACCAATTGCGGTGCCCGGTCAGACTTGCGGATCAGAGTATTGGCGTACTCCTTCAAAATCTGCGATGAAATGACAAATGCCTGCGAGGCTATGGCATTCATGACGAGCGTCGCTGCGACGCGTTTCTTTGCGGCATCCTGATCCAACGTCGCGTAGACAAGAACATTCGTATCGAAGAGCGACGGCGCCACGATTTCGATTACCTCGCGTTGGCTTCCTCGCGGTTGAACACATAACCCTCGGCGAGCGATCCCTTCTGGGCCATGAAATAATCGAACATTTCGCGGGCTTCTTGCTCGCGACGCTTCTGTTCGGCCTCCGCAACCGATTCAAGATACCGCAACACAAGAGCTTCAAGCGTCATGCCGCTGTGTTCGGCATAACTTTTCGCGCTCATGACAATCGTGGGCGGTGCTGTCAATGTAAGAGACATTGTTCTAGCTCTCCGTGAAACTGACGGTATGATACCACATCCCGCCGAAGGTTGCAAGACGGCGCTCCGCCCGTCAGCTTCGTCTGAAGCCTCTGCCTTTGGGCGGGGGTTCTTGTTGGATTATCGTGCGGACGTGAGCTCCGTGCGCCGTTTCCACTCCGCGTGGAAGGCTTTTGACGCCTTGCTCTTGCCTTGAAAATTGACCATGTAGAGGCGCGCCTTGCGCGTGTTGATGTTCGCCTCGCCCCAGGTTCCGCACGCGCCGCCGTGCGAGATGCCGCCCTTGCCGTTCACGGCCATGCCGAAGCTGTAGGCGGTCTTGATCGCGGGCGGGGTCTGCTTTGTGGCCCATGCGCGCATGAGCGGTTCGGAGATGAGGATTTTCCCGTCCGGGGTGCGTCCGCCACGCGCGATCATCTGGAAGAACTTGATCATGTCCTGCGGCGTGGAGAGGAGTCCGCCGCCCGCTTCAGGGTGTTCGCCAATGTGCAGGTAGGGGTTGACAAGCTTGCGGACGGGCTCCTCGGGATGGGGCGGCTTGTCTGCGGAGAGCTTGTAGACGGTGGCGCGGCGGGTGGCCTGCTCGGCCGTGGGGACGAACGTCGTGTCCGTCATGCCGAGCGGCTTGAGGATGCGCTCCCTCATTTCCACGTCGAACGGACGTCCCGTCACCTTTTCCGTGATGGCCGCCGCCACGTCGATGTCCCAGTTGCTGTAGACGTACTTCGTGCCTGGCTCGTATGCGAGCGGCTGCTCTGCGGCACGTTCGGCGAGGGCTTCCATGCCGGGACGCGGCAGATCGGCTTTCGGGAAGCGGGCGAGGCCGGAGGTGTGGCAGAGCAGCATGCGCAGGGTGGGGCGGTTCGTGGCGGCGAGGTTCTTCCAGGAGGGGAAGTACTTCTCCACGGGGTCGTCGAGCGAAAGTTTGCCTTCGGTGGCAAGGTTCAACACGAGCGCGCCGAGGACGCCTTTCGTGTTGGAGGCCATCCAGAAGACCGTATCCGGCTCCATCCGCCGTCCGGGCGCGGCCTCTCCCACGCACTCGAAACGCGGCGCGCCATCGGCGTCCGCCGTCACGAGCACCGCCCCTGGCACGCCTTCGGGCGCAGCGCGGTAGGTGACGTCGCCCGCCGCCGGCAGAAACGCTGCCGTGCCGGCGAGACTAGCCTTGTTCCAGGCCGCCTGGAACGCCGTGCGTTGCTTGGTTGTGCCGGACATCGAGATGCAGAGCACGCGCACCACTTTAGTCGTGGGATCGAACGCCGCGTACGTGCCGTAGGCGCCGCCGTGCCCCACGAAATTCGGTTTGACGTTCAAGCCAAATCCGTAAGACGTGATCTTGGGACGATCAGGCGTCTGCCGTCGCGTCATTTCCCGCACCGCCTGCGCGGAAAGGATGCGACGCCCGTCCGGTGCCATGCCGCCAGCCGCCAGCATCCTGAAGAAGCGGCACAGGTCGTCCGCCGTGCCAAACAGTCCGCCGCCGCCCTCGGGTTCGCGCGTGGAATCCGTGTACGGATAGCGGAACTGGCCGATCTTGATTTCCCTGGGCTTCAGGTTGTCCGTGAGCCTGTAGGACTTGGCGAGGCGCGTCATCTGCTCCTCCGACGGCACGAACGTCGCGTCCTTCATGCCGAGCGGATCGAGGATGCGTTCCTTCATCACGGCCGCGAAGGAACGCCCCGTCACCTTCTCCACAACGGCCATCGCCACGTCGATGCCCCAGTTGGAGTAGGCGTAGCGCTCGCCCGGATCGGCCGCCAGCGGCGTGGTCGCCGCAAGATGCGCCAGCTCGGCGATCGACCGCTTGTCAATGGGCATTCCGGGGAAAAACGGCAGTCCGCTCATGTGCGAGAGCGTCATCCGCACCGTCATCGGGCGGACCGGCGCGCGCGGGCCGTCCTTCGCCGCCACCTTCACGTCCGCGAATTCCGGCAGGTACTTCGACACGGGATCGTCCAGGTTCACCTTCCCCTCGTCCACCAGCGTCATCAATGTGGCGGCGGCGATCGCCTTCGTGTTGGAGGCCAGCCAGAAGAGCGAGTCGGGCCGCATCGGCGTTTTCGCCTCAAGGTCTGCGTAGCCGCGGCAGTCGACGGTCGCCTTCCCCTTCGCGTCCACCACGACCG
>JAEEGH010026347.1_pt1 | contig 11589 bp, 12 predicted proteins | sample 9134181 | NCBI WGS metagenome assembly JAEEGH01 (sample SAMN16246544, study PRJNA631951) | gut metagenome | biome: gut microbiome; feature: rumen; material: DP-attached | host: Bos | place: Iran: Karaj | collected 2018-10 | reverse complement strand
CTAAGCTTCATATCGGTCATGCTTATTGCACAGTTTTAACCGATATTTTTGCCCGTTATAAACGCTTAAGAGGATTTGAATGCTATTTCCTTACAGGCGCTGATGAACACGGTCAAAAAATCCAAAAGAATGCTGAAGCAGCGGGTGTTACTCCACAAGAATTTGTCGATAATATCGTTGAAGGCTTCCATAGATTATGGAACTTACTTCAAATTTCTAATAATGACTTCATTAGAACAACCGAAGAAAGACACTGGAAAGTTGTTCAAGATATCTTCACAAAACTTTATAACAATGGTGACATCTATTTAGGCAAATATAAAGGTTGGTATTGCACACCTTGTGAATCTTTCTGGACTGATACTCAAGTTGGTCCTGATCATGTTTGTCCTGATTGTGGTAGACCAGTTCAAGTTGCGGAAGAAGAAGCTTATTTCTTTAAAACCAGCAAGTACGTGGATAGATTATTGAAGTTCTATGATGAAAATCCTAACTTCTTAGTTCCTGAAAGTAGAAAGAACGAAATGATTAATACATTCATCAAACCAGGACTTGATGATTTATGCGTTTCTAGAACATCTTTCTCTTGGGGTGTCCCAATTAAAGAAAATCCAAAACATGTTATCTACGTTTGGTTAGATGCTTTAACAAACTATATTACCGCTTTAGGTTATGATAGTGATCATCCAGAATTATTCGAAAAATTCTGGCAAGACCCAGAATGTGAAACGATTCATATTTTAGGCGCCGATATCACTAGATTCCACGCTATCTATTGGCCAATGTTCTTGATGGGCTTAGGTCTTAGATGCCCAGATAGAGAATTCATCCATGGATTATTAATGATGAAAGACTCTAAAATGAGCAAATCTAAAGGTAATGTCGTTGACCCATATCCACTCGTTGAAAGATATGGTGTTGATGCTTTACGTTATTATTTAGCCAGAGAAGTTAACTTCGGTAGTGATGGTAACTTCACTCCAGAACAATTCGTTGAAAGAATTAATACTGACCTCGCTAATGCATTAGGTAACTTATTAAATAGAACAGTTTCTATGATTAATAAATACTTCGATGGTATCGTTCCAGAATATGCCGGAAGAATTAACGAAGTCGATGGCAATTTAGAAGATTTAACAAAGTTAACTATCGAATCTTATGAAAGATTAATGGATGACCTTAAGATTACTGAAGCTATCGCACAAGTCAACGAATTAGTGGCTCGTGCCAATAAATACATCGATGAAACAGAACCATGGAATCTTGCTAAAGATCCAGAAAAGAAAGCAAATCTTGCTTCCGTTATGCTTCACTTAACAAATTCCATCTATGTTGCTGGCATGTTATTAAAGCCAGTCTTAGTGAATGCTTCTGATAAATTATTTGAACAATTAGGTGTTTCTGGTGATTTACTTAACTACGAAAACATCTACAAATATGGTGTCACGGGTGGCCTAAAAGTTGAAAAGAAAGACCAATTGTTCCCAAGATTAGACGCTAATATTGAAGTTCCTGCCATCCAAGAAATGATGAACATTAACAAGTAAAACTCAAATATCACTCTAAAAACCTCGCACTATATGATAAAATATTAAAAGTGTGGGGTTTTTTAAATGACGTATTACACAGCTATCATTATCATCGTTTGGTTAGCTTTAGTCGTATTATCGATTTTAGTTTTTGAAAATAATAGAATCTCTAAACAAACCAAGATTATTATGTATTTAACATATCTTGTGACCGCTATTGCCGCTTTAGCGGAATGGCTTGGTGTGCAGTTTAATGGTAATGCTAGTATTCCTGCTTGGTTATTAAAGCTAGTTAAGTTATTTGACTATATTCTCACTCCAATTGCCGGTGGTGCGATTGTTTTACAATTACGCACTAAATCAATATGGCAAAAGATTATTTTTGGTATTTTAGGTGTTAATATCTTATTCCAAATCGTCTCTTTCTTCACCGGATGGATGGTGCTTATTGGTGATGATCATAAATATGTCCATGGTCCAGCTTATGTTGCTTATGCCGTTATTTATTCTTTAATCGTCATATTCGTTGTTATTGAATTTGCGGTTTATGGTGCGAGATTTAAAAAGCAAAATAGAATTTCTTTATATGCCTTATTGCTCTTTGTAGCGACAGGTATCGTTTTACAAGAAGTATTTGGTAGTGAAATAAGAACAGCCTATATTTCAATTGCGGTCGGCCTTTCTTTAATGTTCATCCATTATTCAGAGTTCTCTCAACTAGAAACCGATATGCGTTTAAGAGAACAAATCAAATTGGTGTCTTTAGACGCTTTAACTGGTATTTCTAATCGTCATGCCTATATTGAAGCCCTTCAAGAAATGAGCAAGATGGATTATATGCCAGATGACTTAGTCATCTTCTCTATCGATATTAACGGTTTAAAGAAAGTTAATGACACATTAGGTCATAACGCTGGCGATGAACTCATCTGCGCTGCGGCAGATTGTATAACAAATGTCTTTGATAAATACGGTAAATGCTATCGCACCGGTGGTGATGAATTTATTGTCATCGCTAATATGGATAAAGCCAATATCATTCCTGTTTCAAAGCAACTAAATAAAGTCGGTGCTGCTTGGAAAGGCAAAGCCAGTAAAGGTGTATCTTTCGCCATTGGTTCCGCCACTCGAGTGGACAACCCAAAACTTCAATTTGAAAAGCTTGTGATTCTCGCTGATCAAAGAATGTATAAAGAAAAAGATAACTATTATCGTTCAACCGGTTTAGAACGTCGTGAATACTAAAAAAGTCGAGTTTTGCAGGGATTTTTGCTTTTAAAACTATTATGCAAAGAATTATTAGAGGAACCGCAATAGATTTATCAAGCGAAGGAAAAGGTGTCGTCAAAAATCATAACGACATCATTTTTGTTGATGGTCTTTTTCCTGATGAAGAAGCAGATATAGAAATCCTTTATCAACGCGCTGGAGTGTACTTTGGAAAAGTTAAACATCTTTATCGCATCTCAAAAGAAAGAATCCAACCTAAATGTAAGATTTGTACTAGTTGTGGGGGCTGTCAATATCAACAACTCGATTATAAAGCCCAATTAAAATACAAAACTAAAAGAGTTAAGGAAGCCCTTACTCGTATAGCACACATCAAACAAGATGTTTTACCTTGCATTGGTGCGGAACATCCATATAATTACCGTAATAAAATCCAGGTTCCTTTTGTTAAGGACAGAAATGGTGTAGTGAAATTTGGTTTTTATAAAGAAAACACTCATATCATTATGCCAATTAAAGAATGTGCGATTGAAAATAAAAAAGCCGCACCTATCTTATGGGATATTAAACTCCTTTTAGAAGAAATGAATATTCCTACCTATAACGAAGATAATGGTCGAGGTATCTTAAGATACGTTCTTATTAGAACAAGTTATCATTATGATGAACTCATGGTGGTCTTAGTCACCACACAAATGAACTTCCCTGGACAAAGAAACTTTATTAACGAACTAGTTTCTAGACATCCAGAAATAACTACCATTGTAGAGAATGTTAATTCTAGAAGAACTAATGTTATTTTAGGAGATAAAGAAAAGGTCTTATATGGTCCAGGTCATATTAAAGACGATATTTTAGGTTTAACTTTTGAAATAAGTGCTTCTAGTTTCTTCCAAATTAATCCAGAACAAGTTGAAAAATTATACGCTACCGCGCTTAATTTAGTGACTCCTAATAAGGAAGAAGTTGTTTTAGATGCTTATTCAGGTGTAGGAACAATTGGCCTAATTGCCGCGAGAAACGCTAAAAGAGTGATATCTGTAGAAATAAATAAGTTTGCGCATAAAAACGCTATAGAGAACGCTAAACGCAACAATATTGATAATATTGAGTTTGCTTGCGATGATGCTGGCAAATTTATTAGTAAATATATTGGAGATATTGATGTTTTAATCATGGATCCACCAAGAAGTGGTAGCGATGAAACGTTCTTATCGGTAGTTAAAAACAAAAAGATTAAAAAGATTATCTATGTCTCATGCAATCCTGAAACATTAGCAAGAGATATTGCTTATTTATCTGATTTATATGAAGTAAATTATGTACAACCGGTCGATATGTTCCCAATGACTGCTCATTGTGAGACTGTCGCCAACTTAATACTCCAGAAGTAGCTGTAATTATCTAAATGTAGTTATCTGAATCTATTTATTCATTATTGTTCAAAATCAATTACTCAATACTTAGACTGATAACTACCTAACATAAATCAGATCTACCAACCATAGATCTTTTATTCATAAAACCAACTTCATATTAACTTCATGGCAACCAGGTTCATCAACGACATCAGTTTCTACAAAACCGACTTTTTCATAGACGTGTTTGGCGTGTTCATTGCCCCATATATAAGTGGTGGTCATCTTCTTAACACCATATTCCGTTTTTAAAAGATTGCCCAATTCAATTAAGGCCTTTGTGCCATATCCTTTGTTTTGATATTTAATATCAATCGCGTAATCCCACAAGAAATAAGTTCTCTTTGTGTACATTTCAAACATAGCGAAACCAATTATTTCATTATCGAGCATGATGTCAAACGCTATCACATCGTTATACCCACAACATTTTTTAATGTTTTCTAACGTTTGAATGTTGTCTTCTTGTTCTTCAGTAATACGAACCTTCATTTCTTTTGATTGCTTAAATGTAAACATATCAATATTATAAATCTTTTTTGCTTGTTTGGTTGCTCGCAAACGCTTCCAACCACGACATAATATCGTTAGGCGAGATTGTGCAAAACTTGATGGATGGAGTTATACTATTACAATAACGTTTAATATAATAGACATTAACTTTGCTTTAGTGTATACTATAGGCATGGAAAACAAATTTGAAATTGGTGAAAAAATAAAGAATAAAAGATTACAACTTAATTTGAGAATGGATGATGTTGCTAAGGAAGTTGGCGTAACTAGATCCACTTTGTGGTCAATAGAAAATGGAAATGGCAACTACACAATCGATACCCTTCTTAGATTATTAAACTTTTTAAATATGTCTATTGATATTGGCGCCCAAGAGCAAGGCATTAGAAGAAGAGCGACGAGAACTAATAGTGTTTTAGACAAAAAAATTAATAGATTCATCGTTATGTGTGTTGAACAATATGCTTCAAGCGTTAATCAAAGTAGCAATGTTGTTTATTCTATGCTTAATAAGGCGGGCATTATTAACGAACTAAAAGATGATTATGAAGATATGCATGGCATGTCTACTTATTCATTAAACGAATACATTGATAAGAGATTACAAGGAGGCGCAGCATGATTTTATATCACGGTTCAGATGTTGAAGTAAAAAATCCAAAGATTATTAAATCTGAAAAAGGAAGAGATTTTGGTTGTGCCTTTTATTTAACACCTATAAAGGAACAAGCTGAAAGAATGGCGAGAAGAAAGCAAAGAATGAATAAAAGCTCTTCAGCGGTAGTAAGTGTTTTCGAATGGAATGAAAAAGAAACAAAACATTTGAAATATAAAACATTTAATAATCCAGATTTGGAATGGTTGGATATGATTATTGAATGTAGAACCAATCCATCTTTTAAACATGGTTACGATATAGTTGAAGGTAAAATCGCTGATGATTCTGTTGGTGAAACAATTCTTTTTGTCATAGATGGCGTTATTAAAAAAGAAGATGCTCTTGAAAGATTAAAGTTTCAAAAGATTAATTCACAAGTGGCCTTTTGCAGTGAAGAATCACTAAAGACAATTAGGTTTATTAATAGCTACGAGGCCAAATAATGGAACACGTCCTTTCTAAAACTATTCTCATTTCTCAGACCATCGAACTTATTGCAAAAAAGTATAAGTTGAGCATTGAAGAAGCTAGAAATAGATTTTATCAATCTGACGTTGTTGAAATGTTGGATGATGATGAAACAGGCCTTTATGGTGAATCAGCATTATTTTTATTGTCTTTATATGAAAACTATGAACTTAAAAATAAGAAAAATGAAAAATAGTGACCTCGAGTCATTATATAAATTGCTATCCGATTCTAAAGTGATGAAGTTTTTAGAAGAGCCTTATAACAAAGCTCAAACTTTAGACTTTCTGACGAATGCAGGAATGAGCGAACCTCCGCTTGTTTATGCAGTGGATAAAGATGATGTCTTTATAGGATATGTCATATTTCATGATTATGATGACTTATCTTATGAAATTGGATGGGTCCTATATCCATGCTGTTGGGGTAAAGGATACGCATCTCATTTAACAAAATTAATGATAGAAAAAGCATTTGAAATAAATAAAGAAGTGGTTATTGAATGTGATCCAAAACAAGAAGCAACAAAACACATAGCACTGAAATATGGTTTTCAATACGAAGGCGTTGAAGATGATTTAGAGGTTTATAGATTAAGAAAAAAAGATATATCTCTATTGTAGTATTGACACATGTTGAAACCGTCGTGGAACTATTTTTAAAATAAAGTATGAATAAAAAAGTTAAACTTAGCGTTCTATTATTAGTGGCCTTTAGTGCGATTGCGTGTAATCAAGGTTTTTCTAGTGCTTCAAGTCATTCCAGTGTTTCTAGTCAGCCTAGTGATTATTCTTCTTCAGAAGACGTTTCTTCATCACATAATCAATCATCTGGCCCTGATATAAAGACATATCACCCAATTAATGAAGCATGGGTTAATGAAGATGTATTTTCTAAAAGTGTTGATTATACATTAGAGAGCACTCTTTCTTTATCAGAGGCAAATGACTTTGTTAATAACGATTTTGCTAATAACTATAATCAAGTTTCTCGTAACAAATTCACAACCATTGAAAGAACAAGAAGAGAAAGCCATATATTAGAAAATCGTTCCACAAGCACTTATTCAATCAAAGATCGTATCGAAGAAAAATGTGGAGTACGTATGGTTGATAGTGAAAATAAATGGATGTATCAAAGAACTAGTGAAGATTCTAAAAACGTCTATTTCGTAGAAGATGATTTAGTGAGACATATAGTAACAGAAAATCTTTATTACTATAAAGATAATGTTTTATATCATGTTTACGCTAGTAGTAGTTACTATGAAGGAAACGAAGATAAAGGAACTTATGAATCCTATTATCAAAAGATTACTGGCTTAAACGAAGAAGAAATTAATAGTTATTTTTATCTTAATCCTCTAAGTTGGTCTTATTTTGGTTCGAGAGGTCTTTCTAAAATAGAAAATGAACTTGGTGATAATTTTATGTATAGTTCTTCTTATTACACGATTGAAGACTATGATATCGTCACCCATCAAACTAATTATAGTTTTGCTTCTAAAGGCCAAGGATATTTTGATTGTTCCGTTAACGATGCTTGCTCTTATTATTTTGATAATTTAAGGGATTATCCAAGCACTGAGAAAACCATCTTAAGTTCTATTAGTTATGAACAGAAGTATCTTTTAAACATCTCAAATTATTCTTCTTATACCGAAAACTTTATTACTACTTCTACTTCTAAAAGCAAAACTAATCAAACGTTAAGAAACGAAATTAAACAAGGCAATAAAATCTTAAAAGAAGAATGTGATATTTTTTATTCAGATTTAAATAAATTTGCCGAAAAAGAATACGAACCACAAATCCATAAATAGTAGGAAGTTACTAAGTATTGCTATTGCACACGTAGAGACTCCTACAATTATATACTTAATGATGTTGCGCAACTACAAATGCGCAGATATAATAATGGTATGAACGAGCTGAAACAAAAAAGAAGAGAACTTGGTCTTACCCAAATACAAGCCGCAAATCTATGTGGTGTTTCTCGTCGTACCTATCAAACATACGAAGAAACAAATAATATCAACAACACCTTTAATAGTTTGCTTAGCAAATTAAACGAAGTGGATATCTTAGATGGAAGCAATTACATCTCAAACCCAAAGTACATAAGACAAGTATGCAGTAAGCTTTTTAAAGAAAAATATCCAGAGATTAAGTGTGCTTATCTTTTTGGTAGTTATGCTAGGGGTAATGCCACAGGCAAAAGTGATATTGATATCCTTGTTGTTTGCCCTCCTATGGGAATGAAATTTTATGGTATTGCTGCAGAACTAGAGGAGCAATTACACAAGACCATTGATTTGCATACGCATAGAGAACTTGTCAATAGTCCTCAGTTTGCTGAAGAAATATTAAAGGAGGGAATCAAAATATATGGATGATAAAACATTACTGAGGGTTGATTCCCTTTTGAAACATATTGATAAGGTGCTTAATGATGTTGATGGCTTGACTGCAAAAGAACTGCAAAGCCACGATTTATTGCTACGAGCAACCTGTTTTTCAGTTGCGCAAATTGGTGAAATGATGAACCAATTGGAAGAAGCGCTAAGCGATAGATATTGGAATCTTCCTTGGGTTCCAGCAAGAAGAATGAGAAATGTTATTGTTCACGACTATAGTGGAACCGACGTTGAACAAGTCTATTCAACTATCCATAATGACTTACCATCCTTAAAAAATGCATTTTTGGCAGTTAGAAATGATATTGTATCAAACACACTTATCCTAGATAAAATCCTCTTAAGGAAAGTTAAAAAAGAAGATGTTGAACCAATGTTCAGGAATTGGGCAAGTGATCCTGAAGTAACAAAATATCTTACATGGCCCCCACACGAAAACATAGAAGTAACAAAAAGAGTGGTTGATTGTTGGCTAAAAGAAGAAAAAGATCCAAAAACAATTAGATTTATCATCACTTTAAGAGATAATGATGAACCTATCGGTTGCATTGATATTGTTAACTATATTGATGATAATCCAGAAATTGGCTATTGCTTAGCAAGAAAATATTGGAATCAAGGACTAATGACTGAAGCTTGTAAAGCTCTCATAAAATACCTTTTTGACATTGGCTTTAAGAGAATATTCATTAAAGCAATGGTGGAGAATATCGGTAGCAATAAAGTGATTGAAAAGTGTGGTTTCAAATTCACACATAAAGAATATCGTGAACATCAATCAGCTTTTAAAGCGGAACCCGCAACACTAAATTGCTACGAATTAGTTAAATAACTCAAAAGGAAAATAAATTATGGAAAAATTAAGATTAAGAAAAAGCGCTCGTAAAGATTCAGAAAGAATCGAAAAGCTTGTATATGACTACTATTATCAACTTGTACCAGTAGTAAATGGTTTTAAAAGAGAAGAAGAATTGGTATGTAAAAAGATTGTGGATAAAGACGGTAAAATCATCGCTGGTTGCGATGCTTATATTTATGCATGGGGTGGATGCTATGTTGATGATATGTGGGTAGATGAAAAATATCGTCGACACGAACTCGGATCACATGCATTACAAGCGGTAGAAAAAGTAGCGGAAGAAAGAGGGTGTCACATTATTTTGTTAGGGACATGGGATTTTCAGGCAAGACCATATTATGAAAAACACGGCTACCAAGTTTATGCCACTATTCATGATTCTCCAAAGGGACACACGGATTATAATCTATTCAAAATCGTTGATAAAAACGCTCCAAAAAGACAATTAAAACCAATTAATTATGAGGTGTTAGACGGTAATGAAGATGATTGTGATTTCATTTGTGATCAACTTGACAATGGCTATAACGCTAAACATTTAGATATTAAACATGGCTATATAAAAATAAATAGAAAGCTAGTTAATGAAAAAGGTGAAGTGGTGGCCGCTATTATGGCGGGCAATGATGACATAGACGTCGCCTGGATTTGGAAAATCTGGGTTGATGAAAAATATCGTCATCAAGGTTTAGGCTCTTTACTTATTAAACATTTTGAAAAGAAAGCCAAAGAAAAAGGCGCCACTAAGATTATTGCTGAAGAAATTTATGACTGGAATGTCGATTTCTTCTTAAAGAATGGCTATAAAATTGCTGGCGAATTAAAAGATTTACCAAAGGGTCATAGTTTCTACATTCTAGAAAAAGACCTTTAGTCTTTATTAAGATTATCTTTCATTAAATCGTAGATATGTTCGACTGCGAAATGTATTTTCGTTAGATTTTTTGGTTTGTTCAAAGGATAGATAAAATAAGTATCTTTATTATCCGCTAGTTCAAGCATTGCACCTCGACCAATATAATCGTATTCAATATGGATAGCGTAACTTAATAATGATGAGCGGTGGTGGATAAAGTCGTTATCAATACCTTTAACCACAAAGCCTTCTTTAATATCGTGAGTTAAATAATATCTACCATCTAAAGGCACAAAACCAATACCCGCTCCCATTAATTTTTCGACTCTCACTTCATCTTCAAAGTGATACGTGCCGTTAATAATTTCTTCTTTAACGCATTCTTTTTCCCATTTATACCACTTAGAAATATATTCGAATTTGCCTTCCGCATTGGTGCATTCTAATTTACCGTTTTCTAAATAATCATATGTGACACCACAGTGATTACACTTTAAGTAGTGGCTTTCAGAACTCATTTCAAATTCAGTTCCACAGTGTGGGCACTTATAAAGTATTCTTTCTAAACCAACCGCTCTATTTTCATATTTAATAAGAATACCTTTTTGTTCCATCCATTCTTCTTCAGAATTATAGAATTTAGATTCAATCTTTTCTTGAATCTCTTGAGCGCTTAAGTTTTCTAAATCATTTTTATCAATAATCGTTTCTATTTCATTAATTATTGGTCTAACTTTTCTAACTTTATGATCGCTCCACTGTGGGCAATATAAATAGTTACCGTGTTCCCTATTTAAAACAACTGGTACATTAGCCATCTTCGCAAATCTTCCTAAACTCTTATCAATTCTTTCTACTTCGCCAGTAAATGAATATCTCGCTTCTGGATAAATGACTAATATTTTCTTTTTCTTAAGAACTTCTAAATATCTCATTGCCCCTTTAGGGTCATTAGTGAATTTTCTTTTTGCTAATACACCAATTCTTCTAAAGATAAAGAATCGAGGAATAAATTCTTCAACGGTAGATATCCAATATACTTTATGAGGAAACGTTAAACATAAGGCCATATAAAAATCGAGCATTGATGCGTGAGTGGATATCAATATATAAGGTGGTTTAGGTAATCTATTATTTTTCTTAATCTTCGCGTGATTAATAAGTTTATTAATTAAACCAATAATCCAGATAACAATATAAAAGATTAACCACGTTCTTTGATATGGCAAATTAGGATCTATTTGAGGATAGGTCTTTTCTTTTTTCATTCTTTTATTTCTTCTTTATCTGAATCAGCGTAATTAAATTCATAAATGGAAGTTGGATTACCTAAAGAAATCATTTTGCCATCTTCATTAATGGCGACATTTTCAAATTCTTCATAAACGCCAAATTCTTCACCTAAATTTTTATATTCTTTAATAATCTTTTTATTTTTAAGATCGACCACTCTCATAACCGGCATTCTTAAAGGATTATCTTTACTATTAAAGGAGAATGTTTGATATAAGTGAGAATGAGAAATAAAGCCACCCTGTGTCGCTGTTTCACTTGGTAGTTCAAATCTATTGATTGGATTATCAGTATGTAATTCAACATATTCTTCTCGATAACTTGGCATTGGGAAAGAATAATATCTAAG
>JAEEGH010026344.1_pt1 | contig 11589 bp, 15 predicted proteins | sample 9134181 | NCBI WGS metagenome assembly JAEEGH01 (sample SAMN16246544, study PRJNA631951) | gut metagenome | biome: gut microbiome; feature: rumen; material: DP-attached | host: Bos | place: Iran: Karaj | collected 2018-10 | reverse complement strand
TGATTATCTTGATATTACCCATCTCCAAATCCTAATTATTCTCAAATCTTGGCACAAAGATAGCGATTTTACGCTGATAATTGGTAATTTTGTCACCATATTTAAATGTATTTATGCAAAAGAGAATTTAAAAACAAATATTATGAAGAGTTTTAAGTCTACAGCGTGGCTACTGCCACAACCAGTACTGATTATCGGCACTTACGATAAAGAAGGAAAGCCCAATGCCATGAATGCCGCTTGGGGAGGTCAGTGGGATATGCATGAGATTATGATCTCACTTGGTTCACATCAGACGACGGACAACCTTGCCGTTAATCCTGAGTTCACAGTTACCTTCGCAACTGCTGACACTTTAGTAGCATCTGACTATGTGGGCATCGCCAGTGGCAGGAACACCCCTGACAAGATGCAGAAAGCGGGGTGGACTATCGAGAAGGCTCCCAATGTGAATGCACCTGTATTCAAGGAGTTTCCTATGACGCTTGAATGCCGTGTAAAGCAGAAAATTGACGAGAGTGAGACCGGCTATTACCTCGTAGCTGAAATCGTGAACATCCTCTGTGATGAAAAGTATCTGGCAGAAGATGGCAAACCCGATGTGGAGAAGATGAATCTGATCACCTTCGATCCTGTTCATCATACTTACATCCAGCTAGGTAAGTCCGTAGGCAATGCTTTCGCTGACGGCAAGCAATTGAAATAAAAACGTCATATGAAAAAGAAACAGTTCTCAATATTATGCATTGGCCTCATACTGACAGCATGCGGACAGCAGAACAAAAATGAAACGACAATGGACTTCACAGATGATGTTCAGACAGCACTCGCCGACAGCGGGCGCATTGATTTAAACAGCCTTCAATGGACAAGGGAACCAAAGGGCTATGAGGTGAAGGACGACACAATCCTTATCACCACCGCACCAAAGACCGACCTCTGGCAGCGCACTTACTATCACTTCCAGAACGACAATGCACCCGTATTGCAGATGAAGACCCGCGAGAAGTTTTTCAGCTTCGTGGTGAAGACCGATTTTACAGGCAGTCATCACCGTTTTGACCAGTGTGGCATCGTGATGTATCTCGACAGCGAGAACTGGCTGAAAGGCTCTGTGGAATACGAGAACGACGAGTTCCAACATCTGGGCAGCGTAGTGACGAACAATGGCTACTCTGACTGGGCCACGACGGCCATCCCCGCTAATGTGAAAACCATGTGGTATAGATTCTCCCGCCGCGAGGATGACTACTGCATCGAGTGCTCTTCCGACGGACAGGCATTCAGCCAGATGCGTGTCTGCCACATACCTGTAGCCGCCGATGAAATCAGCTTCGGCATTTATGCCTGCTCGCCCGAAGAGTCATCCTTTACAGCCATATTCTCCGATATGAAAATCACCGAATGTGCATGGAAGGCTCACGACGGCCAGCAGCCAGACGAGAACATGTAAATGACTAACAACGTATTTCCATATTATCTGATATTTATTAATATCGTTACATTTCTCGTGTACGGTATTGATAAGTGGAAAGCGAAGCAAGGAAGCTGGCGCATATCGGAAGCAACTTTGCTGATGCTTGCAGTCATCGGAGGCACTATCGGTGCTTTGCTGGGCATGCAAGTGTGGCGCCACAAGACGATGCACAAGAAGTTCAAGTATGGACTTCCACTGATTCTGTTGGCACAGATTGCCCTCATATATTTGATAAGCAACAATTAAGGATTCCATGACGCTGACCTACATCTTCCATAGTGGTTTTGTGCTCGAAACGGAGCAGTCCATCCTGGTATTCGACTACTGGCTTGATCCCAGTGGTGTGATGGACAGCGTGATACAGAGCGAGAAGCCCATGTATGTCTTCTCCAGCCACTTCCATGAAGACCACTTTACGAAGGATATCTTTGAGTGGAAGAAGCAGCGTGAGGGTGTCACCTACATTCTCTCCAAGGACATCTACAAACATCGGAGAGCCAGCAAGGAGGATGCTGACGTATGGTTGGCAAAAGGTGGTATATGGTCTGACGATACCATATCCGTATGGGCATTAGGCAGCACAGACAGCGGCGTGTCGTGGATTGTTGAGACCGAAGGTAAACGTATCTTTCATGCGGGCGACCTGAACAACTGGTATGCCAAGTTCCTGACGGACGACAATCCTGATCAGCAGCGATACAGCTTTGAGATGGAAGAGACGTTCAACCCGATAGCTCACGAGAAGCAATTCCTTGGCGAATTGAAGGACATCCGCAAGGTCGCCGATAGTTTCGATGTGGTGATGTTTCCCATAGATGGACGTGTCGGCAACGGCTATACCCTTGGTGGCCGGCAATTCATCGAGCGGTTCAAAGTCGGACTGTTCGTCCCTATGCACTTCACTACAGGCTTTGAACCGAGCGAGCAGCGAGAGCAGAGCCGAACTTGTTCGAACTATGCCGAGTCGCGAGAGAGGAAGAGCGGAGCTCAATCCTCTTGGCGTATGAAGGAATTTACTGATGAGAAGAATATTCCTTTCTGGGAAATCAATAGAGAAGGAGAAACTATTGGAATCTGAGTGCAACTTTTCGCCACGATCTTACGTCTAACAGCTAGAAACTTTTAAAAGATAACGATTATGATACTATCAACCGCTCGGCGACAAATGAGACAGTATGTTGTAGATGCTTTCACAGACTCAGTGTTTCACGGCAATCAGGCTGCCGTTTGTGTTATGGAGAAGTGGCCAAGCGAGGAATTGATGATGAACATCACTCGTGAGAACAATTTCTCCGAGACTGCATTTACAGTCAAAGAAGGTGAAACGTGGCATTTGCGTTGGTTCACACCTGGAGGTGAGATTGATCTTTGTGGACATGCCACATTGGGAACAGCTTTCGTCTTGCTCAATTTTTATGAAAGGGAAGCGGACCAGGTTGTATTTACCACATTAAGCGGCGAATTAATCGTGACACGCAAGGGCACCTTATATGAGATGGAGTTTCCTGCCTATGAATTGAGGCCCACAACCGTAACGACTGCCATGGAGGAAGCTTTGGGAGTTTCTATCAGAGAGGCTTATATTGCCCGTGACTTGCTATGTGTACTGGATGATGAGCAGGCTGTTTTGAGTCTGAATCCTGATTTGGAGAAAATTAAACAGATAGATGGTCTGCTGGTTCATGTTACTGCCAAAGGAGAGAAGGAAGATTGCGTTTCACGTAGTTTCGGTCCGAAACTAAACATTCCTGAAGATCCTGTTTGCGGTTCTGGTCACTGCCACATCATCCCCTATTGGGCAGACACGTTAGGAAAAGATGAATTGGTGGCCTTCCAGGCATCAAAACGCGGTGGAATACTTTATTGCAGGAGAGAAGGCAACAAGATATTTCTTGCAGGCAATGCTGTTTTGTATTCTGTTGATGAATTGTATATAGATGAGGTTTAAATTCCAATTTAGCTAATCACATGAATATAGAAAACTATCGTGAGTATTGCCTGTCATTAGGTGCAGACGTGGAAGAGAAACTACCTTTTCAGAAATTCAAGAATGGAGAGGGAGTATTGGTGTTCTACGTAATGGGACACATGTTTTCATTCTTCGATTGCAATGATTTCTCAGTCATCTCGCTGAAATGCCAGCCAGAGCGCATTGAAGATTTGAAAGCACAGTATGAGTGCATCGGCAATCCTTATAATGAATCGCCCAAACACTGGATAGGCATCGACCCAAATGCTGCGCCAGATGACTTGCTGAAGAAACTGACGCGGAACTCATACGAGATAGTAAAGGTAAAGTATGCGAATAAGCGAGGGCAGAAACAAACTCGTTTGGATTCTGCTGAGCGTGAGCATACTCGACCGAAGGTCAAATATACGAAGAAATGATTCGCGACTTCATTGCCATCGACTTCGAGACGGCCAATCAGCAGCCGTCAAGTGTCTGCTCCGTCGGAGTAGTCATGGTTCGTAACGGGCAGATAGCCGATAGTTTCTACAGTCTCATCCAGCCAGAACCGAACTACTACAATTATTGGTGCCAGCGGGTACATGGGTTGAGCCAATGCGATACAGACGATGCACCAGTATTCTCAAAAGTATGGAAGCAATTGGAAGGACACATCGCTGATGTGTTTTTCTCTGACCAACGGACAATCGATGATCTCCGCTACCAGATTGCGTCAATTCCATTTGTAGCCCATAATGCCCGCTTTGATGAAGACTGTCTGAAAGCTGTATTCAGAGTCTATCAGATGGACTATCCTGACTACCGATTCTATGATACCCTGACAGCATCTCGCAGGCAATTTGGCCGTTCGCTGCCTAATCATCAGCTCCACACCGTAGCTGCTGCCTGTGGCTACAACCTCGAGAACCATCATCACGCTTTGGCCGATGCCGAGGCCTGTGCAGCGATAGCATTATATATTTTGTGAGGGCTTGCAACTTTTCACTACGTTCAAACGTCTAACAGATAGAAACTTTTAAAAGATAACGATTATGATACTATCAACAACCCCACAGATTGAAGGTCACACCATCCGCGAATACAAGGGTATTGTGACAGGTGAAACCATTATTGGTGCAAACATGTTCAAAGACCTCTTTGCAGGCATCCGCGACATCGTAGGCGGTCGTGCAGGCGCTTACGAGAAAGTGCTTTCCGAAGCCAAGGACACCTCCATGCAAGAGATGATGCAACGTGCTCAGGCTCTTGGAGCCAACGCCATCGTAGGCATCGACATCGACTATGAGACCGTCGGAGCCAATGGCTCAATGCTCATGGTAGCTACCAGCGGAACAGCTGTTGTCATCTAATGACACTGATATTGATCCGCACGTGATTGTGTTTTAGTTTGACGATATGCCCGAAAAGATAGATTTATATATCAACGAGGCCAACGATTATGCCCGTGACATCGGTGCGCCGACCTGGCATCCGCACGTCTCGGTCGTCCACTACGACGAGGTGGGCGAAATCAGGCATACGCTGAATCGCTACAACGTCTATGGTCTGTTCCTGCAGCGGGAGTTCCCTGAGAACCTTACCTATGGCATCGGACGATATCATGAAACCAGCGGCTCGCTTTTGGCACTATCTCCGGGACAGATAGGCGGCAGGCGAGACGACGGCACACGACGACAATACAGCGGATGGGTGTTGCTGTTCGATGCCCAGTTCATTCAAGGCTCAGAGATAGAGCGAAGGCTGGCCGACTATCATTTCTTCTCTTATAACACCAACGAGGCACTCTTCCTGACTGAGGAGGAAAAGGATGTGCTGGCAGGGCTGATGGCCAACTTGTACAAGGAGATACAGGCAGATGATAGCCAATATAATGGTCAGGATGATATTATCCGCGACTACATCCTGCTGATACTCGACTACTGCCGACGCTTCTACACCCGTCAGTTTAAGGAGATGACCACTGCGGGAGGCGACATCCTCAGCCGCTTCCAGCAGGTACTTATAGATTACTACGACAAGGGCCGTCAGCTGAAGGACGGACTTCCCAGCGTGAAATACTGCGCCAGCGAACTGTGTCTGTCGGCAGGCTATTTCGGCGACATCGTGCGTGAGGCTCTGGGCGAGAGTCCCAAAGACTACATCCGCGGCTTCATCATGATGCGGGCCAAGAACCTTCTTCTCAGTGGTATCGGCGTGACACAGGTGTCAGAGCAACTGGGCTTTGAATACCCCAACCATTTCACCCGTTTTTTCAAGCAGATGACGGGGAAGACACCCTCTCGTTTCTTTGCAGAGCAACTACGAAAATAGCGAATCCTTAAAAATGGTAGATTTATCCGCAATCCGTCTAACCGTGTTGCGGATTTTTCGTCGTACCTTTGCACCGGAATTCAAAATATAAAGGAAATGAGACCATACGTAATTTGCCACATGATGGCTTCGCTCGACGGCAGGATTGACTGCGAGATGACAGAACAGATTGACGACACAAACCACTATTACGAGACGCTGGCCTCGCTTGATTGCCCTTCAACGCTGGAGGGTAAGACCACGCTCCTGAAGCACTACGCACAGAACGGAGTGTTCCAGCCAAAAGCAGTGCACGAGGATGCCGGTCAGCAGCTGTACAAGGCTGAGGAATCAAAGGGTTATGCTGTCGGTGTTGACACTTACGGTTCTCTGTTGTGGGACGACAACACGACAGACCTGTTTGGCCGTCCGTTGCTGATGATTCTTTCAGAGCAAGCCAGTCAGGAGTATCTGGACTATCTGAAGCACAAGCACATATCTTATATTACTACAGGACGTGACGGCATTGACCTCGCTTCGGCTTTGGAGACCCTGCGAACTGTCTTCGGTGTAGATCGTCTGGCACTGGTAGGCGGTGGACACATCAACGGCTCGATGCTCGACCTTGGACTGATAGACGAGATAAGCATGATGTTCGGCTATGGCATCGATGGACGTGAAGGCATGGCAGCCTCATTCGACGGAAGGCCGATGGAGCGTAAGCCCAAGCGCCTTGCATACAAGAGTGTAGAGGAGTTGGACGGCATTTTATGGATGAGATATCAGGTAATCAACGATTGAAAAAAATATCACATAGCGTATGAGACACCCATTTGCAAATCATCTGCTGCTGGCAGTCATGTCACTGCTTACTGCATCATGTGCCAGCGAGGACGTTCAGGCCCAGACAACATCATCGGATATGAAAATCAACATCACCATCGAGGGCAAGACCATGCCCGTCAACTTAGTGGACAACGAGGCTACACGAACACTCGTGGCAGCACTACAAGAGTCGCCCATCACCTATGAGGCCGATGATTACGGCGGCTTTGAGAAGGTGGGAGGTCTGGGACGCTCGCTGCCTACGAGCAACCAGCAGATAACCACCGAGGCTGGCGATGTCATTCTCTACAGCGGCAACCAGATAGTGCTGTTCTACGGCTCAAACTCGTGGAGCTATACCCGCCTCGGACGCATTGAGTATTCCACTATAGACGAACTAAAATCGTTTCTGAAGGCTGGGCAAGGGCGTGTCAGCGTAAAGCTGTCTGTACCTGAGACCACTGGTATCAAGGCTGCTCCTGCATCAAGACAGGACGGGAAACTATATGCCTTGAATGGAACGGAGTTGAAAAAAGAGCCAATGAGGGGGATGTATATCAAAAACGGAAAAAAGTATATCAAATGAAAAAGACAATAATGATGGCTATGCTGCTTGGCGGGATGCTGGTAGCATGCACGGACAAGAAACAAACAACTGATAACGATATGGAACAGAAGTTACAATTAACACAGGAATGGGACAAGGTGTTCCCGCTGAGTGAGAAGGTGAATCACAAGAAAGTGACGTTTGAGACACAATACGGATTGACCTTGGCGGCCGACCTTTATACGCCAAAGGATGCCCAAGGTAAGTTGGCTGCTATTGCCGTCTCCGGTCCTTTCGGAGCCACCAAGGAGCAATCGAGTGGACTCTACGCCATGCGGATGGCTGAACGCGGATTTGTGGCTCTGGCTTTCGATCCTTCATATACCGGTGAGAGCAGCGGCGAGCCTCGTCGCACAGCCTCTCCCGACATCAACACCGAAGACTTCATGGCGGCTGTTGATTTCCTCTCCATGCAGGACAATGTGGATGCAGAGAAGATTGGCATCATCGGCATCTGCGGCTGGGGAGGAATCGCCCTCAATGCTGCCGCTGCCGATACCCGCATCAAGGCAACCGTTGCGAGTACGATGTACGACATGACACGTGTCAGCGGTAACGGCTATTATGACAGCGAGGATAAGGAGGAGTCACGTCATGCCGCACGCGAGGTACTTTCCAAACAGCGCCTCTCAGATCCAAAGGCAATGGCAGGTGGTGTCATCGACCCGCTGCCTGATGATGCGCCACAGTTTGTTAAGGACTACTACGATTATTACAAAACAGAAAGAGGCTATCATGCTCGCAGCGGCAACTCTAACGATGGCTGGCGCACTATCGGCACCCAGGCATATGCCAACAGCCGCTTCCTTTATTATATCAACGAGATTCGCTCTGCCGTCCTCGTGATGCATGGCGAGAAGGCCCACTCCCGCTACTTTGGCGAGGCCGCCTATCACTACATGGTTGATGGTAAGGCAAAGGGGTACAAGTTCGTTGGCGAACCCAATCCCAACCCAGAGAACAAGCAGCTGCTCATCATTCCTGGAGCCTCGCACTGCGACCTCTACGATGGCGGCTATACTGAACTCGTAGGTAAGGGCGAACCCAAGAACATGATTCCCTGGGATAAGCTGGCTGACTTCTTCGCTCATAACTTATAATCAGCGGTGATGACGATACAAGAATTTAGGGATTACATGGCATCGGGCAAACCCGTCGTTGGCGGTGGTGAAGTCCACATGATGTTCCATCAGCTGTCGCAGGAGGCACTGAAAATCACAGCCGAGATCAATGGCAAGTATCATACCCCAGAGGAACTGCACTCCCTGCTGGAGCAGCTTTGGGGGCGAGAGGTTCCCAAGACGGCAGGCTTGTTCCCGCCCTTCTATACGGATTGTGGCAAGAACACCATTGTTGGCGAACATGTGTTCATCAACATGGGCTGCAAGTTCCAGGATCAGGGTGGCATCACCATCGACGAGGGCGCACTTATCGGCCATAATGCCGTGTTGGCGACCATCAACCACGACCTTGACCCAGCCAAGCGTCAGAGTATGTCGTATGCCCCCATCCACATCGGCAAGAATGTCTGGATTGGAGCCAACGCCACAGTACTGGCAGGCGTGACCATCGGTGATGGAGCCGTGGTTGCAGCTGGTGCTGTAGTCACGAAGGACGTTGAACCGAATACAATTGTTGGCGGTGTGCCAGCAAAGGTGATCAAGAAGATAGAAGTATAAGATATGAAAAAGGTAATTGTAATTTCTACGAGCCTTAGACGGGGGTCAAACAGTGACATGCTCGCTGACCAGTTTGTTGAAGGAGCCAAGGCTGCCGGAAACGATGTGGAGAAGATTTCTCTCATTGGTAAGAACATCCAGTTCTGCAAAGGTTGTCTGGGTTGCCAGAAAATTGGGCGCTGTGTCATCAACGACGATGTGAACGACATCATGGCCAAGGTGTTGAAGGCCGATATCATCTGCTGGGCAACACCTATCTACTATTATGAGATGAGCGGTCAGATGAAGACCCTCATCGACCGCATGAACGGTATGTACGAACAGAATTATCAGTTCCGTGACGTCTATCTGCTGACAACTGCGGCAGAGGATGAAACCGAGACTCCGAAGCGTGCAGAGACAGGGTTGACTGGCTGGATAGACTGCTATCCCAAAAGCCGCCTGGCAGGAACGCTTTTCTGCGGAGGCGTGAATGATGCCCGTGAGATTGAAGGTAATCCGAAACTGCAGGAGGCTTTTGATTTAGGAAAGAGCATCGGCTAAGAAATGTGGATGATGAAACGGTAGAAGTTTCATCATCCGTAATTTGACTTCGTCGAACATACTCACGCTCAGCATAATTCATGCGAGCATGAGTATGCTCTCGCTTAACCATATGTTTCTATCAAATACTTCACAAATTGCGGGTCAATGAAGTTTATTGTACCCGTGTCGTGTTGGTTCATCTTGGCTATCTGAGTCATTTCGTCCTCACTCAACGAGAAGTCGAAAATGTCGTAGTTCTGCTGCATGCGCTCCTTATGGCTCGACTTAGGAATGGCAACAATGCCTCGCTGGGTGAGCCAGCGGAGAGCTACCTGAGCAGCAGTCTTGTTATACTTGGCACCGATAGCAGCCAGCAGTTCACTCTTCACAATGTCGTCAGTGCCTTGTCCACCGAGTGGATACCACCCCATCATCTTGGTGCCAAACTCATTGAGTATCGGCTCGATTTCTGTCTGCTGAGAGAGCGTGTTGCACTCCAATTGGTTCACCATCGGCTTCAGATCCACATAGTGTGCAAAGTCGAAGAAGCGGCCTGCCTGGAAGTTGCTCACACCGATGGCACGCACCTTGCCAGCACGATAAGCCTTCTCCATAGCCCGCCATGTGCCGAACACATCGCCGTAAGCCTGATGGATGAGCAGCAGGTCGACATACTCCGTCTGCAACTTACGCAGACTCTCGTCGATGCTCTTTGCAGCCTTTTCCTCACCGGCATTGGATATCCACACCTTTGTTACGAGGAACAGATCCTCGCGCTTCAGTCCACTCTTGCGCCAGGCATTGCCAACACCTTCCTCATTCTGGTAGGCCTGTGCTGTGTCTATCAGGCGATAACCCACACTCAAAGCATCGCTCACGCAACGTTCACACTCGTCTGGGCTTACGAGAAACACACCGTAACCCAATGTCGGCATCTTGACACCGTTCGATAATGTAATGTACTCCATAATCTTCAATTTTTAGATACTCTTGATATTCAATAAAAAAAATACTTTTGAATCTGGGTGCAAAGTTACGACGATTTTTCGATACTTCGGTTTCATAAAATGCATCATAATTTTCACTTTTTGCCGAAATCGTTCGTTTATATATAAAATAATGTGTAATTTTGCGAAGTAAAAGGCAAAAATATGACTACCGATTTCCAATATTCCACAGACTTCTATGGGATGAATGCCCGTGAGTTAAGTCACACATGCATGCATCTGCTTTGTATGGCAGGTGAAGGGAGTTTTGTGTTCAACGAGCATTGCTATCACATTGTAAAAAACGACCTGGTAGTGATACCGATGCCTGATCGTGTCAGCAACCTTGCAGCACATGCTGACTTGCAAGTAGAGTGGTTTGCTGCCGATTACAAGTTCCTGCAGAACCTGCTGCCATCAAACAACTACAGTATCGGTGGCAGTATCTCGCTGAACCAAGACCCCGTCATCAAACTGACAGATGAACAGACACAGCATCTGCTGGATGACTTCCATCGTCTGCGCGACCGCATGGACGACCGCCACTTGCAGTTCCATCGCGAACTGATGGGCAGTCTCTGCCTGACGATGATGTACGACATCTTCGAGGCCCATGCCCACCGAGAATCTACAGACTCGCATACCGACCGTACGGCCTACATCGTAAAACAGCTGATGACCTTGCTCTCCACCGGTATCAGCCGAACGGAGCGCGATGTGAGCTACTATGCCCAACGTCTGAATGTATCGCCAAAATATCTTTCTGCCACCATCAAGCGCGTGACAGGACATAGTGTAACCTCATACATCGACCGCCATACCATACCTATATTAAAAGACTATCTGAATGATGAACGCCTATCACTCACCCAGATAGCCGACTTGATGAACTTCACGTCGCTCTCTTACTTCAGCCGCTACTGCACCAAACACCTTGGCCAATCACCCAGCGATTACCGTCTGAGTCTTCAACCGAAGTAAGGCAAGAACTTTTGAACGTGGGTGGCAAGGCTCTAGATGCCGACATACAGGCCATACGTAGCATGAATAAGAAAAAGCAATGCTTCAACATGATTCTGCGTGATGATGAGATATAGAAATTCTTAAAAGTATCACTTTTTGTTATAATCATCTTATAATCAGCAATATAACATGAGTGATAGATGTTTTTTATCTATCACTATTTTGGGGTTAAATGCAAGATTTTCTGTAAAAAGCTTGCATTTGACCTT
>JAEEGH010026343.1_pt1 | contig 11590 bp, 11 predicted proteins | sample 9134181 | NCBI WGS metagenome assembly JAEEGH01 (sample SAMN16246544, study PRJNA631951) | gut metagenome | biome: gut microbiome; feature: rumen; material: DP-attached | host: Bos | place: Iran: Karaj | collected 2018-10 | reverse complement strand
TCATCCTTGTTGCTCCTCTCCCCACATCTCGTCCAGACTTAGAAACAAAACCTACAGCATTTGTGGCCTCTATCCATCGTGTGGGCGACAGGGTAAAGGCATTCAATCCTGCCTGACTCCTAAACCCCTCGAATTCGAGGGGGTTAAAACTTGGGTTGTATAGCGTCTCCCACAATCCGAGGTACTCAATAGTGTTGCGGTTACGCATCCAGTTGCCAATCACCCCGTTAGGGTCGATTTCGTTCTTCTGCCGGGCGATGTCTGTGATGCAGATATAGTCGATGCCGTCCTTGGTCATCGTTCGGATGTTCACATCCTTAACAGTCATTATATTTTGCTTTGCCATTTCATTCGTTGGGGTTATACTTTTCAAAACAATTTGTGTCTTTCCGTCTTTTATACTCTATTCTCGACTTTTCGTTTTTACTTCTCGTCCTCTCCAATATAGTATTCGAAACGGGCCTTGGCAATCTCCAGTGATTTCTGAATCTGGCGTTGCAGGACTTCTCGTGGAGGTAACTCTGTTATGTACTTAGCTACCTTGATGCCGGCCTTATCAAGTTGAAGCAGCTCTATCTGCTCTTCACTACCCTCAGTACACAGCAACAAGCCAAGGGGCGATTCTTCGCCAGGCTCCACCTCATTTGCTTCAAGCCAACGGAGATAAAGTTCCATCTGTCCTTTATACTCTGCCTTGAATCGTCCTTTCTTCAGGTCGATAGCTATAAGACGGTGCAAACGACGATGATAGAACAGCAAATCGAGATAGAAGTCCTCACCATCGATAATCATCCGCTTCTGACGGGCTACAAAGCTAAAGCCGTTGCCCAGCTCAATAAGGAACTGCTCCAAATGAGCAACCAAACAATCCTCCAGTGTCTTTTCGCTATAGAACCCTTTCAGCCCTGTGAACTCCAAGAAATATGGGCTCTTGAATACGAGGTCGGGCGACATCACGTTGTCGTCACGCAAGGTGGAGAGCTCTTTCTTGATAAACTCGTCGGGCTTGCCGCTGATGGCTGTGCGCTCGAAAAGCATGCCATCGATTTCCTTACGGAGCCTGTCGCGTCCCCATCTTTCTGATGCAGCTAAGGTAATATAGAATTCTCTTTGAAGAGGGTCTTTCAGAGGAAGAACTTCTACAAAATGAGACCATGACAATTTGGTCGCAATCTGCGACACAATTTCGAGATCTGAAAACTCTTGGGCAAATTGCATCATCCTTCTGATATTCCGAGGCTCAAATCCTTTCTCTCCATATTCTGCCTGTAATTGTGTCGCAACCTGCGACACAATTTGCTTTCCATACTCAGCACGCTCATTTCCAAGCACGTCTCGATTGATGCGCTCGCCTATATGCCAGTACATCATGGTCAGTTCATAATTGGCGGTAGCTGCCACATGACCACGAGCCTGTTCGATGATATGACGCAAATCCTGCATCAAGGATTGCGTATTATATTGTTGTATCCTTTGAATGTCCATATATCTCAGTTTATATCATTACTTTCAGCAGGTTTAACAGCTCAACATAGTGGCCCTCAGAGATGCGTTCCTGCTCGAATAACAGACGTCTTCTCAACATGGCAAAATTAGCAATAACATTTCAAATAACAAAATTTTTGCCACGTAATTATTTTACCAAAATGTGGCTCACCATCTGGTCAAGGCTGCGATTAAGTGAGCAAACAAGCAAATTTTTTGTTTGATTTTTCGCGCTCCATTGCTACCTGTCGCATTCTAAAGTGGTCAAATTCGACCACTTTAAAATTGGGGTAATAAATACGTTCGTTGCCGTAGGGTATCAATGACTTGTTGAGCCTGTGTTTCTTAAAAAGCTGGTCAAAGTGGTCAAGGTCAAAATGGTCATTTTCATTTTCGGATTCGGTCATTTCACTCACTATATATAAATATAAATATTTTATATATAGTGGAGGATTTTGACACTTGAAAACGATTTTGACCAAATGACCAAATGACCAAATGACCGCGAACTTTCTCTCTTTTTCAAATAGCTAACCTGAATTATTCATGGAAATAATCTATGCCTACGGCGTAACATGAATAGCCATGAATAACCATGAATGTTTCATAAATATTAATGATTAATTGAAGTTTCCCATCCTCTTTTTATTTATCAAGAATTAGAGAATTAGAGAATTTCTCTTAGTAGTTTAGTAGAATTATTGGGAATTTGAGAAGAAATGGCCAGCCATTTCCGTTTCAGTCCGCAGGGTTCTAGTCGCTTGCGACTGGTAATTCCAAACAATTCTCTTTTTGCAATAAAAAATTCTCTAAATCTCTAATTCTTGATAAATAAAGACTTAACTTTCATTATTGGGATGGGAAACTTCAGTGATTAATTTATGATCATTCATGATTATTCGTGTTATGCCGTAGGCAAAGAAGATATACCATGAATGTTATAATGTGAGTTTATATGAAACGCACCCGGAGTTTAATATAGACACACAGCGAGTTTAGGTCAAACGCTCCACAGGCGAAGGCGTTCAAGCGGTGGGTGACCTTGGAACGAGGGTGTACTAATGCAATGAAAGCGACAGACTATTAATAGTTTGTCGCTTTCATCTTAAAAAAAATGTGTCAGCTATTACTTCTTTGTTTCTTCCTCTTTCTTTGATTCAGTTTTACTTGCTGAGCTCTTATAGCGCTTGTTCAGGCCGTTGATCACATCCTGGGTGATGTCGAACTTCTTGCCACCATAGAGGATGGCGCTTTTGTTGACAATCAGGTCGTACTTCTTATCCTTGTTGTAAATCTCAAGGAAGTTGTTCAGACTGTCCTGCAATGCCTCAAGGAACTTCTGCTGCTCAGAAGCCAGCTCCTGCTCCAGACGTGACTGAAGTGCTGCCAGATCGTTCTGCTGGCGCTGCAGCGTAGCCTGTACGCCCTCGGCCTGCTCACGGCTGGTGAATCCGTTGTTCTGAAGCTTCTGCTGGAAGTTGTTGGCAGCAGCCTGAAGCTGATTGCCTTTCTGGTTCAGCGTATTGCGTGCATTGAGTGTCTTCTTCTCGAGTTCCTTGCTCTTCTCAATAGCAAACTCAAACTGAGTCATCAGAGAGTCAACCTCAACATAAGCTATCTTCAATCCAGAAGTTTCTGTGCTGTCATTGGCAGCAGGCTGGTCGTCGAGTTTGGGACTTTGATTGTTACATGATACCATTGCACAAGCGGCAAACAGTACAAACAGAATTTTCTTTTTCATTGAAATGTATAGTTTAATATTTTTAATGATTTCGCTCATTGACGGCATATTCACTCTTTCTGCGCATCTCACGATCCTGATCAACAACGCAATGAATGCCGCGCTCTCGCATGGCTTCAGAGTCGTGAATGTGCTGAGATGCGAAGCTACCATTCTTTTTGAATATCAACTTCACACATAAAAAAGCCATTGATATAGCAATTATTAACGTGGTAGATAGAAGGATTTCCGTCATTTTTTATTAATTTTGCGGTGCAAAGTTAATCATTAATTCAGAAACCGAACAATAAAAAGGATTAATAATGAATAAAAGTGAGTTAAAACCTACAGCAGTCTTTGAACAGTTTGCAAAGATTAACCAAATTCCCCGCCCTTCGAAACATGAAGAGAAGATGATTGAATATCTGCAGAACTGGGGACAGAGTCACGGACTTGACACGAAAGTTGACGAGACAGGCAACGTGATCATTCGCAAGCCTGCCACCAAGGGAATGGAGAATCGCAAGACGGTGATTCTTCAGAGCCACATGGATATGGTGTGCGACAAGCTCGTAGATGTGGAATTCGACTTCGACAAGGATGCCATCAAGACCTACGTTGACGGCGAATGGCTGACGGCTGAGGGCACTACCCTCGGAGCCGACGACGGTATTGGCTGCGCCATAGAGCTGGCTCTCCTGGAGAGTACCGACATAGAGCACGGCCCCATTGAATGTGTGTTCACACGCGATGAGGAGACGGGACTGACGGGTGCCGAAGGCATGAAGCCCGGATTCATGACGGGCGACTATCTCATCAACCTGGACTCTGAAGACGAGGGCGAAATCTTTGTGTCGTGTGCCGGTGGCCGCAACACATCGGCTGTGTTCGAAATCACGCGCGAGCAGCCTGCAGACGGACTGTTCTTCATGCGCGGACAGCTGAAAGGACTGACGGGCGGACACTCGGGCGACGACATCAACAAGAAACGCGCCAATGCCATCAAGATTCTGGCTCGCTTCCTCTATCAGGAAACGAAGCGCTACGAGGGCATACGCCTGGCACAGTTCCACTCCGGCAAACTGCACAACGCCATCCCACGCGACGGAGCATTCGTGATAGGCGTGCCTCATGATATAAAGGAGAACATCAAGGCCGACTGGAACGTGTTTGCCGCACAGGTGGAAGACGAGTTCCACGTGACCGATACCACGATGGTGTGGAGCATGGAATCGGCTGATGCCGAGCCACTCATCGACGAAAAGAGCGCACAGAACTTCATACGCGCCCTGCAAGCTGTGGATAACGGCATCTATGCCATCTGCCAGGACGAGGCACTGGGCGGAATGGTCGAGACCTCAAGCAATATTGCCAGCGTGCATACGGAAGAGCGTGAAATCAAGATCCTGTCGTCTCAGCGCAGCAATGTCATGTCGAACCTCGACAACATGTGTGCCACGATTGTAGCAATCTTCGAACTGGCTGGAGCCAAGGCTTGGTCGAGCGACGGCTATCCTGCATGGAAGATGCGCCCGGACAGCAAGCTGACCGAGATTGTGCGTACCTCATACAAGGACCTGTTCGGCAAAGAACCCGTCGTGCGCGGCATACACGCAGGACTGGAATGCGGCCTGTTCTCGGAGCGCTACCCCAATATCGACATGGTGAGCTTCGGTCCCACGCTCCGCTTCGTTCACACCCCCGACGAGCGATTGCACATCCCCACCGTTCAGATGGTATGGGACCACCTGCTGCTCGTTCTGAAGAGAATTCCACTGAAATAAAAAAAATGCTAAGCCTATGAAACGTATCACTCGCATCGTAACCTGCATCACCTTCGCCGTGCTCCTTATGGGCTGCGGGCCACAAAAAGATGCCGAAAGACTGGTAGATCAATTCATTGAGCAGAACGCCATTGAACCTACAGCCATACAGGATGTAACCTATCTGCGCATCGACTCTACAAAGATGATTTCCGACTCGCTGATAGAAGCCATGCAGCAGCGCAGCCACGAACTGTTCAAGGAGGAAATAGACTATCCGGTAAAATCGAAGGGCAACAAGCTCTACTTCATCAGGATGAAGTTCACCTATAAGGGAGATACGCTTCGTCACACATTCTATATTGATGAGACACTGGAGCACATCGTGGCGTTCAAATAAAGAGAATGAACAAAGAGAGTAAAGACTATATCAGGATCAAGGGTGCACGCGTCAATAACCTGAAAAACATTGACGTGTGCATTCCTCGTAACAAGATGATTGTGATTGCAGGCGTGTCGGGAAGCGGAAAATCGTCGCTGGCGTTCGACACGCTCTATGCTGAAGGACAACGCCGCTACGTGGAGAGCCTGTCGAGCTATGCCCGCCAGTTTCTCGGACGAATGAACAAGCCCGAGTGCGACTTCATCAGAGGCATTCCGCCTGCTATCGCCATCGAGCAGAAAGTCATCTCACGCAACCCCCGAAGCACCGTAGGGACATCAACCGAGATCTACGAATACCTACGCCTGCTGTTTGCACGCATCGGTCACACCTATTCGCCCGTGAGCGGTGAAGAGGTGAAGAAGCATAGCACCGAAGACGTGGTGAACAAGATGCTGGAATTCTCGAAAGGCACGAAGTTTGTGGTGCTCGCTCCGCTACAGCTGTCGCAAGGGCGAACAGTGGAGCAGCAGCTGAAAGCGTGCATCCTGCAAGGCTATTCACGCATCTTCACCAATGGCGACTTCACGAGAATCGACGACTATCTGGAAAGCGACGACCTCAAAGACGAGGCAGAAATCTTTATCGTCATCGACCGCATGTCGGTTGAGGACTCGAAGGAGACCATCTCGCGTCTGACAGATTCGGCTGAGACGGCTTTCTTCGAAGGACGCGGAGCCCTGCGCCTCATGTTCCTGCCCTCCAACATTTGCTACGACTTCTCCACACGTTTCGAGGCCGATGGCCTCACCTTCGAGGAACCCAACGACCAGCTGTTCTCCTTCAACTCAGCTGTCGGAGCCTGCCCCGAGTGCCAGGGGTTCGGCAAGGTGATGGGCATCGATGAGCACCTGGTGATTCCCGACACGTCGCTTTCTGTCTATGACGGCTGCGTGGTGTGCTGGCATGGCGAGAAGATGAGCGAGTGGAAGACCTGGTTCTGCAGGAATGCTGCCAACGACGACTTCCCCATCTTCGAACCCTACTACAGTCTCACTCAGAAACAGAAAGACCAGCTGTGGCACGGCTTGAACAGCGATCGCCATAAGGACCTGCACGACAAGCCTTGTATAGACTCTTTCTTCCAGATGGTGGCGGAGAATCAGTATAAGATTCAGTATCGGGTGATGTTGAGCCGATACCGCGGAAAGACAACCTGTCCCAAGTGTCACGGCACCCGGCTGAAGCCCGAAGCCAACTATGTGAAGATAGGCGGGCGCAGCATCTCCGACATTGTGGAGATGCCCGTTTGTCGACTGGCTGAATGGTTCGCAAAGTTAGAACTGAGCGAACACGACGCAGAGGTGGGAAAGAGACTGCTGACGGAGATTCGTTCGCGACTGCAGTTCCTGCTCGACGTAGGTCTGGGCTATCTCACGCTGAACCGTCTGTCGAACACGCTCAGCGGAGGCGAGAGCCAGCGCATCAACCTGTGCACCTCCTTGGGCAGCAGTCTGGTGGGGTCGCTCTACATTCTCGATGAGCCTTCCATCGGACTACACCCTCGCGATACCGACCGACTGATCAAGGTGCTGCGACAGTTGCAGCAACTGGGCAACACCGTAGTGGTTGTAGAACACGACGAGGATATTATGCGTGCTGCCGACTACCTCATAGACGTAGGCCCCGATGCAGGCCGACTGGGTGGCGAGATTGTGTTCGAGGGCGATGCCAAGGACATCACTCCCGAAGCCCTCAGGAAATATCCGAAGAGCTACACCGTGAAGTACCTGCTTCACGAGGCCACCTTGCCAGTACCCGAATCAAGAAGACCTTGGAATAGGCATATCGACATCAAAGGTGCCCGGATGAACAATCTGAGAGGCATCAACGTGCAGATTCCACTGAACGTGATGACGGTGGTGACTGGCGTGAGCGGAAGCGGAAAATCATCGCTCATCAAAGGAATCCTCTATCCAGCCATGAAGCGACACCTGGGCGAGGTCTTCGATGCTCCGGGAGAGTATTCTGGACTGGAAGGCGATGTGGATGCCATCAAGCATATTGAGTTTGTTGACCAGAATCCTATCGGAAAATCCACACGCTCCAATCCTGCCACCTACGTGAAAGCCTACGATGCCATTCGCGACCTGTTTGCTGACCAGCCACTCTCCAAGCAAATGGGATTCAAGTCGCAGTTCTTCTCATTCAATGCCGACGGCGGACGATGTGACGAGTGCAAGGGCGCAGGAACCATCACGGTAGAGATGCAGTTCATGGCCGACCTTGTGCTGGAGTGCGAGAGTTGCCACGGCCACCGTTTCAAGCACGACATTCTTGACGTGCGCTTCGAAGGCAAAAACATCGATGACGTGCTGAACATGACCATTAGTGAAGCTATTGAGTTCTTCTCGGATCATCAGCAGAAGACCATCGTGACACGGCTCAAGCCACTCGAAGACGTAGGACTCGGCTACATCAAGTTAGGGCAAAGCTCATCGACGCTTTCCGGAGGTGAGAACCAGCGTGTGAAGCTGGCCTACTTCATAGGACAGGAGCGGCAGGAGCCTACTCTCTTCATCTTCGACGAGCCGACTACGGGCCTACACTTCAATGACATCTGCCGACTGCAAGCTGCCTTCAATGCACTCATAGCCCGAGGCCACACTATACTGGTGATTGAACACAATCTGGACGTCATCAAGCAGGCCGACTGGTGCATTGACTTAGGCCCTGAAGGTGGCGACCAGGGCGGCAATCTGATCATAGCTGGCACACCCGAAAGTGTGGCAGAGTGTAAAGAAAGCATTACGGGAAAATATCTGAAGACAAAGCTGAAGCGCTGATTTTTCACCTAAACACGCACAGGAGTTGAAGCGCTTCAGCATTTAGACTTTGATGTTCAGATAATGGTCAAGCTTTTCAACTCCCTTCTGGGTAGAAAAGCCTCTTAGCGATACAAATATCAGGTTTTGGAACACCTCCTCTATAGAGAACTCTTTATAGAGCTGGTTTTCCATGATGTAGGTAGAAAGGGCATGAAAGATTCGGGAGACGATTTCCATATTGACGTCTTCACGGAAATAGCCTTCGTCAACACCTCGCTTCAGGAATCCGATGAAGCGCTCGTGAGAACGACGTGAATCCTCACTGAAAAATTCAATGACCGAGGGGTACTTGTACATGTCAGAATAGAACTCTGGACTTGTGGTGCGAAACTCCTCCACCTTCTGTCTGTACAGTGCCACGATAATGTCCATCACATTCTCACTCTGTTCGTAGAGGTGGGCAAATTCGGCTTCTTTCACCTCTTTAAATTTACTGAGGCAGGCTAAGAGCAGCCTCTCTTTATTATAGAAAATCTCATAGAGTGTACGCTTCGATATGCCCAGAGTCTGAGCAATATCGTCCATCTTCACAGCCTTGATGCCTTTGGCTACGAAATCGTGCATGGCGGTCTCAAGAATTCGTTCACGCAGCGACAACATATAAGGTGATATGTCTTTCTGTTCTTTCATATAGAACTCCTTTCGTTGCTAAAAAAATTTTCCCCGACGTCTTTTTCATCTGAGTTTCAATGAATCTCCCACTTTTATCTGGTAGTCGGGATTCAGGCGATTCATTTTGTAGAGCGACTTCAGGCGGATGCCATACTTCTGTGCAATCGAGTACATCGACTCGCCTGCACGCACATAGTGCATTCTTTGGGCATAGTCTTTAGGGGCCTTTCTCTTCTTCTTCAATAGCCACACTATTTCGCCCTCTTCCAGCACGTCGTTCTTGTCTCGCTCGTTATATTTTGCCAGTTTCCTGTAAGAGGCGTCCACTTCTTTGGCAATCGAGCGGAACGTATCGCCCGATCGTGCCACCACATAGTAGTTATCATTGAAATGATTGATTACATGCGACAATCCAGCAAAGGCATGCTTTGTTTGTTTCAGCATGAACTTATCATAGTTCTTCGAATTGTCGTATTCATAGAGTTTATACAGCTCAATCAAGTCTATCAGTTTGCTGGCATAGGCAGGATTCGTGGCATAGCCAGCAGCTTTCAGCCCCTTGGCCCATCCTTTGTAGTCGGTCATCTTCAGACGGAAAAGAGCACTGTATCTCTGACTGGAAGCCAAGAATTTCGAGTGGTCTTCGTATGAATCGAAGGCTGAACGGTAAGCCCGGAAGCACTCGTTGTTACGGTCATCGTCTTGACGAATGGTGCCGCCATTCCATCCGTGACACTTGATGCCAAAATGATTATTTCCCTTTCTTGCCAGTTCACTTCGTCCTGCCCCCGATTCCAGCAATCCTTGAGCCAACGTGATAGAGGCAGGAATCTTCCATCGTTGCATTTGCTCGATGGCTATATCCTTATACTGATAGACGTATTGCTGGTACTGCTGATTCCATCTCAACTGCCCAAATGCATTGGCAGACAACAGGAATAAAAGGCAAAAAAGGTATTTTCTCATTGCAATCTTCATATTTTCTTCTGCAAAAGTAATGATTTATAATGATAATTTACTATTTTTGCAACACAAAATCAAATATTATGGACGAACTAACCCTTAAATCCAAAATTCTGGTATTCCAGAAAAGCGAACTTCCTGACGACGAACGCAAACTGATTGAGATGGCTATTGCCTCTACCTCAAACTCCTATGCTCCCCATTCTCACTTCCACGTTGGAGCTGCTCTTCTATTGGCTAACGGACAGTTCGTTACGGGTTGCAATCAAGAGAATGCCGTCCTTCCTGCTGGCATCTGCGCAGAGCGATCAGCCATTTTTTCAGCAGGTGCACAGTATCCCAACGAAGCCGTGCTGAAACTTGCCATTGCCGCGCGCGACACCGATGGCCGTCTGACGAAGACTCCTGTGTCACCTTGCGGCATTTGCCGACAGGTCATCATCGAGACAGAGACGCGTTTCCATCATCCGGTACGCATCCTGCTCTATGGCGAAGAACACATTTATGTTGTCAACAGCATCAATGAGCTCATGCCATTGGCTTTCACCAATTTCTAAATTATCGATAGCACCCCATTCCCTTTGCTGTAGAAAGCGAATCTAAGTGGAAGTCATACTTGAGATTTGTCTCGTCTATGAGCTTGAAGTGTTTCTTTCCTTGAATCTCATCGGTCGGTTTTTCCCAAATGATGTTCTTGAAATGGGTTGTGTCATCGACTGACGGTGTTCTCAGCAGACACTTGTCAAACACATAGTTATAAGAGGTATCGGCGCGTTCCTGGGTACCCATCAGCTCATCGTCGGCATAGCCCGTCAAGATGGTGCTCTCACATGACAGTAGTTCCAGTGGATAGGCATAGCCCTGATAGCTGTTGAAGAAGCGAAGCGCCACCCCGCGACTGGCCACGAAGGGATAGAACTGTGCTATCGTGCAACCTTCAATGAGCACTGCTCCTCCGTAAGTCAGCACGCAGTCGCCCTGGTTATTCGTAATCTGGCAGTCCTTTATTCCCACGAAGGCATTATATAGTTCCAATCCGTGTCCTGTACTATTGTGAACGATGCAACGCTCCATGTACAGACGCAGGTTGTCGTTGGCAAGTCGTGCCGAGTCACATCTTATTCCGAACGACCCGTTACGCAGTTCCGTATTCGTCAGCACGTTTCCTGTCGATGAAGTGAAGAATCTCACCCCACCCCATTGTCCGCTCACTCTGTCGTAGGGCAGATAGTCGAACATGTGATCCAGTCGGTCGCCACGCATCAGTACGCTGTCGGCATCAAGCGTGCCGTACACATTGATTCCCGCCTTATCGTGGAAATAGAGAACGGTCTTGCGCAACTTCAGGGTTGCATTGTCTTTTATCGTCAGTCCACCATATATAATAATAGGTTTCTGACTCTCCACGAGTGTGTCGCGCTCCACCACCCAGTCTCTCATGATCAAGGCATCCCATGCACAGCCCGACAGCCGCACCGATTGTGCCACTCCGCTTTCCAGCTGGAACATCAGGTCGTCTTCCACCGCTTGGGCCACATCCTTCATGTTCTGTGGAGCGGTCAGCTCTATAAACACGCGAATGCTGTCGCCCTTCCTCACCTCCAGGTCTCTCACCTGCGAGCCCAGACTATTGTCCAGATACGAACCATCCACATTCACCCTGAAGCCCGTCTGATTGCCTTGCCTCAGGTAAGCCTTCGAGATGCGTATGCCGTCGCCCGAGTTGTTATAGACCCACATCGTGTAGGTTGCCGAGCCAATGGTAGAGAACACAGTG
>JAEEGH010026342.1_pt1 | contig 11590 bp, 5 predicted proteins | sample 9134181 | NCBI WGS metagenome assembly JAEEGH01 (sample SAMN16246544, study PRJNA631951) | gut metagenome | biome: gut microbiome; feature: rumen; material: DP-attached | host: Bos | place: Iran: Karaj | collected 2018-10 | reverse complement strand
CCCTGGTAATCTGCACCCACTTGACTCCGGGCTTCCTGAGGTCAGCCACGAACAGATTGTTGCCTATGTCGGCGCCGGCCTCATAGAGGAATGCCATGGTCTCCTCTTCGTTTATGCTCACCTGGTAGAAGCGCAGGGGCTCTGCGGGATTGCTGTAGAAGAGTTCGTCGTCGGCCTGTGAGGTGCCCATCCTGTGATAGTACACCTTGTGACCTTCGTTCTTGCCGCTGTATTCGTGGCCGTCGCCCTCAGGTGCATCGTAGGCGCTGTAATAGAAGCCGTCGCCGCGCCAGGAAGCGCCGGTGAACTTGGCCCATTCGATGTGGTCCGGAAGCAGCTCACGGGTCTGTGCATCCATCACAAAAATCTCTTCCCAGTCGCTTCCGCTGCGGGAAATCACGTATGCCATGTACTTGCAGTCGTTGCTGAAATAAGTGCCTTTGAGCGCCACTGTGCCATCTTCGCTAAGGGTGTTGGGATCCAGGAATACGCTGGGTTCGCCGTCGAGGGAATCCATTTCGTAAAGCACGCTCTGATTCTGCAGACCGTCATTCTTGTAGAAATACCACTTTCCGTTCTTCCTGTGCACCGGAATGCCCACCTTTTCGTAATTGCTGACTTCCTTCAGGCGGGAGAGAAGCTTGGAGCGTGCCGGGAGTTTGCGCAGATATGCGTCCGTCACCTTGTTCTGAGCCTTGACCCATGCCGCGGTCTCTTCGGAGGCGTCATCTTCGAGCCAGCGGTAAGGGTCGGCGACCTCGGTTCCGAAATAATTATCTACGGTAGCGTCTTTCCGCGTCTGCGGAAGTTTGGGTGCACATGCACCTGCGATCAATGCTGTCACAATCAATATATACTTTGTTTTCATACCCGAAAGATACAAATTATTATTTAAATGACTGAGCCGACCTTTTCGGGCCGGCTCAGTCGTATCGAATGAGATTCGAATACTACCACCTGTCTTCAGAAGACACGGTAAGCTTCTTGCGACCGTGTGCACGGCGGGCTGCAAGGACGCGACGGCCGTTGGGAGTGCTCATGCGCTCGCGGAAGCCGTGCTTGTTGACGCGCTTGCGGTTTGAAGGTTGAAATGTCCTTTTCATATCTATTGCTTTTTAATTTTTCGCGTTAGGGAGTGCAAAGGTAGTTTTTTCCAATCTCAATTACAAATTTTTCTGCAAAATATTCGATTTTTATTCTTCTCCAAGGAACATGGGGTCCCAGGCTGGGAGCATGACAGGTTTCTGATTAAGGAGGGACTGGATGTCTGCGGGAACGTATTTCTTCTCGACCACGAGGCGGAACATGTACTCGTTGAACCACTCGTCGGTCATGATGATGTTGCCCTTCCATCCGGTATCGCCCCAGCTGTTCTCCACAAGCCACTTCTGAGGCGCGCCTTCTTTCAGATCCACCCCGATAAGGGTCATGGCATGTGACGAGCCGCTGGCATGGGTTAGCACGCGCTGCTTCTTGTCCATAGTATATTTCACGCCGAGCAGGCTCTCATAGTCGAAATTGGCAATGTCGCAGATGCCGCGCTCGCGGTCCAGGAACTTGCCCACGTCGCAGGAGAAATACATGGCGTCTCCACCCTTGATGGAAGCGATGGCCATCTTCTTGATATCCTCCAGAGGGAGGTTCACATAGAGCCAGTTGTGCCCGTCGTAGGTGTGGCGGTCATACTCTATTTCATACACCTTTCCGTACTCGCGCGCGGGATCGTTCATGAACATGATGTAGTTGTTCACAAGGTCGAATCCCACGAATTCCTTGTAGAACCCCTGCGGAGTATAGGTCTTGGTGCTCACTACGTTGCCTTTGGAATCGCGGCGGGTCCATTCGAATTCGGATGGAGGCACGCCAAGGGTGAGGGCGAGTATGCGGTAAACCTCCTTCAGCATATCCACTTTCATCTTCTGGAGATCCGCCTTCTTGCCGGCATCGCGAAGCGCGAGTCCGTCCTGGCGGAGCAGGGTGGAAAGCTGCCCGCGGATGGCGGAAGTGCTGTTGGCGGTGAGAGTTTCGGGGAATACCTCGGCCGGAACCACTCCGTACTTGCTGACAAGGTCCGCAACTCCGGTGAAGGTGCCGCCATCGCTGATAGGATGTGCGAACAGCCAATCAACGGTGCGGTCTTCCATGGGTTTGTTGCGTGTGTCGATCACGGCCTGCAGGAAGAGGTTGGCTTTCTCCAGCTGGTCGTAGAAGAAGAGGTAGGCCTGCGAGAACTGGAAGTCGGCAGGCAGGTTGTGCTTGCGGATGGCTTGGTTGCGGAGCACGTTCATGCCGGTGAACATCCAGCAGCGGCCAGACGACTTCTGGTCGGTGACGGCCTTGCTGACGACGCGGTTCGAGAAGTGCGAGTCGAACTTCGTAGCGTTCTCATAGTTCATGGCCAGCTTGGCGGGGCTCTGGTTGACGAGGATGTTGCGGAGGGCTTTGTCGCTGGCGCTGCCGCCGAAGCCTTTCTTCATTTGCTGCATCATCTCGGGGGTGATGCCGCCATTGTACTCAGACTGAGCTTTCTTCTTGTTCTGAGCCGTCGCGCTGCCGCAAAGGAGCATAGCGCCGAGGGCTAATACAATGTACTTTGTTTTCATATGGTGTGTCGTGTTTGATTAATCTTGCAGTGGTGTCGAGTGCTAGTATTATGGACTTTGGCTTAAAGAGTGATATATTTTTATGGTGCAAAGATAGGACTTTTTAGTGACATGACAAAATATTTAAGGAAAATTTTCCTCAAGGTCAGAAATCCAGTGTCCAACTGCCGGCGGGGAGCGATTGTTCTCTCTGGGTGCCGGGGAAAAGGGTGGCAGTGGTGCCGTCAGGGATTTGGATTGTTAATTTTGATTTTCTGATCTCGATGTTTATGTCGCCGTAAGGGGTGGGTTTGGTGCATTTGATCCAGTCGATGCCTTCGCAGGGCTGCGGGTCGACGAAGAAATGCTTGTAACCAGGCTGTTCGGGGTCGGGTTGTATGCCGGCGAGGGCCTGGTAGAACCAGATGCCGATGCCGTTGTAGCAGTTGTGCACGCGGCTGCGGTCCTCCTTGCCGGGGCGGCCGCAGTCCCACGATTCCCATGTGGTGGTGGCTCCATGATTTATCATGTAGAAGTAGCCAGGATAGTCTTCTTGCCGCAGGATGGTGGCCATGAGGTCGGTCTGCCGTTCGCGGATGCACCACTCGGTGAAGATGGGCACACCCATGAGGCCGGCGGCGATGTGGTCGCGGTACTTTCCGTGACAGTCTTTGATGAGTTGGGCCTTCACCACAGTGGTGGTGGCGCTGTCGGGCGGGATGCCGAGGAGGAGGGCATAACATTGGTCTAGGGGGGTGCCGTTGGCGTAGGTATGCGTCTCGGGGTGGTAGAAATGGCGGTGGATAGAGGCGTTAAGGTTTCGTCTCCATGCGGCGTAGTGCTGTGCGTCGTCGGGATGTCCTGTCATGCGGGCCATCTGCACCATATCGGCGAGACAGTCGCTGATGAAACAGCTGCTGGCGTGCAGCACGCTCTCACCGCCCTTGTCGACCCCTTCGGGGACAGCCCAGTCGCCAAGAAACCAGCTGTGACGCTCGTTGTCGGGCCATGGGTGCAGGATATAGTCCACGCTGTGGCGCTCGATGTACTCCAGCCAACGCTTCATGTCGTTATAATGACGGTAGATGAGCGTGCGGTCGCCATAGTTGAGGTAGGTGCGCCATGGGGCCTTGACCACGAAGCCCTGCCAGTAAGGGCCGCCGCCGGTGCGGAAGGCAGGGGCAACATAGGGCAGGTCGCCGGTGCTGTCCAAGGCGTCGTGCCAGGCCTGCAGCCAGTTGGCATAGGTGGAGCGCACGTCCCAAAGGGTCTGCAGTGTCATCGTCGACGAGTTGCCGTCGCCACCGTAGCCCATGCGCTCTATGTGCGGACAGTCGACCATATAGCCACTGAAGGTGAGGCAGCTGAGGGTATACTTCACCATATCGTGGATAGCGTTGAGTCGCGGGTCGGAGCACTCGAAGATGGCACCGCCCGAGGGGTCCACAGCGCTGATCTGCAAGGCGCGGGCATGTCCCACACCGGCCCCTTTCACTCGCACATAGCGGAAAGCGTGCATGTGGAAGCGGTTGCGGAAGATATTATACGGGGCGCGGTCGGAGACAAAGACGTCGGTCTCGATGAAAGGAGGCTTTGCCTCCAAGTGGTCGAGGTACTCCATTGTCACCGCCAGCCCAGAATCCATCAGGCCATATACGGCATAGAACCATCCAGTCACCACGCGGCCGAAGTCAATCAGCGTCGAGCCATCGGGCAAAGTTGTCTGCTCGACAGGATCCAGTTTGTCGACGATTTGGTTGCCCTCAAACTCCTGCCGTGAGATGGAAATATCCTTTGCGTCATATATTGATGCCGGGCGCCAGCGCTCCGTTACTCGAGCATCATACCGCTCGCCGCCGAACTGCATGGGCTGCCAGCTGCCGGTATAGCTGTAGGGGCTGGGAGAGGCCTCCCAGGTGCTGTCGGTGGTGAGGATTGTGTATATCAGCCCGCATTCGCCGTCGGAGACACACTTCTCTACCGTCACTTTCGCCGCCGCGTGGGTGCCGTAGATGCGCCCCCAGCCTTGGCCCAGCCAGAGCATCAGCTCGTTGTCGCCCTCATGGATGAGGGCGGTGATGTCATAGGTGACCTCTAGCGCCCGCTTGTCGAGCTGGCTCACGGCGGGTTGCATCACACGGTCACCCACCTTGGTATCATTGACATATACCTCGCGGTAGCCAAGCGAGGCGATGGTGACAGAATAAGTAACCTGTTGGAGAGGTGTCTGCCTTAACTCGCCGGCATCCACACGAAACGTCTTGCGCAGCATGGGCGTCTCGGCCCAGCCGCTGTCGGTGCGGCAACCGATAAACACAGCCTGTGCGTTGAGACAGGATGCGACAGCAAGGATCAAAGCCAACAGGGCTCCTTTCATGATGTTTCTTTATTAGTCGATAATGGAGAACGCCACGTCCATCATCCTAGTGAAGGTGGTCTGCCGTTCCTCGGCAGTGGTGGCTTCGCCGGTGAGGATGTGGTCGCTGATGGTGCAGATGCCCAGGGCGTGCTTCCTTTTAGCGGCATTCGCTCCACTTCGGTCGCGCTCACTGCTAAAGGCAGCATTCATGTAGAGCTGTGCTATCTCCATTTCGACGGCCAGGACTCCCATCTTCTGCCAGCGGTCGTTGTGAGGGTTGTCGGTATAGAAGGTGTCTGACGACATCACGTTGCCCACTTGGTGGCGGTAGCCCATGCGCTCGCAGGCCTCGACAGCGCGGCGCGCCAAGGAGAAGTCGGCGATAGGAGCGAAGGTGCCGGGCAGTTCATACTGGGCGGCATAGTTCGAGTTGGTGCAGGCGCCGGTGGCAATGACGAGATCTCCCACAAGGAGATCCTCCTGGATGGAGCCTGCAGAGCCCACGCGGATGATGGTCTGCACGTCGTAGAAGTTGAAAAGCTCGTAGGTGTAGATGCCTATCGAGGGGCCTCCCATGCCGTGCCCCATCACGCTGACGCGCTTGCCTTGGTAGGTACCGGTGTAGCCCAGCATGCCTCGTACCTGGTTGAAAAGTACGGGCTTTTCGAGGTATTTCTCGGCCATGAACTTGACGCGCAAAGGGTCTCCGGCCATCAGTACGGTCTCGGCGATCTCGCCTTTCTGTGCCCCGATATGGGGTGTCGGTGTATTTGCCATAGGTATGCTATTGTTGTTTTATATGTTTTTTGAATTCGTCTGTTTTGATAGAGAAATGATGTCTGCCACTGCCGAGGGTTTGCGTCTCCCAGCCGTACTGGCCGATGGGCAACATCACAGAGGCTGTGGTATTGGGCGGGATGATGATGTCCCACTCGATTTTTTGTCCTTTGCGGCGCCAGTGGCTCTCTATACGACCCGCCACCGAGTTGTAGGAGCAGTCGACATGGTCGAGGCCTTCCAAAAGATAAGGCTTGAGTTCGATGCGGGTATACCCTGGAGCTGCCGCCTGGATGCCGCCAAGGTATTCGTAGTACCAGGTGATGAGGTCTCCAAGGAGCATCACGTGGTTGCCAGAGTTCATTGCGGGGTCGCCCGTATCTCCATTCCAAAGCTCCCAGATGGTGGTGGCGCCCTTCCTGACCATGTAACCCCAGGAGGGGTAGGTGTCGTTGGTGGCCAGCTTCAGCGCCAAGTCGCCGCGACGGTGCTCGGTGAGGGTGCGCATGAGGTGCTGGATGCCTACCACACCGGTGGAGACGTGGCCACCGAAGTCGTTCTCTGTCTTGTCGACGATGTTGTCGAAGACTTTCTGACACTGCCAAGCGGGCACCATGCCGAAGGCTAGTGGCAGGATGTTGGCGGTGACAGTGTTGTTGCTGTAGCAGCCGCGGACAGTGTCGAGGTAGCGGGCGTTGTAGGCTTCGGTGACGGCATCGGCCTCACCGAAGAAATATCTTGCGTCGTCGTCGCGGTGGAGGGCCAAAGCGAAGTCGGCCATGATGTTGCAGAACTCGACATAGTAGGGCGTGGAGAGGTTGGCGGGCCAGGTCATGCGGTTGGTGTCGCGTGTGTGGATGAGCTCGGGACTCTCGGGCGGCACACACCAGTCGCCATAGGTGTCGCGGACGAGGATGCCCTCCTTGAGGTAGTACTTCTTCATGTGGAGCATCCACTTCTTCATGGCTTCATAGTGGTAGCTGATGGGCTCGATGTCGCCGAAGCGGGTGTAGAGCATGTCGGCCACGGTGATGAAAGCGCCGGGCCAGGTCATATTGTCGGTGTAGTTACGCCAGTAGGCGGGAGCGACGTCGGAGAGGGCGCCGTTCTCGAACTGGCCGTCTTCGAGGTCCTGCAGCCACTTGGCGTAGAGGCGGTGGTTGTCGAAGATATAGCTCTCGCCGTAGCAGCCAGTGGTGCGGTCGCCCGTCCAGCCCATGCGTTCGTCGCGCTGTGGACAGTCGGTGGGCATCGAACGGTAGTTGCCGCGGATACCCCATGTGGCGTTGCGGTAGACGGCATTGATAATGTCGTTGGAGCACTCGAAGCTACCTGTCATCGGCATTGCGTCGTAGAGCACAAGTCCCTGGAAGTCGTCGAGCTTCGGCGCTTTCCGTAAACCCGTTATTTCGACATAACGGAAACCATGATAGGTGAACATCGGGCACCAACCATCTGTCGGGCCATCGGCGATATAGCGGTCGGTGCATTCTGCACTGCGCAGGTTGTCGGTGTAAAGTGTGCTGTCGGCATTGAGCAGTTCGGCATAGCGGAAAGTGATGGTGTCCCCACTGACGCATTTACGCATTAACACATTTCCACATTCCAGTACTCCCACCATATTCTGTCCCATGTCGAGAATCCATTTGTCTCCTTTATGGAAGAGGTTTATGGGCTTCAGGCGGTGCTGCACCTTGATGTTGGGGTTGGGCTGTGGCGTGAGGAGCTGCATGGGGTCGGGCCGCCGGTAGTCGGCAGGCAACGGGCTGCCGGTTTGTACGGGATATTCGCGAGAGACGCGGTGACGGGGATTGTGAATATCTTCGCGGTACATATTCTGCTGGTCGTAATCCTCCACAACATCGTCCCACAAGCTGTCGTCATAGTGTGGCTTTGTCCAGTCGCCAAGGGCGAGGCGGGCGTCGTAGGTCTCGCCGTCGAACTCATTGCTTTTTCGGATGGGACCTTGGTTGGTAATCTTCCAAGAGCCGTCGCTAATGAGAGTGTCCGTGGTGCCGTCCTTGTAGGTCACCTCCAGCTGCATCAGCAGTTGCGGCAGGCCGTAATGGGCAGCATGAAGGATACCACACCACTCAAGGTAGTTGGTGTCGTGACGCACGGTGGTGAAGCGTCCGCCTTCGAGGATGACTCCCACAGCGTTGTCGCCTTCCTTCAGGAATGAGGTTACGTCGTAGGCGTTGAAAAAGATGCGACGGGTGTAGTCGCTGAGTGTGGGCTTCAGCAATTCGTCGGGAGCCACTTCAGCGCCGTTGATATAGGCAGAGTATACGCCGAGCCCGCTGATGTAGAGACGTGCCTGTTTGATGTCTTTTCTCAATGCGAACTCCTTGCGCAGGTAGCGAGCGGCGATGGCGGTGTGTCCCTCGACATGGTCGTCTCCATAGTCGCGACCGATCCAACGTGCCTTCCAGTCGTCGGGCGTGAGGAGGCTGATCTCGAAATGCTGAATATCACTTTCGAGGGTCTTCTTTTGGGCTTTGTCGCCATAGGTGATGGTGGTATAGACTTTCCACCAGCAGCGGTCGCGGCTTTTCAACGGCCTGCCCTCGTAGGGGATATAAAGCATCTGATTCAATGCGTTATTGTGCGATTGCGTTATTGTGTCAGTATTTGATACATCACCACTAATACATTCACGCATTGACGCATTGACGCATTCTTTCGAGTCCCATAGGTCGCCAATATCTTTGCGGGCATTCTCTTCGCTCGAGGCAACGATGATTCGGTAGTCCACCTGCATCACATTGTCCACCTCAGACTCATACTGCCAGCAGAATCGTGGCTCGGCAGTGGCCAGCGGCACGCTTCCGTTTTGCCTCTCGACAGTCAAGTTCGTCAAGACCACATTGCTCCTGCAGGCAGAAAACAAAGCGACCATAGCGAGGATGTATGCAAAGCGTCTCATATTATTGGACTGTAGGACTTATCTTCAGCAGGAAACCGCCGCCGGGAGCCATGTGGACATCTAAGCTTTCCGTTTTCCACATCCCGCTCTCCACTTTGTAGTCGGAGCCACGGCGGTGGGCGTTGATGCCGTCGGTGTATAATGTTGCGTTGGAGTGAGCGTTGATACCGAGGGGGGCGAGGTCAATTTGCAGGTCGCGCTCGGTCCAGTTGGTGATGCCGCCGATATACCAGGTCTTGCCCTTGCGGCGGGCGGTGACGATATATTCGCCCACCTTGCCCTGCAGGACGCGTGTCTCGTCCCACACGGTGGGCAATGAAGCCGCGAAGCGGGTATAGTCAGGCTCTTTCTCGTAGTGTGTGGGGGAGTCGCAGAGCATGTTCAGCGGTGACTCAAGCACGATGTACAGCGCCAGCTGGTGGCAGCGCGTGCCTTGGCTCAGGGGCTCCATCCAGCAGGGGTGGTAGTTCCACTTGCCACCGTTGAGCATGGCTCCCTGCGTGTAGTCCATGGGCCCCGCCGCCTGGCGGATGAAGGGTATCTCCACGTCATACTGCATCTGGTCAACCGTCGTGGGTGCCCACTTCATCTGCTCCAGTCCAAAGACTCCTTCGAAGTTTAGCACGTTAGGGTAAGTGCGTGTGAAACCTGCAGGCTTGAAGGCACCGTGGAAGTCAACCACCAGGTGGTACTTGGCGCACATTTCGGCCGTGCGGCGGTAGAAGTCGGTCGCTATCTGGTCGTCGCGGTCCATAAAGTCTATCTTGAAGCCCCGCACGCCCATCTCGCTATAGTGTTTGCACACACGCTCCATATCCCGCTCGAAGGCGTAATAGCCGGCCCAAAGGATGATGCCTACTCCCCGCTCTTGGGCGTAGTCTACCAGCATCGGGAGGTCTATTTCCGGCACCACCTGGAAGAGGTCGGCCTTGCCGTTCACCGCCCAGCCCTCGTCGAGGATGACATATTCGATGCCGTAGCGCGAGGCGAAGTCGATGTAGTGCTTGTAGGTGTCGTTGTTGACGCCCGCCTCGAAGTCGACACCGCTTATATTAAAGCAGTTCCACCAATCCCACGCCACCTTGCCGGGCTGTATCCAGCTGATGTCATCTAGGCGAGAAGGCTCACCGAGCAGATAGCTGAGGTTGTTCATGGCTATTTCGGTGTCGGTGCCTACCATCATGATGCGCCACGGGAAATGTTTCGTTTTGTCCATCTCGGCGATGTAGTCCTCGCGCTCCTTGACCAGCAACTGTAGGTTGTTGTGTCCGCCCTGCTCCACGCGGCGGGGCAGCGGGGCGTGCTCGCCAACCAACGGGCGGCCTCCTGTGCCGTGCAGATACAGGCCAGGATAGTCGCAGAGCGACGACTCGGTGATGCAGACCTTCACGCCATTGTCGCAATGCACCATCAGCGGTAGGAAGCAGAGGCGGCGTTGGTCGAGCTGTGAAAGGGGTAGTGTGGTGTACTGGTTCTCGAACGAAGTGCTGTACTGCACCTCGTGACGAAGCGAGTCGAACTGGCTGACGTATGGTGCAGTAACGTTCCAGTCGCCGTCGAAGTTGTAATCCACCGTCTCCTTCTTCACACGGCCGGGCTTTCCCTCCCACACAAAGCGATAGGCAATGCCCTCGTTGTAGGCGCGGAACACGAGCGAGAGGCCCTCCTTCATCTGCAGGGTCAACTCATTGCAGTGGTTTCGCATCGTGGCCTGACGTGTGAAGGGCGAAACCACCGTCTCGTCGATGGTACGACGGGTCACCTTCCTCACAGTCAGCGCGTCGAATGTCTTGCCGCCCTGCGAGTGTTCGATATCTATGAAGGAGGGGCGCAGCAGCTTTGTGTCGCCAAGATAAACGTAATAGCGTACGACCACATCGTCAGTCATGATATGCGCCACCAGCCGCCCGTCGGGCGAGGCGAGGGAGAATGACCGATCCCGAGCCGAGGTTGCCACTGACAGCACCAGCAAAAAAATTATCGTATACAGTTTTTTCATATTCCAAGTAATTCTCTAACTATTCTATATACTCACCTCATTCAACAATAATAATGTAATGAATCCCCTCTTCGTTTATGGTGCAAAGTTACGAAAGTTGAGCGACATGGCAAAATTTATTTTGACATGTCCGAAATGAAGTAATGCCCACGGAGTGAAAGTTACGAAAGTTGAGCGACATGGCAAAATTTATTTTACATGTCCGAAATGAAGTAATGCCCACGGAGTGAAAGTTACGGAAGTCGAGAGCAGAAGGAGTTTTCTTATTTTGCCGAGATGAAGCAACTTGGACGAAGTCAAATGAAGTAACGCTGGCATAAAACAAAGACACACATTTTTCGCGAGATACAGAAAATAAATTTGCCTACGTCGGAAAAAGTATGTATTTTTGCACCGATAATTCAAACACAACAATATATGGCATAAAGACAAAGAGACTAGTAGAAAAAAGATATATTAAAGCGTATTCGCTTTTCTTTTGTAGTACTGAAATCTCGACAATTTCAACTATTCCTGCACAAGAAAGGAGAAACGCTCACGAGAACCGTGAGCTTTCTTGTTCGTAGGAATAGGTAGTCGAGAACCTCAGTACTGAACAAAAAAAGTTCACGGCTTTTTTTGTACAAAAAAAAACCATGTCACATTTTGGCATACCTATGATGTATCTTTGCATTCGAAAGTAACAATAAAGGTATAAATGATGGAAGCTGAATTATTTTTTGAGAAGCTCTTTACAGAAGAGATGTATTTGGTACCAGAATGTGGCAACTATATTTACCGTTCTGTACCAACAAAACCATACGGTTGGAATGTTTGGCGAAAAACTATTGGTGGTGGTAAAGAACAACCATACGACTGGAAAGAGGATGTCGGTTTTGGATGCTGGTGGGAAGCGGTGATGATGAGATTCCCTGTCTCTAAAGAAAGGTATGATAACTTTAAATAGC
>JAEEGH010026341.1_pt1 | contig 11590 bp, 2 predicted proteins | sample 9134181 | NCBI WGS metagenome assembly JAEEGH01 (sample SAMN16246544, study PRJNA631951) | gut metagenome | biome: gut microbiome; feature: rumen; material: DP-attached | host: Bos | place: Iran: Karaj | collected 2018-10 | reverse complement strand
GCCTTATTCATACATTTTGGTTCTTTTTAAGTTATATATAGCTTGTAGCAAATTTTAGACACATTGAATCGTGTGCAAAATTAAACTAAAAATATGAAATAAGACTACTATATCTTATCAAAAAGTGATACTATTTTGCCAAAGGTGTTTATTTAACATAAAAATGTTACTCTAAAAGCATAAATATGCGGATTAATAGATACAATATTATATCATTATTAACACTTTCTGATATCAAATGTTGCTTTTACACTTAATATCAGAAAGACTGCAATTTAATATTAACGAATGGAGAGAGTCTTGAAAACAAGGCCCGTATAGGTGTTAATAGATAACTGGACAGAATCAGCATCCAACTCACCAAGAGGAATACTAAGATAGGCTGCAGTTGAGTAATATTCTGGCACACCTCCTTGGTCGTGATGGAGGATGAGATGACGGGTTTGTAAACCATTTGAATACTGCAAAAGAGTATCAGTGACAACTGCCAATTTCTGTACGGCAGAAGAATCATCAGTAACACCTGTCTTCAGTTGGAGATAAAGATTCAGATACTTGCCTGACTTACTCACCCAAATACTATTAAACTTAACGGGATCAGTACGCAGTTCCTTGTCAAACTCAGACAAGGGTAATACTGTAGGACAAGGCACTTGGGCTATCGACACGATTTCAGCCGCATCTTTACCTTGTGTATCTTTCACCTTATTATAATATAGCATACAACGATAGGTAGAGTCAGCTGTAGTTATCCACTTATCGGAATATGGCTGGGTAAAGGAAAACAGGTCACCATCGTCAGTTGTCATAGAGACCAACTGCTTATTGGTATCAGACAGAGCCTCAACGAAGTCGCCACGCATCAGAGAGTATTCACCTTCTCCCTTTTCGTAGGCATCCTGAGTACAAGAAGTAAAAAGTGAAAAGTGAAAAGTGAAGGATAGAGACAGAATCATCCATCCCCAGAACCGATTATGATATGTACCCAAACTATTCACTTTTAACCTTTCACTTTTAACTTGTTAATTGCGGGGTTGGCATACATGGTCAGCATACGTTCGCGAAGGAATGCCTCATCCTTATTAGGCAACTTAATCTTTGCCATCTGGCTTGCGAGATAATCCTCAAAGCGCTTTTTGTCAGCTTCAGTATAGGAGTCTGCATGATCGGAATTACCATTCAGTTCGTCAAGGGCGATATAATTACATGGGAAGAGACGATAATGCTGATGGATTCCCTGATCCATACGTTTTGCCAGTGCGGCAAAGAAATCTTTCTTAGGCAAATTCTCCAGCTCCCCCATCCATGTATTGACGGGAATACCACAGTGATAATGCACACGTCCCTTGTAGCCGAAGATACCCGTCTTCATATTATCCAGATCATCCTGACGTGATTTCTTGAAAGCAGGATTATCCCGTTTCTGTTGAAACTCCTGAGCCTTCAGATAATCGCAGGGATCATATTCGTAGGAGAGGGCCATGGGAACCAGATGCAGGTGGCGCAGACGGTCGATGACAGAGCCTTCTCCGCCCATGACCATCATCTTCAACAGCGCCTCTTGGGTGCGGTCGTTGCTGTCCTTGGCGCGTCCCTCGCGCTGGGCAATCCAGATGTTTTCCTGTTTCTCGAAGATGGCAAAGTGCATGTAGCGGCTCAGGGTTTGGCTGGCGCGCAGCATCTCGCGCATGGAGAGGGAACGCTGCACGATGAAGGACTTGTTGATGCGCACCAACTTCTTGATCCACGGAAAGATGAGCAGGTTGTCACCGATGGCAATCTCCACCGTAGTGGGGAAGCCGTTATCGACAAGCAGCATGCTGAGGAAAGCCGAGTCCAGGACGATGTCGCGGTGGTTGGTGATGAAGGTGTTGGGCACGTCTTTCACAAGGTTCTCGAGTCCGCTTGCAGTTAGACCTTTAGATGTCTTGGCTAGGAGTCCGTCGATAAAAGGTTTCATAACCTTGGTCTGCAAGTCGTATTTCGAGTTCAAGCTCAGGAGCAACATCTTGAGTTGAGTGTAGTTGTACTGCGGCATGACAATCTGGGCAATCTGCTTGAACATGGGTTCGTTGACCAGAATTGACATCTCATTGTGGAAGTCCTTGTCCTGAATGGGACAGATGTCGGCATATTCACTAGGTATAATGATATTCTCGTTTTCCATAACAATAGGGGTTTAATAGAATGTTACACTAAAGTTTTCAAAATTACTAAAAAACTCACGACTGACAAAATTATAATGTCAGTTTTTAAGTTTTTTAAAGCATGACGAACTGCACAGTTTTTTTAGACAATAACAGACAATTAGTAATATCACAATAGATGCCACCTATGTAGGCGTGCGGCTTGTGGTTATTAAGGACAATTGAACTTGGTTTTTTATACACAAATAGCCAAGAATTGACCACAAGTTATCATTTAATAAATGTTGTATTTGGCTGCGCATAGTAGTGTGTTTGAGGCTGATAACAATGAAGAGTAATAAGGAAACAACAAGAGCTGGCGTGAGGGCCAGCTCTTGCTGAATGTTTGGGTTTGATAATGTCGATTTATCGCTTGAGAATTTGCTTGATGGCTCGTGAGCCGCTGTGTGTGCGTGCTTCCACGAAGTAGACGCCATCGAGTAGGTGGCTCAAGTTGAACGTTGCATAATTGTCGTCGGGAGTGAAGAGGTCGAGTAACTTGCCGTTTACTGAATAAACGTTGACCTCCTTGAGGATGTCGCCAGCCCTCACATTTATCACATCTTGAACCACTGCTGGCGAGATGATGATTGACGACGAAGATACCACGTTGTCGATTCCCGAAGTGTTGTTTAGATCGAACACTTGTGGCTCGTCGAGGTCACCATATATCCAGTCGCTGAGCCATTGTAGTTCCTCGCTGAACCAAACCTCATTGCCATTGTAGATAGTTGCGAAGCGAACGGTCTTGCTGGCTTCGTCGGCATTGCCTGCAATGGTGAGCATGTAGAGCCCATCTTCGGTTGCATAGGTGGCGCCACGGCACTCACCATCGACAAATGCTGCCAAGCACAGGTCGTTAACCTCAACATCACCCTTCACAACTCGTGCAACCACATTCATATTGTCGCTGAACTCGTGATGGTCAACTGGGGTGAATGGCAGGTTGCGTGGCGCATTCATCATCATAGCTGGCGCTTGATAGGTAGTAGCATCGATGGTCGGATAAACAAAGACCAAAGGCTCACTGTTGCATGACTTGTAGTAATAACCCATACCAGGCACTATGGCTGTGAGATCGCCCTCCCACTTGTAGCCGTCGTAGAACGCCACTTGGGTCTTGCTCTTGACGATGTCGCCACGAGTAGGCTGCAGGTCGGCAAACGCCTCATTCAGGCTCAAGTTGTAGATTGACAGCGGACCAATCCAGTTCCATCCAGGGTATATGGCTTGAGTAGTAGTGCGGGTGTCAATCATGGTGCCACTGATGCTGTGGTTGATGTCGTTCTTAACCTTGAGCTTGTAGAGGTTGCCTATTGCCAGCGTATCGAGACCGGTAGAAGTCCACTTAGTACCGCTGTTCATGGCAAATCCTTCTTTGCCCTTGATGGTGTTGAACACCTTGGCATGTCCAAATAGGCTCTCGAGGTCGGCCTTGCCAGGCTCGGGCTGTACATAGAGTGAAATCCAGTTCCAGCCATTAGCAAGGTTGCATTGCTGCTCAATCAAGTTACTGGGCTGCCAAACGACAGGATTGTCATAGTCACCAACCAAGCCATTGGGCAGGTAGACGGGACTGAGCGTCTCGCCATTGAGCTTGGTCTTTACATTACCAAGCACCACGCCCCTTTCGGCATCATAGATGCGGAAGGTGATAGGTTTGGTGCTAGTGATGTCTTCCAGCCCATATATAGTCATGCTCACGAAGTAAGCGTCGCGACTAGTGATGAGCTTGGGCGATGCCACACCGCAGCAATTGTTATCGACAAAGGCCGCAATCTTGGTGTTGGTATTGGTGCAAATCTTGTCGTCAAGATAGATTTGACCTATCATGTTCATTGAACTTTCATATTCATCGGGATTGACAGTCCAGCTGGGCTCATTGCCGCGCACTGTCACGTTAAACAGCAGTGGAGCGCAGATGTCACCATCGTTAACAGCATAGGCATATACCAGATGTGTGCCCACAGGAGCATCGGCCCCAATGGTGAACTGCACTGGTATTGTCTCATCAATAGCAAGGACACCACTGGTTTCAGATGGTTGAATCCATGTGGGCAATCCAGTGATGCTGAACTTGCCATTCTCACGGCCTTTGTTGTGAAGTGTTGCCTGAGCTGTGAATTCACTCAAGCGGTCTTTATCAACCACTATGCTCTCCTGGTTCCACTCTAGAGTGTTGTAGTCGACCACAGCACTCCAAGTGATGGGCTCGGAAAGGTTGTCGTACATGTCGCGCACGTTCTTGACAACGAAGGTGAGCAGGTTGCCCTGCATGCGCGACGGCAAGGTGAGCAAGTTGATGTATATCTCGTTGTTAGATGCCGTGTAATCAAAGTCAAGGTTCTGCTTGAGCGGCGACGTTCGCAATGCAGGAGCGGTAATGGCTTGAGTAACGCCATCGCCCAGCGCGTGAGTGATACCCATCTGCGAGGCATTAGGAGCGCTGTTTTCGAGGCTGAACTCAGTGACGATGTTGCCGTTGGCATCAAGTGCGCTATGCTCCATTGGGTAGTAGGCTATGAGTCCAGTAACCTGTGCAGTATCAACCTGATTGTAGCGATTGGCAATTACCGAGGTACCGTCGCATGCCACGTTCCACACCCTAATCTCGTCGATGTCGCCAGTGAAGTGGTAGCTCTCCTCGATAAATTGGTCATTATCGGGATTGCGCTTCAATATACCTCCCACATAGAGGTAATCGCCCGCTGGTGCTGGCAGCTGCTGCTCGGCAATGGTCTTGACGGCATTGCCATCGACATAGACCACAGCGCTCACGCCACGATGCACATTGAGCGCTAAGTGATGCCAGTTGCCGTCGTTGTAGTTCACATTGGTGAGCACTATGGGCAGACCATTGCTAATGAGCGACGACAAGGTGTCGTTATACACATGCAGGAGCATGGAGTTGTCGTAGTCGAAGCCTATCGACACGCGGTCGGTTACCGAGAGCAGCGTTGCCCTAGCATTCTTGTCCTTCTCGCCACGGAACCATGTCTCAACAACATAGCTGTCGCTCGGACGAGGAGAAACTGAGCCAATAGGAATCTTAATAACGCTTTCACCATCGAGATGGGCAGCGAGATTGGTGTTCTCCACGTTCCAGGTCTCGGCTGGCAAGTGGATGTTGCGAGCGCGAGCATAGTCGGTAACCACGGTGCCGTGACCCTCATTCATCTTCCAGTAACCCACCAAGCCTGGCAAGTAAGGAGCCTTGGCCTCATCCTTTTGCCCGAGCTGAGTGCGCACTGGGTTATTCTTGTTCCACAGCACGAGCTCATGCATCATGCCAGTGAAGTTGCGTCCCAGCGTCAAGTGGCCCATGCCATTGTAGTCAGGAACAATAGCCTCGTCAAAGAGCATCGTCTCGTCGGCTTCATTGGCCATAATCATAGTGAAGGTGTTTTGATTACTCATTGCGCCCTTCACATAGTTAAGAGCCAAGAACACCCATTTGTCCATGGGAACTGCAGCTTGCGATGTGATAACCTTGCCGTTGATGTTGGCCTCAACCTTGCCTTGGTCGTTAATCGAGAGGCTCAGGCTGTTGCCCTCGGTACCGTGCTCAAGGATTGTGCCGCTACTCAGGCGCTTGAGCCACAGCGAGGAAGCGAAGCTAGTGTTGGCAATGGGCAGATAGGCATCGGTCTCAACAGGAGTGCCGTTGAACTGCAGCGACACGTCGTGTGAAACCTGCGCATCGTTGAGCGAACCTGTGATGAAGAAGTTGGTCTCCTTGGTGAGATAGCTCTCGCGAATGTCCTCATTGAACTTGATTCGGATGTCGTCGGTGGGTGTGAGGATGCCCGCGTTGGGATAGGCCTGTCCAAGCAACTTGGGACCACGGGTGTCGCGTGTCACAGTTTTCTCGGGAGTTGGTTTGGTATACTCTTTGCCGCCATAGACGCTCATACTTTCGGCAACAACCACATAGTTGCCGTCGATGTTGGGCAGCACGAGTGTGTAGTTGATGTTGGGCTCTTCGTCACTTAGCATAGATTGCACATCGCTCAGCTGTCCGTCGGGCAAGTACTCCACATTGGTAATCCACTCATGGGCGGTAATCCAATTGTTGTCGCCAGCAAATCGATACTTGAGGCGCACACCCTTGAATCCTGTGAAGAAGCGGTTGATGTCGCTTATAGTGACTTTCACTTGCTCGCCACTTTGCACATCGTGCTGGTTGAGCACGTTCTTGTCGAGCGTGAGTTTTATCTCAGGAGCAGCAGGGGTAAAGTGAACATTTATTTCCTGTTCGTCATATACAGTGCGTCCCATAATCGATGATGCCGGGTCGAGCATGTATTCGCAGGTGCTGAGCAATTGAATTTTCACGTTTTCATAGTCAAGTATCGACTGATCGGTCTGCTTCACCGAGAGAGTTTTAATCAGCGGCGTTCCATATTCGAGCCAAACCTCGTGGCCATCTACCATAGCATCTCCATCTATAGTCACTTGCAACCCATTGGGGTTGGAGGCAGGATCGACATAAACCAGTACCGATGAGAGCTGGTCGTGTGTCTCACTGTCATTGGTCATCTTGATTTCAACTGATGCCGACTGACCAGCAGGGATGTCAACGTAGTTGCGTACAGGAATCTGGATGTGAGGATTGTCAAGCTTCATTGTCGCGTAGTCGAGGATTGTGCCAGGGTTGTAGTACTTGGTGACCCTTTCTCCCTCATAGGGGCAACGGGTCTGGCCGCCTCGGGTGCGGAATATGGGGCTCCATGCTCGTGGCGAATTAAATATATCGACCGTGTGGGCATTACCACGCTGAGTATCATTTAGAGTGTAGGAGAACAATTCGGTGGTAGTTGTCTCGTTCACCTCCTGCTTGGTGTGGTGGTAGCCAATGTCAACATTGGTAATGAATATGCTACCCCACTTGCCGAGCAGATATCCATTCTTGCCCTTGTAGGCAAGAGTGGTTTTAAAGTTCTCGGTAGAATTTTCCACATCTTTGGTCACTGTGCTGGTGGAATTGGTGACGGTTACTCCACGCTCAAATGACTCATTGCCCACCTTCATCTTGGGGTCGTTGAAGGCTTTGATTTTGTCTTCTTCATTATCGGCAAGAGTTTTTTTCCACTGTTCAACAATCTCATTGCACCAGCGCACACTGTCACAGCCCTCATAACCATTGGGGAACCGAGCGTAATAGCTAGGTCCTTCCATGCCTTCGGCCGCCTCGCTACCCCAAGCTTTGGCATCGTCGTTGGATGTGCCATATTTGGGGTCGTTTTCGGTAAGGAGGGTGTAATAGGTGGGCACAGCTGGTTCCTCCTCAATCTCATCAAGCGAGTTGATATGCTTGAGCATTGAGTTGCGGGTGCGATTGATATTCTTGAAAAGGGTGTTCTCGATGTAGCTTTGTGTGTACTGGAAATGGGTGTTGAATTTCTCGTCCATCGAAACGGTCTCCTCCATCCCAATGGCCCATGAGCCATCATCCTGCCGCATGGGCCCAATCTTGTCGGCGGCGCCAATGATGTAGTTGGTGGAATAGCCTATGAACACGTCTCCGTCGCGCCCCACGAGAATAGGCGAGGCACTAGTCGAGGTGGAATGATTGTGTGAAAGAGTGACCGAAGTGTGATGATCCCAAGTTTTCTCGATATTGTAAGAGATACCAAAGGTGTTCTCGTGTATGAGCGTGTTGTAGAATATCTCTGCAAAGACAAGAGTGCCCGATACAGCGCCAAACTCGAGGGTAGTGTTGTAGTTCCAGGCGAATTCTGTGCCTTGATGTATGCCATAGGTGTGATAGCTGTAATTGCAAGTGACGGTGTCGGTGCCCCATGTTGCGGTTGATGCATCGCCTGGCGGATCACGCAGCACCATTTGCACGTGGCTTGGGCCTGCAGTGATGAAATTGTTGCCTGTTGGCACCACTCCCGTAATGATTGCCTCCAGCCCCGTGTTGCGCCACAATTTAGTTTGATCATTGATTACCATCGAGGCATTCATGGTGCGTGTGTAGGGAGCATTAAGGCTGGGTATGCCCACAACCCACTTGTAGCGTCCTTCGCCGTTTTCATCGAGTTTCACTTGCTCTCGCTCGAGCTTTACGAGCTGTCCGCGGACCACGTTGTGTCCATCAACTTCTTGGTCAATGGCCGCTATGCGTGCCGCCTCACCTATCTCGTTGTCGAAGGTTACTACCGAGTCGCAGAGTAAGTCTTCGTAGCGTCGTCCAGTGGCGCTAGCATCATAGTTGAGATAAGGCTCATAGGCCCTCACCTTAAATTCATAGGTTCTTCCCTTCTCAAAGACGGGGTAACCGAAATTATAGGTTGCTGAATGAGTCTCCTCATCGTAGGAGTAAGCAGGTAGTTTTATGTCTTGATGCGCTTCGTGGACAAGAATGGTGTCAGTACCGAAAGCACCTATTGGAGCTCCCATCTGTGTGATGTCCATTACAGGATTGCTGCGATAGGTGAGCATGAGTTTCTTGTTGCACCTGAACAGAGGCAGTGGTGTCCTGTCCTCGGTGTATAAAGTATCGGGTATCACACTGTCACGAGGATTGGTCATGTTAATTGCTGGAACGTTCATAAACAACTCGTTGCTCTCAAGCGCTGAGTTGTTGGGGAATTTCACGCTCTCCACCCTATAGCGGATGGGTGGTACAATGGCACTGAACTCACCAGTTTCGCTATCAGTGGTGATATAAATATATTTTGCTTCGTCGATAGAGCCACCAGCACGGTAGGCTGTGCTGCCTATTGCCGTTGAGGCGCTCTCGACGGTAACATTCTCGGCATTGGGAATCCACTCGCTCGTGGTACCCTCGATGTGCTGCACGGCATTGAGCATGCGCTGCGGATGGTCGAGTGGCGAGAGTTTTATCACCGCTTTGCCAATTGTGTTTTTGCTCACGCCGTAGCCTAACGGCTTGGTGCCCTCGGTTTCTCCACCAGTCACGCGTCCAGCCATGATGGCAGTGGTGTTGTCGTAGAAGTCGATGTGAGTGTCCTCGAGGAACTCATAGGTCGACTCGGCCATGGCTGGATATCGGCCTGCGTTCTCAAAGGTGTGTCCAACGCGTCGCGCCTCGATGTAGTGGCTACCAATGGGTACCGATATCTCATAGTGTCCATTGGCGTCGCTCACAATGAGCTTGTCGTTCTTGTTACAAGGAGCGCCGTCGACATAGAAGCTCACACTGTCAACAGGGATTGTGGTGCCCGAGTAGAGAATGGTGCCCGAGACCTTGAAGCTCGACACGTCGGTAAAGTCAACATTGTTGATGTTTAACGATGTGCCACCAATGAAAGCCGAGCGACTAGTGGGGCTGAAGCTGTGAACGCCCTTGGTGGGATAGACGCTGTAACGCGTGCCACTGCCAGTGAATGGAATGCCACGTATTTCATACTCGCCCTTATCGTTGGTGACACCATAGGACGAGAGTTTGTCGCTGCTGGGAACTATCTCCGATGGGCGCGATGTGTTGCCCAAGATGGCGTGATTGCCGTTGGGCACTCCGTTGGTCGATGAGTTGTCGAAGGCATGCTCCTCGAGTCCCTCGTCGAAGGTCCAGTAGAGCTTGAGATTCTCCTCTCGTCCGCTGAGGATGCGGTCATAGTTGGTGGCAATCTCGGCATCGGTAATGGCGCGGTTCCAGAAGCGGATTTCGTCGATATAGCCCTTATAGAACAACTCGGGGTAGCCATCCATATCCTTGTAATAGCTGCCTGAGGCAAAAACCACGTTCACCACGCTGCCCTCGTCGGGAGGAAAGGTGAAAGGCTGAATAGGTATCACCTCAACCTGCTTGTGCTCGATGTCGCCATTGACAATGCACTCGATAGAGCCGTTGCCGTTGTTGCGGATGGTGAGGTGCGAGAACTGTCCTTCGGGCATTGATGGGATGTCGCGGAACTCGGTGACAACTTCTGAGCCTTGCGTTGCACTGTTGATGGTCACGCCATAGCCACCGTCCTTGGTGCGCAATCTCACGCTATAGCCATCGGTGTGCTTGAAAGGATGTGCATCATGCCCCATGATTGAGAACAGATAAGAGCCGCTGATGTTTTGCTCTATTGGATTTATCCACATCTGCACTGTGAACGGCTTAGTGAGGCTGAGCATGTTCTGGGCGGTGAGGGTGTCGGTTTGCCACACCAGTCCACCGTCGTCGTCAATGATTTGACGGCTGTAGTAGGGCGAGCGTGCCTGCTCATCGCTCTCACGCGAGAGGGTGACGCGCACGTTGTCGACGGCGGTGCCAGTGTCGAACTGCACCCTGCCGCTCACCGTTCCCGTGGATTGGGCGTAGCCCACATCGGTCATGGCGTTGTTTATGACAAACGACTCGTCGCCGCAGTCGGCAGCATAGGCCACCACCCGGTAGTCGTAGTATCGGCCAGGCTCGGCGGTGTTGTCGGTGTAAGTGTAGGAGGAGCCTGTTCCTTCCTGCTCATGGATTGCGACCCACTCGCCGCCTCCCACGAAGCGCCGCTGAACGTTGAACAGTGTGGCAGTGGTGCCCACTTGCTTGGCTCTCCATTTCACAACCACGGCGTTGCCGCCAGTTCCCTTGGAGGCGTCGACTCTAGTGACTGTGGTGCCTTCATGCACGTGAGCACTCACAGTGTCGCTATAGAGGTGAACCTTGTTGTCGTTAAGGTCGAGTTGCAGGAAATAGCCGTAGACCGAACAATTTGACTCGGGTTTCTCGTCGCTGAACGATGCTTTGCCAGCATTGCGTGGAACGGTAACGTCGAGATAGTTGTGAGTTATGGTGCCATTAGGCTCAATGCGGTGCACCTTGAATGTGACGTCGTTCTCACTCTTGGGCACGTTGCCAAAGGTCCAGTCCATCTTGATTTTGTCGGTCACATTCTGGTCCTGGACAAGATGCAGCGGAATGACGGGAACGGTGCTGGTGCGGAGCACGGCGGGATGCACCGCGGTGAGAGGCTCGGGATTAGAGGGGATGTCGATTTCGGGCCACGAGTTCTCATGATGATAAATCTCATATCGGTAATACTTTCCCACCTGAAGCCCCCGGCTGGGATTGTCGGTGAACTCGTAGCCGCTAGTAGATCCCACGAGCTCGCGGTTGCCTAGGTAGTTGCCATGCTCATCGAGCTCGGTGCGATAGACTTTCCACTCGCCCGTGTTGTTGGGAATCCAGGAGTCCCACTGGAGCAGCATTTGCGCGTCGACTTGGTTGAACGACGCGGTGAATGATCTCACGCTGTTAGGGCAGAATTGGCTCTTGGTGACATTCTCGTTGAGGTTTTGCGTGATGTTATGGCCGTTAAAGCGGAACGAGGTTAGAGTGTTGCGTGTGACGTCGACGGTGAAGTCCTTGTCGCGTGGAGCCACGAGCTCTACCTCACCGGTGCCTCGGTTCTCGACCTCGGGAGCAGGGCGAGAGAACATCTTGTCGTCCC
>JAEEGH010026340.1_pt1 | contig 11590 bp, 10 predicted proteins | sample 9134181 | NCBI WGS metagenome assembly JAEEGH01 (sample SAMN16246544, study PRJNA631951) | gut metagenome | biome: gut microbiome; feature: rumen; material: DP-attached | host: Bos | place: Iran: Karaj | collected 2018-10 | reverse complement strand
TTCGGGGTGTTGCTCAGCTGGGCTAGAGTACCTGGTTTGGGACCAGGGGGGCTCAGGTTCGAATCCTGTCACCCCGATTAAATTAAAAGCTCTTCCCGAGGAGGCATTCCTCCGAGGGATTAGAGCTTTTTTTAATCGGGGTGACCATCACCCCGACACTTTTTTATAGGCTCAGAATGCTGATGAATACTGCATTCTGGGCTTTTTTGCTGTTCGAAAAGACCGTGTCTTTTCGTGACTTTGCCGTGTCTTTCGAGGTTATTCGGGCGTTGCAGTTTATTTCGCAAATTTAAAAATTGATAGTTTTTGCGAAACGGTATACAATTAACTAAAAGGTGGTAACAGTGAAATGAAATTAATTAAAAGAGATTATTATCTGAATAAGCTTTTGGCTGTTAAGAATATTCCGGACATAAAGGTAATAACAGGAGTAAGACGAAGCGGCAAATCCAAATTAATGGACGCTTTCATAGATTTGATATCCGGTGATGATAGGGCTAATATTGTCCGAATCAAGCTGAACTTGAAGAAGTTCGAGAATCTTTTGGATGCAGACAAACTTTATGACTATATAGAAAAGCAATATGTTGAGAGTAAGACTAATTATTTATTTATTGATGAAATACAGTTGTGTGAAGGCTTTGAACGCATAATAAATAGCATTTATGAAGAAGAAATCTATGATATTTACCTTACCGGATCAAATGCATTTCTTTTATCAAGTGATTTGGCTACGCTGTTCGGCGGAAGGGTTTATGAGATAAACTTATACCCATTTTCATTTGATGAATATCTTATGTACTATCCTTCAGATGATATAGATGAAGCCTTTGATTCCTATGTGAAAAAGGGTGGAATGGCTGGTGCGTATTTATATAAAACAGAGGAAGATGCAAGAAAATACGTTAATGGTATATATAGGACCACCATTACAAAGGATATTGTAAAGAAATTTAAGATAGAAAACGAAGATCTTTTGATAATGATTGGAAACTATCTTATGGATAACGTGGGAAATCAAACTTCGATAAGAAATGTGGCTTCTAAGCTGACTTCCGGCACCTACAAGACTAATGATAAGACAGTAGGTGCGTATATGAATTACTTTTGCCGATCGTTCCTTTTTTATCCAATCCAACGTTATGACATAAAGGGGAAAAGATATCTGGAATCGGATAAGAAGTATTATCTGTCTGATCTTTCGTTTAGATTTTCTGAGATAGGAACCAAAAATGCTGATTACGGCCATCTATACGAGAATATAGTTGCAATAGAACTTCTTAGACGCGGATACGAAGTATATGTAGGTAAATTATACGAAAAGGAAGTGGATTTTGTCGCAATCAAAGAAGGTGCAAAGATATACATTCAGGTATCTGATGATATTACCAGGGAGGATACTTTTAAGAGAGAGATTTCGTCACTTTTAAGCATTAAAGATGCTTATCCCAAAATGCTGATAGCCAGAACAAAACATGAGGAAAGTCAGCATGAAGGAATAAGGATTATAGATATCGCCCAGTGGCTTTGCAATTCGCAAAATTAAAATTATTTAAAATTTGCGAAATGAACGCAAAAGCCTGTAACTAGTATATACACTAAAGAAATCGAATTATGATGCTTCTTGATTCCATAAAAGAAATATATATATCGAATAATAAACCAAAGACCTGGGAACATGTTCAGGAAGTTGCAGAAACGGCGATATGGCTGGCTGAAAGGCATAGTCTTGATTCGGAGAAGGTTAAAATTGCTGCTTTGTTACATGATGTAAGTGCCATTATGTCTCCTCAAGAAATGTATGATATTGCAATTTCCCGTAACATGTATGTTGATCCCGCAGAGGAAAAGTATCATTTTCTTTTGCATCAGAGAATATCAAGGATTATAGCCGAAGAACGATTTGGGATAATAGATGAGGACATCCTGAGTGCAATAGAATGCCATACAACCTTAAAAAAGAATGCAGGTATGTATGATAAGGCAGTGTTTATTGCTGATAAAATTTCATGGGATCAAGAAGGCCATCCTCCGTATTATGAAGAATTAAAATCGTTGGCTGCTGAATCATTGGATGAAGCTTGCTATTTTTATATTAATTATCAGTTTAAAAACAATATGCTTTTAATGCCGCATCTATGGATAACCGAAGCTTATGATGAATTAAAGAGGCAATAAAACGCCATCCGAAGATGGCGTTTCCATGATGAAAAATCGTGTCTTTAGCGTGTCTTTTTTTGTAGAGTCCCTTCCAAAGTGTTGATTATACTGGTTTTCCGAAAACCATAATTGGTTCGAATCCTGTCACCCCGATATTTAGAGCCCCTACGCAAGGAGGCGTTCCTCCGCGCGTTTAGGGGCTCTTATTATCGGGGTGACATCACCCACGATCCTCACGAGTTGTCGAACATGGCGACTTAGGGGCTTTTATAATCGGGGTGACACCCATCCCGATCCACACGATTTGTCGAACTTGGCGACTTAGGGGCTCTTATTCTCGAGTGGAGTTTACAGAAAAAGTGCTGTATAATTCATCTACAAATTATGTTGCAAAAGTCTGTGCGATATATTACGATTATTTTGAACAATACGTATTGGCTCTATAGACACAAGGAGGTTTGATATGCCTACTATCATGCCTGTTTCAGAACTTAGAAACTACACGAATGTTGTTAAAAATGTTAAATATGGAAGCCGAGTTTATCTGACTAAAAATGGATACGATCAGATAACTATGATCAATTCCAAGGAACTTGATGAATTAGAAAGACAGCTGGCTTTGTATAAGTTCAAGCTTGAAATGGAGAAGGGCGAACGCTCCATTCTTGAAGAAGGTACGATTTCATCCAAAGACCTAAAGAGGGAGCTTGGTATCTGATTAATGAAAAAGCTTGAATACTCACCTCTTGTTAGGAATAAATTGAAGTCTTTGAAAAAATGGTTGATTGAACATTTTGATGAAGAGACTTCTAAGAACATTCTTACGGGAATGATATCGGATGCTGATCTGCTTTCAGATAATCCAAAGCTGGGAACAAATATATCTGAAATGTACGATGTAGAAACGGAATATTGGTATCTGTTCACACATCAGCATTATTTAGTATACAGAATCGAACCTAAGAAAATCATAGTTGTTCAGATGTTTAATGAAAAAGAAGATTTTATGATGATTCTATTCGGAATATCCGGAAGAACTCAGGAATCAATAGACTATTGGGGTGAATGATTTTTTGGTGGAGGAAATTGTGAAATTTCCTTCATTTTTTTAGAAAAATTCAACAAGAAATTATACTTATTCCAAATTGCTGATATATGTAAAAGGTTTTTTGAGATTATGCCAATACTTATTGAACTATTCCTGACCTTCGCCAAGATCGGTTTATTTACCTTCGGCGGTGGATATGCGATGCTCTCTATTATCGAGAACATCTGCGTCGAACAGAAAAAGTGGATCACACATGATGAAATGATGAATATAACAGTAATCGCCGAATCGACTCCCGGGCCGATAGCGATTAACTGTGCTACGTATGTAGGCTACAAGAAAGGTAAGCTTCCCGGTGCGATTCTTGCAACACTTGGAGTGGCTGTGCCTTCATTCGTTATTATCTTTGCTATATCCATGTTTCTTGAAGGATTCTTAGAGATTACATGGATTGCACATGCATTTCAGGGTATCAAGATAGCGGTAGGCATACTGATCCTTGATGCGGCTGTAAAGATGATCGGAAAGATGAAAAAGAAACCGTTGCAGACAGGAATTCTTTTGATTTCTTTTGCCGTAATAATGCTTATAAATGTGCTGAATTTGCATTTGTCATCTATAGTGGTGATGCTTAGTGCAGCACTTGTCAGTGTTGCCTTCTTTCTTGTCGAAAAAGGACATGGAAAGGAGGGGCAGGCATGATATATTTAGATCTGCTGATAGGATTTTTGGAAGTGGGACTGTTTTCTTTTGGCGGAGCATATGCTGCAATACCGCTGATCAGAGATGTGGTTTTGGCGCACGAATGGCTTGATGATGAGATGCTTTCGTACATGATAGCGGTGAGTGAGAGTACGCCCGGACCGATTATGGTGAATCTGGCCACTTATGTAGGCAGTAATAAGGGCGGACTGCCTGGCGCATTAATTGCCACAACGGCGGTCATGCTTCCTGCTTTTTTCATTATTCTGTTTATTATGGTTCTTGCGAAGAGCCTTCTTGAAAATTCGTATGTACAGGCAACGCTTAGGGGGCTTAAGCCTTGCGTGATCGGCGTGATACTTGCAACCGGCGTATATATGATTATTGGCAATTGCTATGTGAAGACCGGGACCGGTATTGATATTACCGCACTCCTCATGACTTGCGGCCTTGCACTGATTTATTTTGGCTCAAGAAAGTTTGTCAAAAAGGGCCTGTCGCCCATCGGACTTATATGCATTGCGGCTGTGGCCGGTGTGGCGGTTTATGGAATATATTAACTTTGCTACTATGTCGGGGTGACCAACACCCCGATGTCCGTTGTACATAACAAAATCCGGTCAATTTATACTAAGATTATTCTGTTCTTTTCTCCTTTTATCTAATATCCTTGTAATAGGCATTTCACAAACGGAGAATGATCATGAAGCTTCTACTCAAACTCAGCAGGGAGGCCGTCAGATACAGAGGTCTGTATCTGATCGCGATTCTTTCAACGCTTATCCTTACGGTGATAAATCTTGCGGCACCGAAGGTTTTGTCCACAATGACGGGAATAGTCAGCGAGGGTGTTGATGATGAAGGAATGAGCAGGATATGGCAGCTTACGCTGATCCTTGTTCTCCTTTACCTTGCGAGGGTTCTGTTCAGATTCCTGAACAATTATCTGGCACATAAGGCTGCGTGGTATCTGGTCGGAGACCTGCGGACGAGGACATATGACAAGCTCGAGAGGATGCACATCGGGTATTTCCACGATAAACAGACAGGTGACCTTATGAGCCGTATCGTCAACGACACCAGGGATTTCGAACTTCTTTATGCACATATGATCCCCGAGACCATCACCAATTTCGTTACCTTCATCGGAGTTCTTGTTGTCCTTCTTTTTATCAATCCCAAACTTGCACTTATCACATGTTCACCGATCCCGCTCATCTTTTTATCGGGAATAGTTTTTTCCAAGAAGGTAAGACCGTTCTTCAAGGCATCGCAGACCAAGATGGGAGAACTGAACGGTAAGCTCCAAGATAATCTCTCAGGCCTTCAGGAGATACAGTCCTTCGGAAGGGAAGAGTACGAGACCGGCCAGGTCAATGAGAAGAATTTCGAGCACATAAGAGCTATGCTGAAGGCTCTTAAGATCAGTGCGATATTCCATCCCACGGTTGAATTCATATCCTCGATAGGAACGATCCTTGTTGTCGCATTCGGCGGATATCTCGCATGGAAAGAAGGACTTAAAGTGGAGGATGTCGTCGCATTCCTTCTGTACCTCGGACTGTTCTATGCGCCTATTACCGGACTTGCAAACCTTCTCGAAAATATGCAGCAGTCGCTTGCGGGAGCGGAGCGCGTCATGACGGTTCTCGATGCTCCCTGTGAGATCAAGGATGCTCCCGATGCGGTGGCGTTAAAGGATGTAAAAGGAAGCATCGCATTCGAGCATGTTTCTTTTTCGTATGAGACGGGCGGTGAGATACTTGATGATATTTCCTTTGAATGTGCACCGGGTAAGATGCTTGCACTAGTGGGTCCCACCGGTGTCGGCAAGACCACGATGACGAAACTCATCTCAAGATTCTATGAACCCACATCAGGTAAGATACTTGTTGACGGTCACGATATAAATTCCGTTACGATAGAAAGCCTCAGACAGAATATTTCGCCCGTCCTGCAGGATACATTCCTCTTCAACGGGACCATTGCCGAAAATATCGGATATGCCGCTCCGGAGGCGGATATGGACCGTATAATAGAAGCTGCAAAGGCTGCGAATATCCACAAGGATATAATGAATATGCCCGACGGATATCAGACTCTTGTCGGTGAAAGAGGCTTAAGACTTTCGGGCGGACAGAAGCAGAGAGTTGCGATCTCCAGGGCTATACTCAGAAAGTCCCCGATCATAGTTCTTGACGAAGCGACTGCATCCGTTGACGTGGAGACCGAAAAGCAGATCCAGGAAGCGATAAACAATATCTCGGGCCGCAAGACGATCATCGCGATAGCACACCGTCTGTCTACGATCCGAAATGCGGATATGATACTTGTGATCGAAAACGGACACATTGTGGAGAAGGGAACCCACGAAGAACTGATCGCACTCGGCGGAACCTATGCCCGCATGAGCAGCATTCAGGGATGAAACGGGAGAGACATTAAGTGAGAAACGAAAAGGGCATTACAATATTCCTGATATTGTTGCTCACGGCTCTGGGAATTCTGTTGTTTGCCGTGGTGTATTCTAAGATGTTTACGGGTGATGCACAAAACAGTATTGCCAAGATTGAAAGCACAGCCATACCCGAAGAAGTGACTTCCGAGGAACCCGAACCTGCAGAGCCTCCGCGCTTTATAATGCTCAGCGACAGGAAGTACAGGACCGGAACGAAACTCTCACTGTTCGATCTGGTCTATGCCGAGGATGCGGAGGGTAATGATATCACTGACCGTATCATCATCGTAAGTGACGGAGGATATGATCCGGATACCGCAGGCAGCTATGAGATCACATACAGTGTTATGGATGACGCTCAGACACAGGCAGAGGAAACAATTACCGTATCTGTCGGTGATTATGAAAAGAACGACTACGGATTCTACTTTGACACTGATGCATTAAACACTCTGATTGCACATGGTTTTTTCGGATATGAAGTCCTTCCGGAAGATAAAGCATGGGATATAGATGCTCTTACTGAACTTACTTCTCCCACATCCTTCGGTGCCGCATATGACGATGGAGCGTGCAGCTGTTTTCTCTATAAAGTGACGCCGGAGTATCTCTTTTTCTATACAAATAAGCACTGCCCCGTGGACAGTGCCGAAACTCTCTGCATATATGACTGTTATGACAATATGACCGAGATCCCTTCTTCGGATATCATTTTCCTGAAATATCATCCGGAGTGGGATGCTGTGGCGAACGGATATCTGCAGTACGACCAGCAGATGTTTGCCGTTCCCACATCATATTTTGATATCGACGAGCTTTTGTGCTTTAAGGAAGTGCATATTGATATGACCGCTTTCGACAGCTTAAAGGCCGGCGATATGTTTCTGATGAACACCCAGTCCTGGAGAAGATGCCAGAAGGACATAGTACTTGAGAATACCGTAATGTTTACGGATTGTTACGAAAATGCCGCTTATCATTTCGATGAGAACGGTAATGTTCCCGCCCTGTCACATATGGTCGTGGGGGATCTGAAGAACGCTGTAGGAAGCTGCAGTGGTTCCCCATGCTTTGACAAATACGGGAATCTTCTCGGATTTATCTGGGGAACCACTTACGCTGACGGACCCGAACTTATTTATCTGGATCAGTTCGTTCCGCTTCCGTTTTTTCTTGAATTTGCGGATTCTGTGGATTATTCCATCTCTTCAAGCATTCCTACGATGTAAAGGAACTGTGCCTTGTAATCGTCTGTCATGACTGCGGGATCTTTCGAAAGTCTTTCGATGATGTCCTCGTAATCCGAGGTGCCCGCATAATCGGATCCTCTGTAGAGCATTCCGACCTGTGCGACTCCTGCGGCCCATGAGGTATCATAATCCATTGTCTCGGTGAACATATCGGTGGTAACAGGGAAAGTTTCAAGCTTGCTGTCTTTTCCGTCGGGCTCTTTGTATCTGATATTGAGTACGCAGTATTCGTTGCTTCCGGTGATCGAGGTTTCTTCGTCTTCACCGTATCTGGATTCGACATTGGGAATGTTCATGTCGGAACCTACGGGAACTATCTCGTAGAGGATGGTAACGGTCTGGCCTGATCCTACTTCGCCTCCGTCCTTGGCATCGTTGGCGAAGTCCTCGGCTGCCATCTGACGGTTTTCGTATCCGATGATCCTGTAAGCTGCTACGGTTTCGGGATTGAACTCAACCTGGAACTTGGTGTCCTTGGCTACGGTATAAAGTGTTGACCAGATCTCGTTTTCGAGAGCCTTTTCAGCCTCTGCGGTGCAGTCGATGTAGAAGTAATTGCCGTTTCCGTGATCTGCAAGTGCTTCCATCTTGTCGTCTTTATAATTTCCGGTTCCGAATCCGAGACAGGAGAGGAATACGCCGGATTCCTTCTTTTCTTCGATCAGCTCGATAAGTCCCGCTTCGGAAGAAGTTCCGAGGTTGAAATCGCCGTCTGTGCAAAGGATGACACGGTTATTTCCGCCTTCAATGAAATACTTCTCTGCGATCTCGTATGCTTTGAGGATTCCGCCCTGTCCGTTCGTTCCGCCGCCCGCTTCGAGGGAGTTGATGATCTTCTTGATCTCACTGTGCTGGTCGCCGGAAAGTCCCTCGGCCCTGACTGAAGCATCACCTGCGTAGGTGACGATCGAGATGCGGTCGTTCTCGGTAAGGTTCTTCTGGAGGATCTTAAGCGCTTCCTGTGCAAGGGGAAGACCGTTGTTCCAGAACATTGAACCTGATGTGTCAACAAGGAAAACTATATTGGAGCCGCCGGAGATATCGACCTTTTCGGCTCTTACGCCCACCCTGTAGAGAAGGGTGTCTTTATTCCAGGGGCATGGAACTATGGTCTGGCTTACGGAGAATTTCTCTCCGTCCTTTGCTTCGGGATAGGAATAATCGAAGTAATTGATCATTTCCTCAACCCTGAGGGCTTCCCTGTCGAGTCCGCCCGAGCCGTATCCTTCCTTTTCATATTCATATGCCTGGTAAACGGTGCGCCTGAAATTGGAATAGGTTGCGGTATCGACATCCGCTCCGAAGGTGGAGAATCTGTTGACACCGGTGGTGATAAATCCTGCTTCGGTGATCTGATTGTAGCCTTCCGTATTCCAGTCCCCGTCAATGATCACGGGCTCTGTGGGAATGCTGACAGACGGTGATGAGACGGCTTCTTCCGCATCACACACTGTTGCCGCCTCATACATTACCATTCCGCCGTTGGTCGTTCCGCCGAAAAGGGTGAATTTTCCATCGTCATCCTCCAGCCCGTCATAATCCTTTCCGACATCTTCGATCCTGTCCCTGATATCTTCTTCGGTGATAACGGTATCAGGCTTGTCTTCATCGTCCGGAATATCTGCGGTCCTGCCGCATGCCGAAAGGAGCAGCATGCCTGCGATCACCAGGCTGATGTACGATCTTAAGCTTTTGGATAAAGTTTTTCTTTTCATGATCTCGTCCTCCGCATATATAAACCTTAAATAGGCTGATCTGCTTGGGTTTATTACCCCTCCGCCATATATGACGGAGGCCGGGATCGTAAAGTCACATTATTTCGTGAAATTTTTTTATTTCTTTTTGATGTCAAAGGAAACCTTGGCGGAATCCGCACGGGCGCTTATCTTAAGGCCCATTCTCTCAAGGAGATCCTTGGCCACGCTCAGGCCGAGGCCGGAATTTGACCTTCCCGGGGTGTCGTCACCCGTGACGAATGCTTCAAAGAAACGCTTAGGCTTTTTGATGAACTTATCAACGGGGGTCCAGCTGTTTTCAAGAGTCAGCCCGTTTACGCAGGTCCTGATGGTTATGACGGAAGCGGAAAGAGTATATTTGGCCGCATTTCCGATGAGATTATCCATTGCCATCGTAAAGAGCAGCTTATCCCCCTCAAAGGAAAACTTCTCTTTGTCGTCCAGCTCCCATTTGATGCTTTTACTGTCCGTGACGTTTTCGTATTTGCCGATCAGCTCCCTGCAGACTGCGGATGCGTCTATCTGATCGGATGCCGGTTCATAGCCTGCCGCTCCCGTACGGTAGAAAGAAAGGATCTTCTCGGTGCTTTCATTCATACGGTCTGTCTCGGACATGATCTTCTTTTCATACTGTGTCTTCTTTTCCTCGGATACGCCGGCTATCAGGTTCTCGGCGCAGCTTCTTACGATCATGAGGGAAGATTTGTAATTGTGTGCAAGAGCGTTGGTCACGCTTCTTTCGTATTCGCCTTTTTGTCTCTTGCGTCTTGCCTTCAGGCAGAGGATAAGTGCAATCACGGCGCAGATCAAAGTGATGACCAGGCAGCCGGCTACGCGTAAGATCATTAATATGCCCGTATAATCGATGATCTCTGTATAGCACAGAATATTTCTGTCCGTAGTTTCCATCGAGGTTCTGATGATATACGTTTTATGAGCACCCTTTACGCTGGCCGTAAAATCGCTTGGGTATTGTCTGTGCTCCGGATCGGACAGGTATTTGGCATAACTTTGATCGGATAATTGTTTCGCAAGCTGGTACCATGGATCGAGCGGATCGATCATATCATCCTGAAATATGCATTCGGAGCTTTCCGTAACTTCGGACTGATCATATTCAAACGGCTTATCCGAAATAAAACTGATCTTTTCCCCGTCTTTTTCGATAAATGTGATGACAAGGGGATAAATGATGCCGTCCCTGCAGACATACTTTTCCACATACGGATAGTTGTACTCGAAACCTACTATGTCATCGACGTAAAAAACCGGATTTATTATTTTGTAATAGTATGAACAGATCCTTGAACACTCCTCATCCGAAAAGGTTGCCCTAATGTCACAGAGGAGTCTTTTGTTTCCTTCATGTAAGACCTGCAGATCGCCTCTTGTGATGAGTTCACCGCTTTCCCTGTCTGCAATCCATACCGCACCTCCGTACCTGAACAGCGGGAAGGAAAGGGCCGATGATCCGGGCAGACCTATCATGCCTCCCGAGGGTGCACTCTTGTCATTAATCGCGCTGTACAGCAGGTTGACTACATCCCCGGCAGAGTCAAAAAACGGTGATATGGGGGCTTCGGCAGTTCCGTCCAGTATGCTTTCATAACGCTCCAGATACTGCCTCATATACTGCCTTTCGTAATCATGCGGTTCATAAGAAAAGAGGTAGGAAAGAACTGCGGTTTTTGCAAAAGGAATGTATATGAGACAGAGCACTGCGCAGATGATCGCAGTGAAAAAAATGATCTTCGGTTCTTCTTTTTTATTTCTTTTTATCCTTGTTTTCTTGGTCATTTTTGGTCTCCAGTCTGTAACCGTAACCACGAAGGGTGACTATCATAGCTTCGGAGTTTTCTGTTTCTTTTCGTATGTTCTTGATCGGGTTATCGAGATTGCGGGGAACCGCGTCGCTTTCCGCACCCCAGACGCGGGCAAGGAGCTCATCCTTTGAAACAAGTCTCTCCGGATGCTCCATAAGGTAAAGGAGAACGTCGAATTCCCTGGGCTGCAGATCTATCTCTTTATCACCCAGATACAGCTTTCTTTCGTTCCTGTCGGCGGTAAGATCGAGATATGTGACCGTTTCCGGTCTGCTTTCGCCGTATCTTTTTAAGAATGCTCTGATCTTGGCGGCAAGCTGCGCCATGGAGAAGGGCTTTACGATGTAATCGTCTCCGCCGCATTCGTATCCTTTCAGAACGTCTTCCTCGGAATATCTTGCGGTAACGAAGAT
>JAEEGH010026339.1_pt1 | contig 11590 bp, 10 predicted proteins | sample 9134181 | NCBI WGS metagenome assembly JAEEGH01 (sample SAMN16246544, study PRJNA631951) | gut metagenome | biome: gut microbiome; feature: rumen; material: DP-attached | host: Bos | place: Iran: Karaj | collected 2018-10 | reverse complement strand
TCGCGTATCATCGAATTAAACCACATGTTCCTCCGCTTGTGCGGGCCCCCGTCAATTCCTTTGAGTTTCACCGTTGCCGGCGTACTCCCCAGGTGGGATGCTTAACGCTTTCGCTTGGCCGCTTACATTGTATCGCAAACAGCGGGCATCCATCGTTTACCGTGCGGACTACCAGGGTATCTAATCCTGTTCGATACCCGCACTTTCGAGCTTTAGCGTCAGTAAAGGACTCGTGCACTGCCTTCGCAATCGGGGTTCTTCGTGATATCTAAGCATTTCACCGCTACACCACGAATTCCGTACACGTCGTACTCACTCAAGGAAACCAGTTCGCGACGCAATTCAGACGTTGAGCGTCTACATTTCACGTCACGCTTAATCTCCGGCCTGCGCTCCCTTTAAACCCAATAAATCCGGATAACGCCCGGACCTTCCGTATTACCGCGGCTGCTGGCACGGAATTAGCCGGTCCTTATTCATATGGTACCTACAAAACGGGACACGTCCCGCACTTTATCCCCATATAAAAGCAGTTTACAACCCATAGGGCCGTCATCCTGCACGCTACTTGGCTGGTTCAGGCTCTCGCCCATTGACCAATATTCCTCACTGCTGCCTCCCGTAGGAGTTTGGACCGTGTCTCAGTTCCAATGTGGGGGACCTTCCTCTCAGAACCCCTACTGATCGATGGCTCGGTGGGCCGTTACCCCGCCGACTACCTAATCAGACGCATCCCCATCCCTTAGCGATAAATCTTTGTTCCATTTTAGATGTCTGCATTGGAAAACATAGGGTATTAATCCGACTTTCGCCGGGCTATCCCCTACTAAGGGCCAGGTTGGATACGCGTTACTCACCCGTGCGCCGGTCGCCATCAGAGTTTGCAAGCAAACTCCATGCTGCCCCACGACTTGCATGTGTTAAGCCTGTAGCTAGCGTTCATCCTGAGCCAGGATCAAACTCTTCATTGTAAAAATATCTTCTTTCCAAAAAGGAAATTCTCTGTGCTCAGGACGACTATCCTCATTCAACTATTCATTGACGGTTCGTTCAATTACCCAAGTACTCCGAAAAGTACTCGCTTCTTGTACTACTTGTCTGTTTATGGAAATCTTTCAAAGAACTCTTTCTTCAAGTGCTCAGCGCCCGTTTTTGAGCGAAAGCGGATGCAAAGGTACGACTATTTCAGATACCCTCCAAATTTTTCGGCAATTATTTTTCAAAAACAACGAAAGTTTTCGGGATTGTTTACAAAAGACATTGCCTACACCTTATTATAATATATAAAGTGTAGGCAATGATTAAGATTTTAGCTTGAAATTAGTCTCTTCTTGCTCCAAAGATACGTAAGAGGTATAGGAAGAGGTTAATGAAGTCGAGATAGAGTGAAAGGGCACCTAAAAGAGCCATCTTCTGTGCCACCTCCCCTGCATCAGGAGCAGCCATCATCATTTGCTTAATCTTCTGGGAATCGTAGGCAGTTAGTCCGACAAAGACCAGCACGCCCAGATAATTAAGAATCATGGCCAGTCCCTCACTCTTGGTGAAGATGTTGACGATGGTCGCAATGATGATGCCAATCAGGGCCATCATCAGGATTTTGCCCATCGAGGAAAGGTCGACCTTGACGAAATAACCAATGAGTGCCATAACGGCAAATGTCCCTGCCGTGATGAAGAACACGTTAGTGATGCTGGAATAAGTGTAAACGAGGAAGATGAACGACAGCGTGGCACCGTTAATCACAGAATAGATGACAAACATCAGCGTAGCCATTGTCAGCGACAGCTTATTGATAGCAGCGCTCAAACCAATGACCAACGCAAACTCGCCAATGACCAGTCCCCAGAAAAGAATCTGATTGGAGACAAGCGCTGTCAGTAACGTCTCGTTATGTGCAACATAATAGGCCGTGAATCCCGTGATTACCAAAGCCAAGGTCATCCACAGATAGACTTTGCGCATCAGCACAGGAAAGGCTGACGACATTTCTAATTCTCTTTCTCTCGCGTAAGCGGTTGTAATTTCTTCGTAATCCATTGTTTGATATGTTTAAAGATAATTCGGGGGCAAAGGTACACAATTCTACGATAAGGTGTATCACTTTACCCCCAAATATAAGATTTTTTTAGAAGCGGAAGTCAAGTTCCACGTCGACGAAGTTGTAGTTATGCTTATCAGGGTCGGCAATCGAGCGGTCGTTGACACGGGCATACTCGGCATTCAGCTGCAAGTTCTTGGTGAAATAGTAGTTCAGACCAACTTCGTACATCGTCTTCGACGAGTCCCACTCCTTGGCCTTACGGTAACAATTGTAACGGGCTTTTGCATGCAGCTTACTCTTGATGACAGGAACAATGCCAAAGGCGTACCAACCGTCGGCCTTATCGCCAAGAGACGGATCGGCGCCCATACCCTGACTGTGCAGGTATTCAGCACGGAAGGTGTACTCATCCTTATCATACTCAGCTGACAGCGCATAGCGGTTCTTTCCTCCGACATCAGCACGGCTACCCGTCCATCCAAAGGCACCGATACGGACACCAGCAACCGGCATCACCCATAGTCCGCCGATGATATCCTTACGCTGGTCCTTATCCTTCTGGTTGATACCCTCACCATTGTAGACACCTACCTGATAATGCAGCCACCTGCGCCCATTGCCATCAGGCAAGAGGTCGCCCTGCACCTGAAGGCCAATATCACGTCCGCCGGAAGACTTCTCACCCGTACGGTCGCCGAATCCAGAAAGGTTGTTGATGACCATCGCATAAGAATACCAGCCCTGCGTGATAGGATGAGTAGGATTCTCGAAAGTGAATGCACGCTTGAACTGACCAACCTTCACGCGGAACTCCTTATGCTTCACCCATTCAGTATATAGGTCAACAAGCTGAACGGTTGGTTCGCCAGGACCCTTCACATTAGTTCCCTGAATCTGAGCACGATAGTCGAACTCACCAATCTTGCCGTCAAGGATGAAACGGGCCAAGCGCAAGTTGAACTCATTGTGCGCGCCACCCTCCTTGTCTTCAGCCTGATACTGCAACATACCATATCCGCTGAACTTGATGTTGTCGTACCACTTCGTGGTCTTCTCCTGGGCACAGACATTTAGGGAGAGAGCCACTAAAGCCATTGTCAATAATCTTTTCTTCATAATCGCTTATTATTTGTTGTTAATGTTCTTTGGGGTTGTACACTCGTTGACAAGATAGACGATGCTCATGTACGGAATGCCCGTATTCGACTCAAGTCCTATCTCGCAGGTACGGCTGTTGCTATAGCCAACCTCTATGTGGTTCTTCTCAATCTGCGGGCGCAGCTTCCTGAGTGCATACCGATTCATCTCAGGGAATGTGAAACCACGATCGCCGGCAAAGCCGCAGCAGCCAACGCCTTCAGGCAGATAGACATTGTTGGAACAGAGTCTGGCGAGCGCAATCATGTCCTTGTCGACACCCATCTCCCTTGTAGAGCACGTCAGATGGAGGGCGACGTGGCGGTCAATGGGATGGAAGTCGAGACGGTCAACCAGATAAGTCATGATAAACTCTGCCGGCTCGTAAAGCTTCATCTTCTTCATGACCTTCTTCATGCGGTGCAGACAGGGGCTTTGGGCACAGAGCACAGGGTATTTACCCTCCTCAGAAGCCTTCCATAGCGCCTCCTCAAGTTCGGCACTCTTCCGGTCAGCAATGTCGAGCATGCCCTTACTTTCCCAAATCTGTCCACAGCACATGCGCTCCATTCCTTCGGGGAAGATGACCTCATAGCCGGCCTTTGTCATGAGCTGGATGATTTCGTCGACCAGCGCATGTTTCACCTTAGCCTCCTTTGACAGTCCCATAGTCTGATTGATGCAGCTTGGGAAGTAAACGACCTTGAGGGCAGAGTGCTGCGAAGTGTCGTCAGAGTGATGCGGCAAAGACTTCTCAATGATGAACTGCGTAAGGTCAGACGGTTTTGGCTGACGCTTCTTCCTGGGCATTGCCGTCGTCCAAAGCGGCAGTCCCATCTTGCTCATCTGGCGGCAGAGACTTGTCATCAGCGTTGGACCAAGGGTGACATGGCCGAGATGAGCCACGTCGAGCACCACGCGCAGACCAGACTTGATGCCAGCCATGTGGTTAGCGGCAAACTCGCCGAGCTTATAGCCCATCGGACTCTTAAGCATATCCATCTGGCGAATGAGGTGAGTCAGTTCGCCCGTATTGATTTTCATCGGGCACGATGTAGCACACAAGCCGTCAGTAGCACACGTCTGGTCACCATAGTACTTATACTGTTTGCGCAGGGTGGCAGCCCGCTCGGGATCAGAGCCGGTAGCCTCCAGTTCGCAGATTTCGCGTTGCACGGCAATACGCATTCTCGACGACAAGGTCAGTCCACAAGACATACAGTTCACTTCGCAGAAGCCGCACTCAATACACTTATTGGCACGCTTTACCTGCTCGATGGTTTCCTTGGCTGTCGAGAGTTCAGGTTCCATCAGGTAGTGGCCGCCGTCGGGCACGCTGTCAAAGTCGTAGTTCAGTACTGGCAGCGGCTTCAGGCACTTGATGAAGCACTCTGGGTCGTCGTTGAAGATGACGCCTTGGTTCAACAGGCCCTGCGGGTCGAAAATGTCCTTCAACTCCTTCATGGCCTCGTATGCTTTCTCACCCCACTCGTACTTTACGAACGGAGCCATGTTACGTCCCGTGCCATGTTCAGCCTTCAGCGAACCGTCGTACTCCTCAACCACCAGTTTAGCCACGTCGCGCATCATCTCGGCATAACGCGCCACCTCATGCTCATCGGCAAAACTCTGGTTCAGGATGAAGTGGTAGTTGCCCTCAAAGGCGTGACCATAGATACAAGCGTCAGAGTAGCCGTGGTCAGCAATAAGTTTCTGAAGCTTGACCGTTGCTTCCGGAAGGCTCTCGATAGGAAAAGCCACATCCTCAATGAGACACGAAGTCCCAACAGGGCGCGTGCCGCCCACAGACGGGAAGATGCCCGAGCGGATGGCCCAATACTTGCCATAGACGGCTGGATCTTCAGTAAACTCTGCCGGAATATAGAGCCGGAACTGGCCTAAGCACTCCTTGATTTTCGCTATCTTCTCCAACAACTGTTCGTGAGTCACTCCCTTCGTCTCCGTGAGGATAGCCGTCAGATTGTGGTAGTCGCCAGGCTTCACGCCTTCTATCCTGCCCGCATCGACATCCTTTTTATATTGCAGAAAGACGGGATCGTCAACAGAGTTGAGCGACATGTAGTCAAGCATCTCGGCACTCTTCACCATGAGGTTCTCGGCACTCATCTTCAAATCCTCATCGCCAGCCTTCAGTTTCTTCATCGCCACGACAGCCTCGCAACTCTCCTTCATTGTCAGGAAGTAAACCATCGCTGAAGCCTTATACTTGTAGTCGAAAAGCGTTTTCATGGTCACCTCAGCGAGGAAGGCCAGCGTGCCTTCAGACCCCACCATTGAGTGGGTGATGATATCGAAGGGGTCGTCGTAGGCAATGAGCGGACGGAGATTCAGGCCCGTCACGTTTTTAATACTGTATTTGGTACGTATGCGCGAAGCCAGTTCTTCGTCGGCGCGCACCTTGTCGCGCAGGGCCTCAATCTTGGCAATAAACTCCGGATGCGTCTCACGGAATTTCCTGCGACTCTCTTGCGAGCCCGTGTCGAGCATCGTTCCGTCAGTCAGGATGATACGAGCCGACAACAGCATACGGTCACTATTGGCATGAACGCCGCAGTTCATTCCAGAGGCATTGTTGATAACGATGCCGCCCACCATTGCAGAGCCAATTGACGCCGGGTCGGGCGGGAACACGCGTCCATAAGGCTTCAGAATCTCGTTCACCCTCGAGCCCACGATGCCGGGCTGCAGCCGGATAGTGTCCAGGCCCTGACTGAGTTCATAGCCCTCCCAATGCTTGCCGGCCACAATGAGCACTGAGTCAGTACAACTTTGTCCGGAAAGAGAGGTTCCTGCTGCACGGAATGTAAAGGGAAGCTTGTGCTTGCTGCAAAGCTTGACAATCTGGCTTACTTCCTGTTCGGTGTCACTACGGACAACAACTTTCGGAATCATGCGATAGAAGCTGGCATCAGTACCCCATCCGAGCGTTCGCAGCTCGTCGGTATAGATGCGGTCAGCAGACACCATCTTCTTGAGTTCACTTACAAAGTTAGTGTAGACTTGATTAGTAATAATAGATTCAGCCATAGTTCCATATATTTTCCGCAAAGATACACATTTTTTCTGATATTTTGCTTTTTTTCGGCAAAAAATAATGATTATCCCAAAAAAATTTGTATATTTGCAACGGATATATAATAATTACCTTATTCAACTACTAATCCTATGGCAGCAATCATCTCCGTCGTCCCCATTATTCTTCTGTTCGTCTTAATGATGGGTTTCAAGGTTTCAGGCTGGAAGAGTGCCCTTGTCACGCTCGTCGTCACCATCATGTTGGCATTGTTTGCAGCGCCCGCATTAGGCATCATCCCTGAGAAGTATGCCGGCATCAGCATCTATGGTATCACGCTCTGGTCTGTCGTCGAAGGTTTCCTCAAAGCCTGCTTCCCCATTATCCTGATTATCATCTGTGCCATCTTCAGCTACAACATCCTTTGCGAGACGAAGGAGATTGAGACCATCAAGACGCAGTTCATACAGCTCACCTCCGACAAAGGCCTGCTGGTGCTGCTGCTGACGTGGGGCTTCGGCGGCGTGCTCGAGGGCATGGCGGGCTTCGGCACGGCTGTGGCCATTCCTGCGGCCATCCTTATCGGGTTGGGCTTCAAGCCGATGTTCTCGGCCGTCATCTGTCTGGTGGCCAATACAGTTGCCGTAGGATTCGGTGCCGTAGGACTGCCGGCTACGACGCTTGCCAACGAGGTGGCAGGCGAACTGACGGGCGGCATGGCGAGTCACGAGATGCTCTGCGAGGTTTCCACCTATATTATTATACAACTGTCGCTGATGTTCTACATCACGCCGTTCCTGATTCTGATGATGACTGACAGGACAAAGGTGCTGAAGAACCTGACGTTAGCCCTGTTCGTCGGCACATTCAGCATTCTCATCCAGTTCAGCTGTGCCTACTTCCTCGGTCCTGAGACGCCCGCCATCTTAGGCAGCGTGGGCAGCATCATTGCCATGCTCATCTACAACAAGCTCTTTCTGCGCCATGAGGCCGAGAAGGACATGGTTCATGTGGAGAAGAAGAAGTTTGGCGCCGCCAAGACCTTCCGTGCCTGGAGCGTCTACGGCTTCATCATCTTCTTCATTCTTATTTCGAGCAAGATTTGTCCTGACATCAACGCCCTGCTGAAGTCGACGCTGGTGACGAAGTTCGACATGCCCGTCATCGGCAACACGTTCTCCTTCGGCTGGCTGTCAAATGCCGGACTGATGGTGTTTCTCGGAGCCATGATTGGCGGACTGATACAAGGACTGAGTTTCGGACGACTGATGAAGCTTCTGGGCAAGACGGCCTACAACCTTCAGAAGACGGCGCTGACCATCTGCTGCCTTGTTGCGCTGGCTTCGCTGATGAACAACACGGGCATGACCTTGGCCATCGCCACAGGACTAGTGGCTATGACGGGAGCAGCCTATCCGTTCTTTGCGCCGCTCATCGGCTCTATCGGCACGTTCGTCACAGGCTCGGCCACTTCGGCCAACATCCTCTTCGGCAAGCTGCAGGCAGCGGCAGCCGGACAGCTTGGTTTGGTCAACGATGCCCAGTTCTTTGGCGTCAGCGGCAACGAGACCAATTGGCTGGCGGCAGCCAACTGTGCTGGCTCGGAGGGTGGCAAACTGCTGTCGCCGCAGTCGATTGCCATTGCTACTGCCGCCTGCAACATGGAGGGCCAGGATGGTGACATCATGCGCAAGACGCTGCCCTTCGCCGTGTTCTGGATTCTGATGAACGGACTGATGGTGTTCCTCGGGCTACATGTGATTTAAGAGCCCACCCAAGCCCTCCCAAAGGGAGGGGTGTCTGAATAGACAAAAGTGGACTCGCATTAGAAATTAAAGACAACAAATTAATAACAATAAAAAAAGGAGCACCCAATATGCAAATAAACATCCCTCCCTTGGGGAGGGCTTGGGTGGGCTAAATTATGAAGATCGGACTATTTATTCCCTGCTACGTTGACGCGGTTTACCCTGAGGTGGGCGTGGCAACCTACAAGCTGCTGCGGCACTTGGGACTCGACGTGGAGTATCCTGACAACCAGACGTGCTGCGGCCAGCCGATGGCCAATGCGGGATTTGAGAAGCAGGCCGTTCCACTGGCCAGGAAATTCGAGGAGAAATTCAAGGGCTACGACTATGTGGTGGCGCCGAGTGTGTCGTGTGCGGCTTTCGTGCGCATCAACTACCCGCGACTGCTTGACCATGAGTGTGAGACGGCGAAACGGGCGATGGACGTGGTGGAGTTTCTGCACGACGTGGTGAAGGTGAACCAGCGCTTGGGCTCGTTCCCCCACAAGGTGAGCCTGCACAATTCGTGTCATGGTGTCCGCGAGCTCGGACTCAGTTCGCCCAGCGAGATGCACGTTGGGAAGTTCAACAAGATTCGCGACCTGCTGCAGCTGGTCGACGGCATCGAGGTGGTTGAGCCTGAGAGGCCCGACGAGTGCTGCGGCTTCGGCGGTATGTTCTCTGTCGAGGAGACCGCCGTCTCGGCACAGATGGGCAAGGACAAGGTGGAGCGGCACATTCAGACTGGTGCGGAATACGTGACTGGTCCCGACTGCTCCTGCCTGATGCACATGGCCGGCGTAGCCCGCAAGCAGGGGCTGAAGATAGAGTTTAAGCACGTTGTAGAAATATTAGCAGCAGGATTATGAGTACACAGCATAGCAAAGCAGCCAAGGAGTTCCTGAAGAACCAGGAGTATGCCAAGTGGCACGATGCCACGTTCTGGGCCGTTCGCACGAAGCGCGACAACATGGCACAGGGACTCGACGAGTGGGAACAGCTCCGCGAGAAGGCCTCGGCCATCAAGCGCCACACCATCACCCACCTCGACGAATATCTTGACCAGTTTGCGACCGCCGCCGAGAAGAACGGATGCGTGGTACACTGGGCGAAGGATGCGCAGGAGTTCAACGAGACGGTCTACGACATTCTGATGCAGCACGACGTGAAGAAGATGGTGAAGTCGAAGTCGATGCTGACCGAGGAGTGCGAGATGAACCCCTACCTGGAGGCGCGCGGCATTGAGGTGGTCGAGACCGACCTCGGCGAGCGCATCATCCAGCTGAAGGGTCAGAAGCCAAGCCACATCGTGATGCCCGCCATTCATCTGAACCACGACGACGTGGGCGAGCTGTTCGAGGAGAAAGGCATCAGCGACGAGAAGGGCAACCACGACCCGACGTACCTGACTTATCGTGCCCGATTAAGTTTGCGCAACGAGTTTCTGACGGCCGACGCCGGCATGACGGGCGCCAACTTCGGCATTGCCGAGACGGGCGACATCGTGGTATGCACCAACGAGGGCAATGCCGACATGTCGACCTCGTGCCCCAAACTGCACATCGCCGCCATCGGACTTGAGAAGGTCATCCCCGACTATGATTGTTTGGCAGTTTTCCAGCGTATGCTATGCCGAGCAGGTACTGGACAACCGACAACAACCTATACCAGTCACTTCCGCAAAGCTCGCCCCACAGCAGCCCCCATGCATATCATTTTGGTGGACAACGGGCGAAGTGAGTGGATTGGCAATCCCGACCACTGGGAAGCACTGAAATGCATCCGTTGCGGTTCGTGCATGAACAGCTGCCCTGTATACCGTCGCAGTGGTGGTTATAGCTATAGCTATTTCATCCCAGGTCCCATCGGTATCAACCTCGGTATGCTGCGTAATCCTCAGGAGCACTCTGGCAACGTGAGTGCCTGCACGCTCTGTAACAGTTGTCAAACCGTCTGTCCGGCCAAAGTCAATCTGGGCGACCAGATTTATATGTGGCGCCAGCAACTTGACGATTTTGGCACAGCCAATCCTGAAAAGAAACTGATATGTAAAGGAATGGGAGTGCTCTATGGCAGTAGCGGTGTTTACAATACCGCTACCTCAATGGCCTTCATGGCAAACTTCATCCCATCACCTCTGATGAACATAAAACTGAACCCATGGGCTGAGGGACATGAGATGATGAAATTCCCAAAGGAGACGTTCCATTCATTGTGGAAAAAAGGAAAAGTGAAGTAAAAAGTAGAATCTGAAAAAAGAACGGTTATGAGTAGTAAAGAAAGTATTCTGTCAAAGTACAGGGCAAACATACAACAGAAATTCGATATGCCTTCGCTCGATGACATCAAGGCCATCACCTACCCCGATCCACTGATACAGTTCATCAAGATGACAGAGGCCGTAGGCGGCCATGTGATAGAGATCAAAGAAGGACAAGATATTAACACCATCGTGAAAGAACTCTATCCCGACGCCAAGGAGATTGCGTCTAACCTACCAGAGATTACTATCGCCACAAGAAATCCCGATAGCGTAGGACGAGCCAGAGACCTGAATGGAACGGATGTGGGCATCATCCGAGGCAAGTTCGGCGTGGCAGAAAACGCCTGCGTATGGATACCCCAGACGATGAAAGAGAAGGCTGTATGCTTTATCTCCGAGAATCTGATCATCTTACTGCCTAAGAGTCAGATAGTGAATAACATGCACGAGGCTTACAAACGCATCGAGTTCGACAAAGAATACGATGGCTATGGCGTGTTCATCAGCGGACCGTCGAAAACGGCAGACATTGCTCAAGTCTTGGTGATGGGAGCGCAAGCTGCACGTAGTGCAACTATTCTCCTGCTACCTGAGTGATAATATTCTCAAAAGTAAAACAACTTGTTTTACCTTGCAGGAGATAGTTCCTTTGACTGTAAAAGACTATCTGAACGGAGGTAAAACAAGTTGTTTTACTTTGTTAGAGATCATGACTACGAAAGTCGTTCTCTATGAAAACGCATTAAGCAGATTAATAATCCGGTTTACATCCTCGTCAGTCATTGCCTGGTGGCAGGGGATGGAGAGTTCTTGGGCGTGGATCTGTTCGGTGATGGGCAGCGAGAGGTGGTTCCATGCCTTATAACAGCGCTGTTGGTGGGGCGGAATGGGATAATGGATTTGCGTCTCGATGCCGTTGGCGGAGAGGAATGCCTGCAGTTCATCGCGACGCTCGCAGAAAACGGGGAAGATATGGTGTACGGAGTCGCGCGGTTCAATCGAATCCCAAGCCGTATTTTCGCTGCCGCTGAGTCGTATTTTCACGAGGTCGCTGCTTATTTCCCGCTCATAACGGGCTGCAATCTCCTTGCGGCGCAGGTTGTCGGCATCGCATAGTCGCGCTCAAACTGGCGTGTGGCCTCACCCTTGAGATACCAGCCGCCGTCGAGCACCCGGCCTACAGCCTCACGCAGCTCAGCATCGTAAAGGGCATTGATCTTGTGCAGGGGCAGATAGGCAATCATAGGTCGTACTCGTATATGTCGTAACACAATCCGCGTCCGCCAAAGCCTTCTTTCTGGAAAACCAGCTGCTCGTTGAGTCCA
>JAEEGH010026336.1_pt1 | contig 11591 bp, 17 predicted proteins | sample 9134181 | NCBI WGS metagenome assembly JAEEGH01 (sample SAMN16246544, study PRJNA631951) | gut metagenome | biome: gut microbiome; feature: rumen; material: DP-attached | host: Bos | place: Iran: Karaj | collected 2018-10 | reverse complement strand
CTGGGAGGAATGATTGGGAGCGTTCTGGCGTTTTTTCTGCAATCGCCATCGCTTGTGCTGATATGCACTGTAGCAGGACCTTTTGGGTTTCTTGCGTGGTCTAATTCGCATAATGAAAAGAATATAATAAAGATTAGACAGCAATTGGAAAAGCAGAATGTCAATTTTGCAAAACGTCTCATGCCTGTATACGAAAAGACGAATAAAGCTGTTGCATTTCAATACGCGAGTCCGTTTATCGTTGAAAAGCTGATTGAATATATGTCGGTTGGACGGTGCGACACTATAAAGGAATGCCTTAATCTCTACGAACAGGAAATGGCACAATACGAACAGATGAAACTCCTTAACCAGATTAATAGACAGACAGCAAATACAGCTGCCGCAGCTAATTATCTTGCATTTGACACCATGGTCAAAAATTTTTTTAGTTAGATTCTTATAAAATAACAAACATTGTCTTGCTATATCTATGTTTCACAAGCAGAGTAGGAGAATCTAGCTATACGAGTGCTCTATGCTGAAGGGATTGCAATTGCAAAGGTCGCGAGTTCTTTATAAATAGTGGATATTTTGGCAGATGAGCAAATCTAAAATGGCAGCTGAACGTGGCGTAAGCAGACCTACATTGGATAAGACTCTGGACCAGCGGGGGGCTGTAAAGTTGTTTTTTCCCTGCATTACTGATATCATAGTATAAAGATAAGGCTCGACCCACTGCTGGAAGCGGAGGGCCCAGAGCCTTTTTCTTTGGCTTTGCTTTTTATATGTTAGCTTATATAATAGCAAATACCAAAATAGTATATATTTTAAAGATCACTCTTCCCATAAAAATTTCCTTCGCGCTCATTGTTATTATCGACTATAGCGTTATCATCTTCTTCAGTTATTTTAAGGATACCAAGATCATATTGTATTGCTGCGTGATACAGTATCTTTATTTCTTCCTCCGTGAAAAACTCTGATATCATACACTCATAGGATTCGGCGATTTCCTCGTATACGTTGCTGTCGATATGTACGTTGCTTTCTTCGTGTATTCTTTGTAATTTGTCGTGCAGATCTACAAAGAGTTTCCTGTTTTTTTTCTGAAATTGAAACGCCCTCCACAAATTCATTATAATCTACCAGGCTGGCGATAAAAATCATTGTTGGCCGATAAATACAAAACATATCATTTGTTTTTTTCGAATCCTCATATTCATCAGATGAGAACATCGTTGCAGCAATAGTACGATTTTCTGCAGAATAACAGCGAATGTCTAGATACTCTAAGTAATCGACATCATCCGCATTGATATTCAAACTATCATCGTCTAGAGCATCAATAAATAAATCTTTCCAAAAAACAAGATATTTTGGCATATGCATCAGGTATTTTAGTGATGCTAATATAAGGGCATTGCCCCTAAAAGGGAATTGCCTTTATAAACATACTACCTCAATAAGGGATATGATGCAATACTAATTATTAACAGACAGGGGGTTCTTATGATTAGTTATGACCGTTTTTGGATATATATAAGAAATCATAGTGTTTCTCAGTACAGATTAATCAAAGAAGGAATAAGTCATTCAACAATGACAAGACTAAAGAGAAATCTTCCTGTTAGTACGGAAACACTAGATAAACTCTGCCATATATTAGAGTGCAGAATTGAGGACATAGTGGAGTACATTGAGGAAAATGAGACCTAGAAGGATCATCAGAGATAGACTGGTATTTTGATGACCATTTTCCTGAGATATCCAGGATAAAAAGCAGGTCCCAGTAACTGAATAAAGCATTTTTATTTCCTCCACTGTCCGGTATGGTGGAGGATTTTCTATTTGACAAAGGGCTTTTCTGAGTGCACAATATTGAACGTTGTTCACTATTAAAAAACAAGGATGGATTTTGTATGACAATAACTGACTTCATTAATCTCCAGTCTGATCCAAAAATCAGAGAAATTCTATTGCAGGTCTATAAGACCATCAGAGAGGCAATTCCGGATGCTGAAGAATGTATTTCCTGGAATATGCCGACATTCCGGAAAGGGAAAAATATAATCCATTTTGCACCGGCCAAGAATCATCTTGGAGTTTACCCGGGGCCAGAGGCCATCGAGGCTTATGCGAATAAGCTCGAAGGATACAGCACAAGCAAGGGAGCAATACAGTTCTCTTATAAAAAGGATATTCCGTATGACATAATTGCAGATATTGCAAAGTGGAGTTATGAGCATTATGCGGTAGTTGAATGATGAGAAGAAAATTTAGGAGCTATTGCAGGGAATCCAAAAGCTTCCTTTATAAAATGCATGATACACTCCATCATAAACATCAACGCTGGCTTCAATGCCGGCGTTTTTTAGGTTATCAATAAATGTAAGGGTTTCATCAAGAAATGGCTCAGCTGTCCCGACAAATGTATAAGCGGGAGGCAGATTCGAATAGTCTGTCTGCCTGGCTGGAGCAGCGCATGGTGGAACCTCTGCCTTATGCTCTTTGTACATCCATGATGCAATAGGTACGTGAAAGAGCCAATTGATATTGTAATCTCACCACGACCATTTGTAATTGGGACATTCCTTAGGGGTGGTGTTTGAATTCATGTTCCTGTATTCACAAGGGAGAGTCCTGCACTCTCGACACCTATAGAATGTATGATTACCATATCGCTTTCTACATTCCTGAGAGCAGAATGCAATACTTGAATTTTTGGCAACAAACTCTCTGCCACAGTTTTGGCATAGTTTTCTTACGTTACTGCTCAACCATCTCGCCCTCTTTCACCAGATTATTGAAAGGATTCTACTTTACGACCTTTTTCCATTATACACCATGGCGTTTGACTGCTACAAACGTAGTAATTCGCCTAAAGGGACGTTTTCCCGATTTTTTTAATATACGGGGGACAGTGTTGCCCCCACATAGAACGTATGCAAGTATGAGGCTAAGAGATAGCTATGAAATAGCAGAGGCATAAGGCAGATAAGAAATGGAAAATGCATTATATGAGCGAGCGGATACAAAAGAAGTATAAGGATTGACCACATGAATGATGATTTATATGGTATCGGATGGATACTATTATTTATGATGAGAGATATGTAAGGATCATCAATGAATTTGAAGACAAACGAAACGCATATGTTTATCATGTGATTGAAGCAAAAAATCAAGGACTTACATTATTATCGTTGCTTTATGTAAGCGATTTTTTGGATGATTGGCCTACTGAAGAACTAGATGGTAATTCAATATTCACATACACCTGTTGTGTTGAAGAAAAAGGATTTGAAGAGGCAGGATGGATTAAAATTGACGCACCTATGGGATATTTGATGAGAATAGGCTAAAACAGAGCTGGTTAAAAGACAAATGCCTCCATGCTTATAGAACCCTTATAGCATGGAGGATCTTTTTTGTTTATAATATATGAAAACACGCAATTCAAAATAAGCAACGGAGAATCAGATGATAGAAGAATCTCATGATGCTGACTATGTCCTGATCACCCATCAGCATTATGGACAGGCTTTTGCAGATCTTGTAAAGAGTCCGATTAAGGTAGTTGAAAAGATACAGTATTTTGGAAGAGGCTGATGTTACCAGAATTTTCATCTCAAAGAGAAAAAGAAAAGTATTTCCACTCACTTACTGATGATGAGAAGGTTGGCGCCTTAAATGAAATCATCAGTGAGTCGGAGCATATAGTGTTCCTCGGAGGTGCCGGAGTGTCGACAGAAAGTGGGATTCCGGATTTCCGCAGTAAAGATGGACTATATAATAGGAAGGATAAGCGGTTCAGTCATTACAGACCGGAATACCTTCTAAGCTATGACTGTCTGCACAAAAAACCTGCCGTTTTCTTTGACTATTTCCGAAAGAACCTCGATTGCAGGTATTTTCAGCCAAATGATGCACACTACAAGCTCACAGAAATGGAGAAAGCAGGCAAGCTGGATGGAGTCATTACTCAGAATATAGATGGACTGCATCAGAAAGCAGGGAGCAAAAGAGTAAGCGAGATTCATGGAAGCGCTCTACGGAGTTACTGCGTTAGCTGCAGGACCGACTATGGACAGGATTTTATCTTTAAAGACGAGGAAGAGATTCCTCACTGCCCTAAATGTGGAAAGATGGTGAGGCCTGATGTTACTCTTTATGGAGAACTGCTTCCGCAAAATGCTTATGAAGAAGCTATTTCCTGGATCAGGTACGCTGATCTTCTTATAATCGGGGGCACGTCTCTGGAGGTCGGCTCAGCAGCGCAACTTGCTCATATATATCATGGTAAATACCTTGTAATCATCAATAAAGGCAAAACAAAAATGGAAGGGAAGGCAGATCTTGTCTTTCATGACAGCATAGGAAAGATAATGAATCAGATTCGGATATGAATTAAAGATTGCAGTCGGGTCTGCAGACACAGGTTCCGGCTGTTTTGACTATGTAGAAAGTGTATAGATGTGCATTCTGGTCAACAACCCTGTAAGGTCAGTGAATAAGCAGTATTTCAGGATTAGTATATAAGCAAAAGTGCAAGGAGAGTCTGCCTATGAGAGGCTGGATGAGTCAGATCGGTTTTCAGGAAAGAGTACAGAAAAAGGTATATCCAAATGATCCCTGCCGATGTGGTTCGGGATAAAATACAAGAAGTGTTGCGACCGATAATGCCGAAAATTTTACGCATGCCATAAGATGATTGCGGTAGAGGAGTACATACATGAAGATATATATAGTTCGACATGGTGAGACAAAGCTTAATAGCGAAGGAAGGCTTCAAGGCTGGATAGATGAACCGCTTATCGAAAACGGAAGGGAGCTTGCCAGGATAACGGGACGGAAACTCTCGGATATCTGTTTTCATGTGGCATATTCAAGTCCTCTGATTAGGGCTTATGAGACTGGGCAGATTATTCTGAAAGAGAATACAGCCGGTTCTGCAAAGCACATCATCAAAGATGACAGGATAAAAGAGATAAACTTCGGCGAATGGGATGGCCTTGGCTGCACAAAGAATAACTTCGAGATTGGTAATGAGGATTTCTGGAAGTTTTATTCTGATCCGTTTGGGTTTGAAGGAGCGCCAGGAGGCGAATCCATACCAGCAGTATGTAAACGGACGGGAGAGTTCCTGGATGAGATACTTGCTGACAGCGCCTTGGAAGATAAGAATGTAATTGTGTTCATGCATGGCGGGTCACTGAGAGCTTTGCTGAGAAAGGTCTACCCGGAAAATGAACCATTTTGGCACGGGCAAACTCCTCCTAACTGCTGTGTCAATATAATAGAGGCACATGGAGGAGTCCCAAAACTAATTGCAGATGACAAGGTATATTATGATCCGGAATTGATAAGAAATATGTATTCGTACTAAAAACGATGAGAGGCATACGTGTAGATAAGAAACAAAAACTATTTTTTTTCAAAGGGTGTGCGTGAATCCGGAATGTATCTTGAAGAAAGCAGGAAGGAAGAGACATTATATTAAAAATATAATAGGTTTTTTGTTATGAAACAGGTCAAGGATATGGAAAAAAGGAAAAATATACCTGCAGTTTCTAACGCAGATATAACACTAAAAGAAAGTCCCAGGACTACCGCTATGAAGAATATACCTGATGATGTAATAATCAGGGCAATAAGAGAAGTCCTTCATAAGAATAAAGAAAAGAAATGAGCTTTGATGATATAAGCAGGGATATTGCCCTAATCCTTAGGCACAAGTCGGAGACAATAGGCATCACACTTGATGAACACGGTTGGGCAATAGAGCAGATTCTATATTTTAGGAGTAAATCAAAATGAAAAAACGAAGCGTAGTTATTGTTCTAATTGCAGCAATTGCGGTGATAAGTGCTGGTTGCAGTATGAGAAATATGGAGAATAAGGTCGAAGAACACACCGGTGAGGAGCTGATAAGTGAGGGAGTAAACACACGGTGCGAGGTGACATACAGGCCTTATACTGGAGAATTCAGTTCAGTGTTTTTATCGGAAGGTGACAGGATTGCTGTGATTTCACCATCTGCGCTTCCCAGCAGAGAGCAGACAGATGCGGTTATTGATGGTCTGAAAAAATGGGGATATGAACCGGTTGAAGGTAAATATGTGTGCACCGAAACGCGTACAATTGATGATATTTTGGAAGATCTTGAATGGGCGCTTAATGATCCTGATATAAAAGCAATATTCTGTGTCAGGGGAGGATATGGAGCATCAGAAGTGGCCGACCGCTTATCGGGTGACCTCATAAAAACATCTGAGAAGCTAATCATTGGTTATAGTGATATCACTATATATCATTCAGCCTGGACTATGAATGGGCTGCCTTCTATACATGCATGTATGAGCGGGACATTTAATGATTTCCCAGAAGGCTGCTTTGAGGCAGAAGAAAGAATTCTAAAAGGAGAAATTCCCTCATATACTTGCGAGAGTAACAGTTACTGTAAGCAGGGAGAAGCCAAAGGGAAACTAATTGGTGGAAATCTGTCCACATTTACAACGGTGCTCGGAACTGCCTATGACTGTACAAAGACAGGAGAGCCATATATCCTGTTTCTGGAAGAGGTTGGCGAAGATATTCAGCATATTCATAGATTTCTCACAATCCTTAAACATGCTGGTGTGTTAGATAACGCTGCGGGTATTGTATTTGGTGAATGGACGGAGCTTCCTGCTGATCTGGGCGATTATTACGGAATCAACCGCGGAGGAAAGTTTGAATCAATCTCAGAAATGATTTTCAGACAGTTTCTGTCTGATCTTGATATTCCTGTTGCATTTGGATTTCCGGCCGGACATGGCGACATCAATTACCCGCTTCTTATGGGAGAGCATGCAGAACTTAAGGTGGGAGATGAAAGCTTCACGTTGACTTATGTGGATACGTACTGAAGAGTTAACGCTGGTTATTGTACTTGAAAATAACAGCATGATGAGACTAAGACTTCTTGGCTGTTTCCATGTACATTAGAGTAGAGTCTGTACAAAGGAGCATGATCTGTTTTGACAAAAAGAAGAAGTAAAAAGAAATCCTACCTGATTGCAACGATTTCTACTGTAACAGCTCTGCTTATCATCTACATTGTGTTTGTCATTGTTAAAACGGCGGTAAGTAAGAGAGGCTCGGAACTTGATGGGCCATATGATGTGATACGGGTAGTGGATGGAGATACATTTATCGCCGGCATTAATGGTGCAGATACATATATCAGGCTCATAGGCATCGATGCCCCGGAAAGCGTTGCAGACGAGAGTTTTAAGGAAAACACGGAAGAGGGCAGATTGGCAGGGGAATATCTTACCAATCTCTTAGAGGGAAACAGGGTTTATCTCGAATATGATGAGGAACTGACTGATAATTACGGAAGAACGCTGTGCTATGTTTATCTGCATGATGCGGAGGTAATGGTGAACGAGCTTTTGCTACGGAATGGATACGCACAGACCATGACTATAGAGCCAAATGTGAGATACAGGGAAAGATTTATTTCAGCAGAAATTAGAGCGAAGCATGAGAATAAAGGTTTTTGGGGCACTGGATTCTACAAGTGAACAATGGGATGACGCATACATATGTATACAAGAAAATCCATGGCCCATGAGAACATGAAGACTTGGAACAGCATCCTTGAGGGAATCACAAAATGAGATACAAATACTGCCCAAACTGCGGAAAGAAACTGACAAAAATACATGCAGGAGACGATGGAATGGTACCGTACTGCGAACCATGCGACAAACGCTGGTTTGACAGCTTTCAGAGCTGCGTTATTGTTCTTGTATACAACGAATTTGACGAGATTGTCCTCTCAAAACAGTGGTATCTTTCTGATGAATACACAGCATTTACATCCGGATTCATCAAGCCCGGTGAAAACGCTGAAGAATGCGCTGTCCGTGAAGTAAAGGAAGAGATTGGACAGGATATAGAGAACCTTGAATATGCAGGCACTTATTGGCTTGGTATGGCCGATCAGCTGATGCATGGTTTTATTGCTTATACCAAAAAGAATGACCTTATTCTTTCAGAAGAGATCAGCGCTGCTGACTGGGTTCCGGCACTTGATGCGCCAAAAACCATGTTTCCAGACAAGCCGGGCGGACCGCTGTATGAAGTGTACCACAAATTTCTTAAAATGCGCGGATTGGAAGAGCCATGAACTACCCTCACCGACTCTGCATCGGAAAGGGTAGTTCATATAGTATTATATAAGGAAATAAAATTATCGATGTAGAAACTCGAGGAATTGTATCGATTAAGCTTCCAAGAGTTAAAGAATTTGTAGATGAACAGATTGCTCTTGAAAGATAAGCTTGTAATGATTGGCTTTCGATTAAAGGAATATGTTGCTAATGAGATGGGATGTCAGTAGATTATCTTTGGGGGCAGTCGTGTGTTCTTTTTTTGAATTATATCTTTTACGAAGCAAAAACTGTTACGAGGTAATACTGTTATAAGAAAGAGGCGAATGACGTGATATGGATCATTTTTACTTTATAAGACATGGAGAAACCATATGGAATGTTGAAAATAAAATATGCGGCGCCACAGATATAGAGCTTACAGAAAAAGGACATGTGCAGGCTATCGAGACAGGCAGGAAAGTGATAGAGATGGGGATACATCCCGATGTCATTCTTACATCGCCTCTGGTAAGAGCTAAAGAAACGGCCAGACATATCTCAGAAATTACAGGCATACCTATGGAGGTAGAGATGAGACTTAAGGAGCAGAACTTTGGAAGATATGAGTCTACTCCAAGAGACGGAAAAGAATTCCATGAGGCAAAAAAAGACATGGCAAGCAGATTTGGGACAGGAGAGTCCATGCTGCAGCTGGCGCAGAGGATATACAACCTTCTGGATGATATCAAAAATGGTGACAGGGAGGTAATCCTTGTTGCGCACAACGGCATTGTCAGGATTGTTGAGTCGTATTTCAGGGAGATGGATAACGAGGAGTTCTCTTCCTGTGGGATAAAGAACTGTGAAATAAAGCGATATAACTTTTTGCAGGAGGGAGGTTCTATATGATGAGAACACTTTTTATAGGCAACAGCCACACATACTACAATGATATGCCCAAAATGTTTAAGGACATATGCGCAGAAAATGGAATAGGAATGCAGGTGACAATGCTGACAAAAGGCGGTATGGGGCTTGACTATCATGCTGAAAATGAACAGACGAGGTTCAATATACTTTTTGGCGATTATGACTTTGTAGTCCTTCAGCATGTCGCTCATCCAATGGGCGATTTTTCGGTCATGGAAGCGGCTGCTGACAGGATAATGGAATGGATCCGGCAGACTGATTCAAAACCATGTTTTTTTATGACATGGACAGAAGAGGATAATGAAGCTTTTCAGGCGGAAATGTCCGTAAGATACAGGAAACTAGCGGATAAATACGGCTGTTTAGTTGCTCCGGTTGGAGAAATATGGTGGAGGCACATTCATGAGTCTCCGCAAACAGATCTGTATTTTGAGGACAGAAGGCATGCTTCAAAAGAGGGATCAATGCTTGCAGCCAGAACTATATTTGAAACGCTTAAGGACGGTATGAGGGAGCGCAACAGATGAATATAGAAAAAAGGCATTGGTTTTTTATTGGCCAATGCCTTTTTATAGGGGGTAAAGGTTTACGCCTTTGCCAGCTGCCTTCCAAGATCCTCACATTGTGAAACAGCATCATCATCCGGAGCATTGTTGGCAATTACGCCTTCTCCGCCAATGATTGTTGTACCTGCCGCGGTGAGCCTGTCCTGCCAGTCCCTCATCCACTGGCCGTCTCCCCAACCATAGGAACCAAAAAGCGCAACTTTCTTTCCATTACACTTTGTCTCATAATCAGCCATGAAAGGTTCAACGGTCCCTTCTTCAAGGACTTCTGCTCCCATCGCCGGACATCCGAAAGCAATCACTGATTCATTAGTTGCATCTGATGGGCTGAGGGAATCAAACGTAGTAACCTCAGCTTCAGCACCGGCACTCTTGATGCCATTCGCAACAGCATCAGCCATGGCCTGTGTATTTCCACTTCCACTCCAATAAACAACTTTAACTTTACTCATACTTTTACTCTTCCTTTCTGGGTATAATGTTTTTTTTTAAAGATTACGAAGAATAAGTTAGCATAAGCTAACATCTTTTTTCAAGATATATCGTTGATAAGATTTCTCACGTTTACGAAGGAAAATGTGGAGTGCTCTTGAAAGAAAAGTTAGCAAATGCTAACATATAATACAACTGATAATGATTTTCGTGATATAAATATCTGTTGAAAAGACCCGGATTTCTGGGGGCAGATGATGGTCAATGGCATGAACAGTGGTCACGCCAAGATGCGGTCCTGGGTTCGCAGGGATGGTGTCCTATTACCTCTTTGGATTCAGCAGATGAGGCATATGAGTGGATGATGGGAACAACAAGATCAGGTCTGTCCGATGAAGAACAGAGCATATCTGATGGACTTACAGCAGCTTATGCCGAATACATAAACAGTCTGGGGCTTACTGATTCCGAAGGAAATGCACTGACTCTGGAAGCTTGAGAAGATGGCAGATATCAGTCAGGAAGCTATTATGAGTATATAGTAAGCATCATAGAAGAATCTCTCAACAACTTCCTTGCAGATACTGCATTCCCCTATGATGCAGATTCTTCAAGCCAGGGACATCAAGCCGGAATGGGCCAGGGTGGCAAGGGCGGCTTTGGTGGAGGACCGGGTGGAAACAAGGAAGGTTTTGAAGGCCAAAAGCCGGATGGAGCACCGGGCCAAACAGAAGGTGGAGAGATTTCTGAGAATGATGATTCAAAGGCGGGTGAAGTTGACTTTACTGCGATAGATGATATTGCCAGAACTGAAAATAATTCAGGTGTGTCTATTTCCGGTACATATGAGACTGCTCAGGATTACATCGATGCGCTTAACGCGAACGGAACCTGGGTAACATATGATGCATCCACTAACACTGCCAGGATTACCAGCATTTCAGATTTTGCGGAAGCAGTGAAAACAGCATCCAAGGGAATAGCTGCTTTTGATCAGCTGGATGAGTCTCAGGGAGAGAATATTCTTTTCGGCTATGGAGATGGTCAGGGCGCACACTTTGATTCCATGCTTGCTGAAGTATTAAGTGAACTTGGATCAGATTATGCATCTGCATTTGCTGAAGACCTTAGTACAGAGGATGCTGTCGGGCATACTGTAGAATACAGGCTTAATATGTATTCACCGCTGTATTACCTTCTTTCCGGTTCGGAAGGTTATCAGTCTTCAAATGTAGCCAAGTATTTCCGCATCAACACAGGACTATGGCAGAGCGACACCGCAGTTAATACAGAAGCGAACCTGGTACTTACTCTGCAGAATTACGGATCAAACGTTGATTACAGTTTTGTCTGGGGCCAGGAACATACAATGGCAGAAAGAAGCGGGGACTCTACAAATAACTTCATCGAATGGGTAAATGAGTGCGTTAAAGCAGAAGCGTAAAAGTCTCATTAATAATTATTAAGACTGCCAATTGGCAGTCTTATTTTGATCCCGGTATACTTTAGGTGAAACGCCCATATATTTTTTGAAAACCTT
>JAEEGH010026329.1_pt1 | contig 11592 bp, 3 predicted proteins | sample 9134181 | NCBI WGS metagenome assembly JAEEGH01 (sample SAMN16246544, study PRJNA631951) | gut metagenome | biome: gut microbiome; feature: rumen; material: DP-attached | host: Bos | place: Iran: Karaj | collected 2018-10 | reverse complement strand
CTATATTGCCACACCCTCCACCCTCCGTCACCTACATATTCTCTTGGTATCTCTGTCCACCCACCTATGTTTGATGCTGTTCCTCCTGCTGTCAGCCCACTTGTATGCGGTCTATAATATATCCAATAAACATATGGCCTCGTGCCATTAACTTCATCTATGTAGACCCAACTCGTATAAACGCCCCTACTATAATATCCTGACCTAAAAGCCGTAGCAACACTATCTGTAAGAGGCGTATATGACCACCTTCTTACTTTTTGGCCCATATAAGTTTCTCCTATGTCTGTTGCTGTATATGAACAACCTGTTGTGCCGTAATTGTTATAGCAACTCAGTACAGTATTGGCTAATATATTAGTCATCCCATATGTTTCATCTAACTTATAGTGAAGCACGAGCGCCTTTGAAATCTCTTTAACCTCTTTAGCACTAAGGCAATGGTCGTAAACACGGTAGTCATTTATATACTGATTCGCGTAATTCGTGACGAGGTTTTGTGCATATGAATAATTTGGGCTACTGAAATGGTATGTAGTAGTGACAGTTCGATAAACCTCACCGTTCTTATAAACTGTTATAATACCGTTTGGCCCGTCATATGTCACCGCAATATGTACCCAGTTATAAGAAGGAATCAGGTCAGTACCTGACACGAAAGTAACAGAAGCGTTGTTTGAATCATAATTCTGCCAACTTAAATGCAATTGATTTACCGTTGGATATATGAATGCCGTGTATCTTCTGTTATTTGGGGCGGTCATTGAACTATTACCGAAAAGCGTCCTTGTGATGCTTGTTCCCGCAGCAACATTGTTATATACCCAAAAACAAAGGCTGAAATAGTTGTTGTTCAACACCTCATTGGCCTGCTCTGCTGTTATGCTGAACTGTCCTGAACTTAACGCCTTGCCTATTTTACCATCAACGAAGGTAGGGGCTGTAACCGTTGTTACATCCCCAATTAGTCCTTTGTTTGCCGAATCTCCGTTAAATGGTTGCCATATTCGAAGCATAGTACACCCTCTCCTATTAATTAAATTTATTATTAAGAGAAGATGAAATCAAGTGCTTGCGTTGAAGTGTTGTATTTCAAAGTTACATGCCCACCTACCTTCATCTGCGTAGCACCAAGTTCTCCTGTTGAAGGTTGAGCATATATCTCCTTATTGAAGTATGTCTGTCCTGTTACAGTTGTTGTAGGTATTGAAGCCTGTGCTGCGTTATAGTTGGTTGAGAATAGGAGTGGCCTATAGTTATCGCTTGTAACATTCTCCTGCTTAACCATTGCGTCGTGAGACTCCAATGTTGCAATCCTTGTATTCAACGCACCACTTGCTGAGTTAAGAGCACTATATGTTGCGTAGTTACTAATCGTAAGGTTTCCTGTGTGATAAACTTCGTATGTTGTACCGTTAGTGCCAAGTTGTCTATTCGGAGTGAAATTAAGTTTTCCAGAAGCCATCCACAAAGTATCAACATGTGTCGTATCCCTATAGAAATTAATACCCTCAGCGGCGTTTTCAGCAGCATCAGCCATGTAAATAGCATTCAAACCATATATGTTTGAGTTGGCCATATTCAATGCGCCTGTATATGAATCTTCATACATATTAGACTTCATGGTAAGTACGCCTGTCATTGTGTCACCTGTCTTGTGCACAAATGTACTGTTAGCCGTTGAGGTATCCATCTTATTAGATACGGTACTACTCAATGTGCTAAGTGCGCCTGTTGTTGCAAAGCCGCCAGCCGCAGTTGTTCCACCTGTAGCATTGAGAAGGTCTGTTCCTGCCTTTCCGTTAATAACATAACCGCCTGATGTTCCAACCTTCACCTTACCCGTATTTGGATTATAGAAGAAACCTGTTGTTGCTGCTGTGTTTACCCATTGAATATTTAGTGGCGCACCATTTGTTCCAAATGGAATACTTCTGTCACTGTTTGTAAACGACGCATCTGTCTTCAATTGTACGCCATTACTCATTACAGGTGTTGAACTGAATGTCTTAGTACCACTTATAGTCTGGTTAGTATTAGTTGTTACATAATTGCCTTGTATGGTACTTATTGCGCTCTGCATATCACCACTATTACTCGTCAACTTAGCAACCTTATTTGTAAGGTCAGTAATATTCGTGTTCGCAGTACCAATCTTTGAGTCGGTATATGCCATTGAATTTCCAAGAGCTGCTGCTGCATATTCTGAAGCCTCAGTCTCTGTTGCGTATAGGTCAAACTTAGCGTTAAGAGTTGCTGCTGATGATTTAAGCGTCGTAACATCGCTTGCAATACCGTTTACAGTTCCTGTTGTTGCGTAGTCTGATGGGTTAAAGTTACCTGTATCCCAAACTTTAAGCCAAGTGCTCCAAGTACCATTGTTAAGACCTCTTACAAAGAGCCTACCGTTACGATAATCCTGAGCGATTTGTCCTACCCAAGATGTGCTATATGCTTGTGAATAGAGTGCACCGTCGGCTGTTGTTGCTCCAAGCGTCGTTGTTGGTCCATTCGCCGTATAATACCATAAGCCGTTGCTCTTAATATTATTGGCATTATGTTCTGCGTTACCGCTATCACCGAATGTAGCACGGGCAACTGTACTTGCATATGGAACAGTTAAATTATTTGTTGTTCCGTTCTTTGTCCAAGTAACATTATTTCCGTTAGTACCAAGAGCCGTGACAACATCACTTGAATTTGCTTTTTGGGAAAGGGTACTTGCCATTGAAGCACTATTACTAGCCAACTGAGAAATCTGATTTTGGAGGCTCCCACTGTTAGTAATCAACCTACTAATCTGACTTGCCATAGCACCGCTATTGGCGTTGAGTTTACTGATTTGATTTTGTAGACTTCCACTGTTAGTCGTCAACTGACTAATCTGGCTTGCCATAGCACCGCTATTGGCGTTCAACTGTGCGACCTTGTTGTTGAGTGTTGTAATCGTACTCTGCATGTCACCGCTATTGCTTGTCAACTTAGCAACCTTATTAGTTAGGTCTGTAATATTGACATTAGCGCCGCCAATCTTTGAATCAGTATAATCCATTGCATTACTCAATGCGGCAGCAGCATATGAACTTGCCTCCGCATCTGTGGCGTAGTAGTTAAACTTATCGTTGAGTGTAACGGCTGATGCCTTCAAAGTGGTTATATCACTAGCCATTGCACCACTATTAGTGTTCAATTGAGTAATCTGATTTTGGAGGCTACCGCTATTCGTAGTGAGCCTTGAAATTTGACTTGCCATAGCACCGCTATTGGCGTTGAGTTTAGTGATTTGGTTCTGTAGGCTTCCACTATTAGTTGTCAACTGACTAATCTGGCTTGCCATTGCTCCACTATTAGCGTTGAGTTTAGCAATTTGATTAGTGTGAGTTGAAACGGTATTTGAAAGGGTGTTTACACTACCTGTTGTAGCATAATTACTTAGGTCAACAGTACCTCCGAGAGGGTCCCACTTGCTACCATCCCAAGCATAGTTAGTTCCCGCAGGAATATATGTAGCACTACCTGGCGTTCCACTTGCATTAGTTACATTGTAAACATATCCCTGTACCTGCCCTGTAGTAGGAAGGTTTGCGGCGGCTGTCACAGTACCCATGTACTTGTAGACGCTGCTTATCTTCGTATTAACAAATGACACAACATCACCTGACAATGTTTTTGTTGCAGATGAGGCGTAGCCGACATCCTGTTTCAACTTCGTGATATCGCTTGCCATTGAAGCACTATTACTGCTCAACTGAGATATTTGGTTCTGTAGGCTTCCGCTATTTGTTCTCAACTGAGTAATCTGATTCTGAAGACTTCCACTATTGGTGTTCAATTGGCTAATCTGGTTCTGAAGGCTACCACTATTTGTAGTAAGTCTACTAATCTGACTCGCCATAGCACCACTGTTGGTGTTCAACTGCGTTACCTTGTTGTTGAGTACAGTGAGTGTGCTTTGCATTTCGCCACTATTGCTTGTCAATTTAGCAACCTTGTTACTCAAATCGCCAAGTGTCATATTAGCGTCGCCAATCTTTGAATCGGTGTAAGCCATTGAGTTGCCGAGTGCAGCAGCCGCATAATCCGAGGCTTCTGTCTTTGTGGCGTATTGGCTAAACTTGTTGTTAAGGGTTGCAGCAGACTGCTTCAAGGTAGTAACATCACTAGCAATACTGCTTACTGTAGCTGTTGTTGCATAATCAGCAATGTTTAAATTACCCTTATGGTAAACATCGTATGTATTATAGGTGAATGCTGTGTTACCAACAACAAGTCCATTAGTACTACTTGTGCCAAGTGTTACATTAGGACGAATATAAATCTTATCGTTAGCATACAAACCTAGGCCACCAGCACTATCTGTTCCAATGCCTGATTTATTAGTTCCCCACCTTAGGCCTGTTGAACCATAAGCGGTTGACGCAGTTCCGAAATTCAAATGTCCACTCATTGTATCACCTGTTACATTGACAAATGAGCTTGTCGCAGCCGTAGCGTCAATCTTCTTTGAAATTTCACTTGCCATAGTACCGCTATTGGCAATCAACTGAGCAATTTGATTTGTATGTGTGCTGATAGAAGTGGTGTGGTTTGTCAAAGTGGTGTTCATTGTACCACTGTTGTTAGCCAACTGAGTTACCTGATTCTGAAGACTACCACTATTAGCGTTCAATTTTGCGATTTGGTTGGTATGTGTAGAAACCGTACCGTTGAGTGTGCTTACCTGATTGTTAAGTGAAGTAATAACAGTGTTTGCAGATTGAACAGTCAAGAAACTACCTGAGAAGTTCTTAATTCTACTGTCAAGGTCTGTGAGAGCAGCAGCCATAACAACTTCGTTGTCCTCAATAACCGTGTTGAGGTTACTAATGAGTGTGTCAACCCTCGCTGAAAGTGCGACATTTGCAAGCCTATTGTTAATGTTGGTGATACTGTTCTGTATTTCACTAATAGGTGCAGTCTTAGCGTCTGTATAGGCGTTAGCCCTTGTCAACGCACTTTGAGCAGCGTCGTTAGCCTTAGCGATAGCAATTGAGTTAGCACTTGTAACTGCTGATGTGAGAGTATGAGAACTTGCATTTCCAACTTCAGCATGTGTTGCTGCATTAGTATGTGTCCAAGCAGAAAGACCTGTCTTGAGGCTGTTTACTGTGCTGCTTATATCATTTACAGTTCCTGTTGTTGCATAGTTACTGAGGTCTACTGTTCCTCCAAGAGCGTCCCACGCAGAGCCATTCCACGCATAGTTAGTACCAGCAGGAATATTACCGTTAGCGGCCACAACATTATAAACATAGCCAGTAACCTTACCTGAATTAGGAAGGCTTGCATAGTTAGCAACACTACCCTTATAGACATAAACCGTGCTTAACTTGTTATCAATGTATGTTACGACATTTGCAGATAGGCCTGATGTTGCGCCTGACAAGAAGTTAACACCCTGCCTTAGGTTACTCAACGCACTATTTGTGTCGCCTGTAAATGTATTGTAAGTTGAATTCTTTACATAGTTGTTACTTGTATAGGCGGTTGCTTGGTTGTAAGCATATCCACTTGCTGAACCAATCCTTGAAAGGGTTGTTCCTGTAGTCCAATAATTACTATTAACCGTAGCACTTACAGCCGCAGTATAGTTGAAGGCACTGTTTGCCTTGTTCAATGCGGTTGAAATATCTGAAGCCATTTGGCTGAGGCCTGCGGTCTTATCGTCGGTGTACTTATTAGCCCTCGTCAACGCACTCTGAGCCGCATCGTTGGCCTTTGCAGTTGCAATTGAGGCAGCACTTGTTGCAGCGGATGTTAGAGTATGTGAACTTGCATTGCCAACCTCTGTATGAGTAGCGGCGTTGTTATGAGTCCAAGCGGATAGGCCTGTCTTAAGGTTAGAAACATCACTTTGGAGGCCAGCAATTGGTTGTGTCTTGGTGTCTGTGTAGGCATTAGCCCTTGTCAACGCACTCTGTGCTGCCGCATTAGCCTTTTCTGTTGCAATAGAAGTAGCACTTGTAGCCGCAGAAGTAAGTGTATGCGAACTTGCGTTTGCTACCTCTGTGTGTGTTGCAGCATTATTGTGGGTCCACGCTGAAAGCCCTGTTTTCAATGAATTGACAGTGCTTTGTATTCCGTCAAGCGCTTCTGTTTTCTCGTCGGTGTAAGCGTTTGCCCTTGTGAGAGCACTCTGTGCAGCGGCATTAGCCTTTTCAGTTGCGATTGAAGTTGCGCTCGTTGCGGCTGATGTCAATGTGTGAGAACTTGCATTTGCAACCTCAGTGTGAGTTGCCGCATTGGTATATGTCCACGCTGATAGTCCAGTCTTAAGGCTGTTAGCAAGATTACTTACCTGAGAAACAGTATCATTTGTGGCATAGTTACTTAGGTCCACGCTACCACCGAGTGCATCCCAAGCGGTTCCGTTCCAAGCGTAGTTTGTACCTGCTGGAATATTGCCATTAGCGTTTACAACATTATAAACATATCCCGTAACATGGCCTGTTGCAGGGAGGTCTGAGTAGTTGTTTACAGTTCCCTTATAAACATAAACAGTGCTTAATTTGTTGTCTATGTAGGTTACAACATTTGCAGATAGGCCTGAAGTAGCACCTGAGACGAAGCCGATACCGCCCTGTAGTTTTGAAAGAGTGTTTGCTACAGTTCCTGTGTACTCTGTATAGGCGGTTGTCTTTACATAGTTGTTGTTAGTGTATGCTGTAGCCTGATTGTAGGCATAAGCACTCGCCGCGCCAATCTTTGAAATAGTATCAGCAGTTGTCCAATAACTATTCTTAACCGTCGCACTAACAGCTGCTGTGTAGTTGAACGCACTATTAGCCCTTGTAGCCACATTACCAATCTGACTACTTAGGTCACTAATTACACTTGTCGCTGACTGAACGGTTAGATAATCATCTGCACTACCCTCAACAGCGTCTAAACGGTCATTGATATCATTAAACGCCTGGGCGATAACATACTCATCGTCCTCAATGGTCTTTGTCAATGCACTTATTTCTGACTTAACTGTTGCTGAAAGAGCAAATGTTCCAAGCCTACTTTGTATGCTTGAGAGAGTACTATCATACTCGTCGAACACGCTTGAGGCAGACTGAACTGTAAGATAGTTTTCAATTCCAAGGGCTTCTATGGCATCATCGGTATATTTCTTAGCCATTGTGTACGCCGATGTGACTGCTGCGCCACTCGCTATCCTTAGCATTTCCTTAGTAGCATAACTACCAAGAGAAGATTGTATGCTTGACAAATCAGACTTTGTTGCGTACACTGATTCATTATATTCATCCTCATGGTATTTGGCTATTGACCCATCATATTTCTTGTGTGCAAGGAACGCTTTACCAGTTCCACTTGCATAGTTTACAGTTAATTCACCAAACTCCAATGAGTTAGCCTGAGGCGTTCTGTCAACCACAGAACTCTTTTTCAAATATATTCGTTGTGCCATATTATAGAATATGTTATTTTGTCCTTATAGAAGGCGATTATTATCTCTCATAAATAGGTTTGGAAACCAAAAATGTGGCCCGTTTGAGCCACATTTTCTTAAATTATTGTCCGTGAATGTAGAGGTTTGTAATATCCTCTTGGGTTAGTGCTTTTTTATAAACAGAAAGACTTTTTATATATCCCTTAAAGTTTTGCTGCGTTGCAGTGTTCCAAGCACCTATGAAGTAATTATTGTTTGGAACAGCACCAGCCGTTCCATTATGTTTTAACTCGCCATTTAGATAACATTTCGCGCCTGATGAAGTTCTCGTTAAAGTTACCATGTTCCATTTATCATACTCATATGTATAACCTGAGTTAGTCCACGAATATGTCCTTACCTGCGGCGTATTTGTTCCGCCGTTTTTAGAACTTAACTCAAAACCTGAAGGACCGCCAATTAGTGTTTCCCACGCTTTAGTTCCCCATTCTCCATTTGGCCTGTAGAACCATAGATTTATTGTCCAAGTTCCTCCCGTAATAGTTTCAGCGATTGGAATCTTTATGGCAGAATCTGTTCCGTTGAAATATGCAGAAGTACCAGACTTTATTATATTATAAGGCTCTGATGCCATTTTATAACAAGACATATCTGTTGACCAAGCATCTCTATTACCGAGAGCGTAAGGGCTTGCGTGGTCTCTTTCCTCTATCTGCCAACCATTAAATGCCAATGAACAGCCTGACTTTGCAGTGTAAGCGCAGAAATAAACCGTAGTTTCAGCACTTGAAGTAGTGATTGTCTTTGTTACTCTTATCCACTTATCTTTTGGCCAGGTTGAAAATGTTGCGTTACCTTCATATTCAAGATTGCCAAGACTGTTATCCTTTGCGCTACTCCTAATATAAGGTTGTATTACACTTGTAATATTTCCTGTTATGTAAAGATAAACTGACGCTGTTATAGTTTTAGAAGGAACATGTTGAGTACTTGTCCCAAATGTAATTGCACATTGTCCATCTGTAGTTTCTGTGATTCTAACAGTATTAGCGGCCTTACAAGGTGTATTTGGTATGGAGGTTACATTGTTTTCCCTGCTTGCGGTTCCTGAGTTGTTCCATCCGCCACAATTACCCTGATTACTGATATTTGTCGCACCCTCAACATGAAGTCCGCCAAACATTTCAAAAACCTTCTGATTGGAAAGGTCTTTTATCTCCCAAGGTTCAAGAACATGGTCGTAAACCCTGAAATCACACATTGTACCAAGAGTATCGTAGTCGTGAGCATTAGCAAATCCACCAGCAATCCTTATATTAGTAGCACCATTTGTCTCAGGGCTCTTATAAGTTTTTGCTTTACCATAATATGCCCCGTCAACATATAAAGAGCATACTGAACCGTCAAAAACTACCGCAAGGTGATGCCACACATTATCATCATATCCAACAACATCCGTTCCGTTATTTTGAAATGGGTTGTTAAGCGAATCACCAACATTTAGATAATATTTCTTACTATGAAGCCAAAAATTCAGATGGGCATAAACTTTAGCGTTTACCACCCAAAACATTGCGCTATTATCGTTTGTTTTTGCCCACCAAGCAAAAGTTGCCTTAGTACCTAAAGTAAATGGTGAAACAGTCAAATAACTTGACCCATTGCATGACAAACCCTTGCCAAATATGGCATCGGCATATGATACACTTCCATTTATCGCAATAGTATTACTATCTAAACCGTTATTTTTCAAATTTTCATTAAACGGTAACCAAATTTTTAACATGTTTCAAAAAACTTTAATCGTTATTAAATTTCAGGCCCTGCGGTAAATGTTCCGCTACCAACATTCGTAAAAAACATTTGTCTTATTATATCATACATTCCAACAACACTATCAGAAATTCTCTTAACAGGAACTAAATCTGCCACAACACTTCCTCCATTTTTTACAGTAGCACGATAAAGTTTCATTTTTGTCGCTTGTACATATTCGTTTGTGCTTGGTGCTGTAAATCTATGCGCACAGAATAATCCTATCGTTGTAGCGCTCGTAATGCTTCCATTTATTTTATATGTGTTACTATCAACATAAGAATTTCCGACTCCATCTAATCGAAAAGTGTGCCTACTAGTATCTGGTGTTGGCGAAGTAAAATTATACCACGCAGAATTTCCACCAACACCAAAGTGCCATTTTGATTGATAAGTACCCATATGGAATCTTCCAACCAAAGTAGTTCCTGTCATATAGTGGCTTCCTGCAATAGTTATATTTGCACCAACCTCAGTTAATGCCGCATCAACAATTAATTCTGTTGTTGTGCTTGGTGTAATATCAATGTCTATGTATTGTGTTCCTGTTGATTGTATATACTCCAATTCCACATATTCACTTGGAACTCCACCTTTATCTGCTCTTACATAGAGGTCCATATAACCCGTCTTGACAACATTATTGAAGCCAGGGATTCCCCCTTGATATGCCGTCCAACAGCCTACCGCGCACCACCACGCATTTTTATTCGAAAAAATACAATTGCCAGTAGGCCCAAAAGAAAGGCCAAAATTCCTTCCAGGGTTATTCGTCTGTGAAATTAAGTTATATCCCGTACAAGTACTTGCTGTAGGGTTTGAAGTTTGCGTCCATCTATAAACCTGTTCCGCTGAATTTGCTTCCAACCTTTCCTTGGCCATAAACTCGTAATTACCATCCGCCCTCCTAAAATTATCGTTGTCGAACAACACTTTTAACTTCGAGAAAAGGTTTTCATCGTCATTGTCTTTGCAGTTGGCTTGCGTAAATAAATTTGTTGCGGGAGCATTGTGGTGAAGTATTCTTAGCCAAACAGGTTCGTCGGGTGTCCAATTGTTATCCATTAAGCCCCTCTTATACAAATATTGAACATCGTTGGCTGTTAGTTGTGACTGAAATACCTTTATTTCGTTAATATACCCCTTGAACGGTGCGTCTATAGTTGCGGACTTGGCTCTTGCCCCAACGCAAGCGATAGTGCCCGCAGTTGACCAATATTCTGTCGAAGCAGTTGCTGGCGTTACACCATTAACCCAACATCCTGTTGCCTTACCGTCAGTACCATAATTCACTACAACATGGTTCCACTTATTAGCCGTCGCTCCTGTTGCAGAATATCGTGCTTGGCTAACTGTTGAAACAATGAATGCCCCCGAACCATTATACCCTACAGCCATTTTACTAACAGGGTCTATAAACAATAATTGATTTCCTGAAATAGTACTTTCATATCTATACCAAATTGATAATGCGCCACCTACAGCACCAAAACCATCAAATTTTATAGTTGAGCCTGTTGTTCCGTTGAAATACAGCGTGTTTCCGCTAAGTGATACATCTCCAATAGTTTGCCTCGTAAGGGGACCAACACCACTTGCATCACCAAGCACAGATAGTTCTCCGCTATGCTTCCATTGTGGAGTTAGTTCATATATTTTGCTCCAATAAAGTTCCTTAACATCTAACTCTGATAGTTCATTATCATATATTCTAAAGTCTGAAATTTTCCAATCACCGCCATAAACCAAATTCATCGTTGAACTACCTGCCTGATACTCGCCAGGTCTTTCGTTTGTCTCAGCACCAAGTTCCCCATTAACATATACCCTAACTCTCCCTGCTTTTGAAGACCATGTTCCACATATGTGATACCAAGTGTTTGTGTTGTATGTTCCATTTTTTTGTGCATTTATGGTATATGGGGCAGGACCACTTCCCGTTCTAAACTGTGCAAGAGTGGAAAGCAACCTAAGTTCAAACGAACTAAACGCTATAATATAGTTAAATGTCGCTGCGTTAACCCACATAGCGATACTAAACTCATTATCACCTTTTGGCGACATATAAGGTTTAGCACCAATAACTATTCTCTTTGATGATGTAACTTGGGTACATCCGCCATTTTTACCACCGCTTTCAATAGACACATTTGATGTGGTAACCGAGACCGTATTATCAAGCCCTTTGTTGTTAAAATCCTTATTTAATGGTAACCAAACTTGTAGTGCCATATTATGAATGTTGTTTTTTCTCCTTATTATATATGTCTAACACCTCAGCAGCGGTTAGCGCCTTAGCATAAAGTTTAAAATCTGATAAATAACCTTTATACAATATG
>JAEEGH010026326.1_pt1 | contig 11592 bp, 4 predicted proteins | sample 9134181 | NCBI WGS metagenome assembly JAEEGH01 (sample SAMN16246544, study PRJNA631951) | gut metagenome | biome: gut microbiome; feature: rumen; material: DP-attached | host: Bos | place: Iran: Karaj | collected 2018-10 | reverse complement strand
GGTTCCCCTCAACCACGCCTGACGGTGGATTCGTGGTAGTTTTTGAACTCACTGCACGCTGGCATCGCTTCAAATCTGTATTTCATTGCGTGTGTGTGCGGCGCGCATGCGCATGGATGCGTAGAGTCGTATAGGCGCGAGGGTGGGGGCGTTTTTTACGGATTATTTTTCAGTTTTTTTACGTTTTTGGCTTGACAAGATGTGATTTTGGGTGTATTTTATATGATGTCGGTCTTCCAAAAGGCCGGTGTTCTCCTCAAAAGTGAAGCGGAAGCTGGACTGGTCCGGTGGTAGTGGTCGGGCATGGTTCCGAAGAAAAATCGAAAAATCTTCGGAATCGGGTTTGACAAAGCGCAGAAGTGTGCTATATTAAATATCACCCGCTTGATTCGGCGAAGCTGATCGAGAGCTGGAGTGATCATTGAGAGCGACCCTGGGAATGGGACAGTGTTGTGGATTGTTGGGAAGTGTTCTTCTCAAAGGGGTCCGGGAAGTTTTTCCTGGAATTTTTTGAAAAGAGCATTGACAAACAGAAAATCGATGCTATATTAAACAGCGCTGTCCGATTTTGGAGCGGTGCCCGATGGGTGCCGTGACTGGGGCAGAGCGAGCTGGTAGCCGCGGTTAAGCGGATGTACTGGCGGCCATCCCGATACAAGAACAGATGAGGAATCGTCGGGGAACGTATGCGCTCGTGAGCGTGTACGGGAAACGGCGGTAGGACATTGTAGTCTTGTTTTGGGGGTGTTCTTTGAAAAGTGTTGAATAGTGCGATGAGCCCGAGTCAATGGTTTGAGGCTCGCGGAGAGATCCGCGAAAAATAACCGTAGTAACACAATAAGAAAGAGTCAATCTTTCCTGCGAAAACGGCAGCATCCGGAAGGATGTCTGTTAGATTTTTTGATTGGAGAGTTTGATCCTGGCTCAGAACGAACGCTGGCGGCATGGATTAGGCATGCAAGTCGAACGGGAGCAGCAATGCTCCAGTGGCGCAAGGGTGAGGAACACGTGAACAACCTGCCTTCGAGTTGGGGATAGCTTCTGGAAACGGGAGATAATACCGAATAACATCATTTTCTCGCATGGGGATTTGATCAAAGCAGCAATGCGCTTGAAGAGGGGTTCGCGTCCCATTAGCTAGTTGGTGAGGTAACGGCCCACCAAGGCGATGATGGGTAGCTGGTCTGAGAGGACGATCAGCCACATTGGGACTGAGATACTGCCCAGACTCCTACGGGAGGCTGCAGTCGAGAATTTTGGGCAATGGACGAAAGTCTGACCCAGCAATGCCGCGTGCGGGATGAAGGTCTTCGGATTGTAAACCGCTGTCAAGAGGGACGAAATTTGACGGTACCTCTGGAGGAAGCCACGGCTAACTACGTGCCAGCAGCCGCGGTAATACGTAGGTGGCGAGCGTTGTTCGGATTTATTGGGCGTAAAGGGTCCGCAGGTGGTTGGGTAAGTTTGACGTGAAATCCCAGAGCTCAACTCTGGAACTGCGTTGAAAACTGCCTGACTGGAGTATCGGAGAGGAGATTGGAATTCCAGGTGTAGCGGTGGAATGCGTAGATATCTGGAAGAACACCGAAAGCGAAGGCAGATCTCTGGACGATAACTGACACTCAGGGACGAAAGTATGGGGATCAAACAGGATTAGATACCCTGGTAGTCCATACCCTAAACGTTGTCAACTTGATGTGAGAAGTAGTTTACTCCTTTTCGTGTCGAAGCAAACGCGATAAGTTGACCGCCTGGGAACTACGGCCGCAAGGCTAAAACTCAAAGGAATTGACGGGGGCCCGCACAAGCGGTGGAGCATGTGGCTTAATTCGAGGCAACGCGAAGAACCTTACCTGGATTTGACATGGACCGGAATCAGCTTAGAAATAGGTTGAGCCCGCAAGGGCTGGTTCACAGGTGCTGCATGGCTGTCGTCAGCTCGTGCCGTGAGGTGTTCGGTTAAGTCCGGCAACGAGCGCAACCCACGTTAGTAGTTGCCAGCAGGTAAAGCTGGGCACTCTACTGATACTGCCCGTGTTAAGCGGGAGGAAGGAGTGGATGATGTCAAGTCCGTATGGCCTTTATATCCAGGGCTGCACACGTGCTACAATGGCTGCTACAGAGGGAAGCGAAATCGCGAGATGGAGCAGATCCGTAAAAACAGCCCTAGTTCGGATTGCAGGCTGCAACTCGCCTGCATGAAGCCGGAATCGCTAGTAAAGGCGTATCAGCCACGACGCCTTGAATACGTTCCCGGGCCTTGTACACACCGCCCGTCACATCATGGGAGTTGATTGCACCCGAAGCTGCTGACCGAACCTGCAAAGGACGGAGGCATCTAAGGTGTGGTTAATGACTGGGATGAAGTCGTAACAAGGTAGCCGTTGGGGAACCAGCGGCTGGATCACCTCCTTTCTAAGGAGCAGACAGGAGATCATACCAACCAAATCATGATCTAGCCTGTCGAGAGTAAAGCCCACAGAAGCGTGGGAGAGGCACTCGGTAACGGGTGCAAGGGTTCACCGCACTATTCAGCATTTTTTGAAGGACGCCGTAGTGGTGTTCATTGCAAGACGTGAACGATTCACGGAATCGGGGCGAATCATCTGCGAGGATGAGGAGTCCGGAAGACCAAGGGGCCTTAACTCAGTTGGCTAGAGTGTCTGCTTTGCAAGCAGGATGTCGAGGGTTCGAGTCCCTTAGGCTCCACCAAAACCGAGATGGGCGTGTAGCTCAGTTGGTTAGAGCGCGTCCCTGATAAGGACGAGGTCCTTGGTTCAACTCCAAGTACGCCCACCATTCTTGAATCTTGTAAGCGTTTTACCGTGGGAGACCACGGAAGCGATACAGCGGAGAAATTCCGCGGTGTTCATTGACATTAAAGATGTTAGTTAGATGTAGGGAAAGCCATTTTATATGGCAGGCAAAACAAATTCGCCCGATGTGGTGACATATCGGGATGCAATGCGTAGAGACAAGCAAACACAAACAGTGAATTTTGGTGGTCAAGCTACTAAGAGCACTAGATGGATGCCTAGGCATTGACAGGCGATGAAGGACGTGATAAGCTGCGATAAGCCGCGGGTAGCTGCAAACAAGCTTTGATCCGCGGATTTCCGAATGGAGCAATCCGGCAGAGGTAATGCTCTGTCACCTGAAACTGAATCCATAGGTTTCAGGAGCGATACTCAGGGAAGTGAAACATCTCAGTACCTGAAGGAGAAGAAATCAATCGAGATTCCGTAAGTAGTGGCGAACGAAAGCGGAAGAGGCCAAACCAGCCGGTTTACCGACTGGGGTTGCGGGACCCTAACACGACGAGCGGGAGTTAGCTGAACGGTCTGGAAAGTCCGATCATAGAAGGTGAAAATCCTGTAAGCGAAAACCGAAGCGAGTCCAGGGGTATCCCAAGTAGGACGTCACACGTGAAACGACGCCTGAATCCGGGGAGACCACTCTCCAAGCCTAAATACTAGTCAATGACCGATAGTGAACAAGTACCGCGAGGGAAAGGTGAAAAAGCACCCTTATGAAGGGAGTTAAAAGTACCTGAAATCCAGTGCTTACAAAGTGTGGGAGCGCCGCAAGGTGTGACCGCATGCCTTTTGCATAATGAGCTTGCGACTTACGTTCAGCAGCGAGGTTAAGCCAGTAGGCGGAGCCGAAGCGAAAGCGAGTGTGAACAGCGCGCTAAGTTGCTGGAAGTAGACCCGAAGCTGAGTGATCTATCCATGTCCAGGTTGAATCTTCGGTAACACGAAGTGGAGGACCGAACCGGTTCATGTTGAAAAATGTTCGGATGAGGTGTGGATAGGAGCGAAAGACCAATCAAACTCAGTGATAGCTGGTTCTCTTCGAAATATCTTGAGGGATAGCCTTGTGCATAACTACGTGCCGGGGGTAGAGCTCTGATTGTTCGAGGGTCCTTTACCTGGATACCAACAACTGTCAAACTCCAAATACCGGACACGCGTATCACAGGAGTCAGACTGCGGGGGATAAGCTTCGTAGTCGAGAGGGCAACAGCCCAGATCGCCGGCTAAGGTCCCTAATTCAAGCTAAGTGGATCGAAGGATGTGGAGTTGCGTAAACAGTCAGGATGTTGGCTCAGAGGCAGCCATCATTTAAAGATCGCGTAATAGCGCACTGATCGAGTGATTCCGCGCCGAAGATAATCGGGACTAAGCTTGAAACCGAAGCCGCGAATAGTATCTTTTGATATTATGGTAGAAGAGCGTTGTATGAGGGTCGAAGCCGACTCGTAAGATGAGGTGGACTTCATACAAGTGACCATGCAAGCATGAGTAGCGAAAAACCGGATGAGAATTCCGGTCACCGATAGACTAAGGTTTCCTGGGCCAGGTTCGTCCGCTCAGGGTTAGTCGGGCCTAAGGCGAGGCCGAAAGGCGTAGTCGATGGACAACTGGTTAATATTCCAGTACCGCCTTGTTATGTGATGGAATGACGCAGTACGCTATGTGCAGTTGGCTATATGCCAATCCAAAGCCGTAGGGCGAGCCGGGTTAAATGACGGCTCACGTGCCTGAAAGCCGATGCGCGGTGGAGTCTTCGGATGAAGCCGTTGCGCAAATGCTATGCTGACGAGAAAAGTTCCTAAACTTAGTAACAGGGTGTCCGTACCGCAAACCGACACAGGTAGTCAAGGCGAGAAGCCTGAGGTGCGCGAGTGAAACCACTTTAAGGAACTCGGCAAATTGACCCCGTAACTTCGGAAGAAGGGGTGCCTCGAAAGAGGTTGCAACAAAGAGGCCGCGGCGACTGTTTAACAAAAACACAGCACTCTGCCAACTCGCAAGAGGATGTATAGGGTGTGACACGTGACCAATGCCCAAAGCTCAAATGGATCTGTTAGCGCAAGCGAAGCAGTGATATGAAGGCCGGGTGAATGTCGGCCGTAACTATAACGGTCCTAAGGTAGCGAAATTCCTTGTCGGGCAAGTTCCGACCTGCACGAATCGTGTAACGATCGCGGCACTGTCTCGAAGTGGAGCTCGGCGAATTTGTAATTCCGGTGAAAATGCCGGATACCTGCAGTAGGACGGAAAGACCCTGTGAACCTTTACTGTAATCTGATATTGGTATTCGGGCAATCATGTGTAGCATAGGTGGGAGACTTCGAAGCCGCGGCGCCAGCCCCGGTGGAGTCTTCAGTGAAATACCACCCTTGGTTGTTTGAATCTCTAACCTTAACCCGTCTATCCGGGCAAGGGACCGTGTCAGAGGGTCAGTTTGACTGGGGCGGTTTCCTCCAAAATTGTAACGGAGGAGCACGAAGGTACATTCAGCACGGTTGGCAATCGTGCTTAGAGCGTAAGGGCATAAATGTGCTTGACTGCGAGACTTACAAGTCGAGCAGATGCGAAAGCAGGTCCTAGTGATCCAGCGATGGAACGTGGAATCGTCGTTGCTCAACGGACAAAAGGTACTCCGGGGATAACAGGCTGATAGCGCCCAAGCGTCCATAGCGACGGCGCTGTTTGGCACCTCGATGTCGGCTCATCTCATCCTGGGGCTGTAGAAGGTCCCAAGGGTCCGGCTGTTCGCCGGTTAAAGAGGTACGCGAGCTGGGTTCAAAACGTCGCAAGACAGTTTGGTCCTTATCCACTGCGGGCGCAGGACATTTGACAAGATCATTCCTTAGTACGAGAGGACCGGGAATGACTGACCTCTGGTATTCCAGTTGTCTCTAAAGAGGCAGCGCTGGGTAGCTACGTCGGGAAAGGATAAGCGCTGAAAGCATCTAAGCGCCAAGCCCCCTTGAAGATAAGATGTCCCTGGATCTTTGATCCCTGAAGACCACTTGAAGACCACAAGTTCGATAGGATGCAGGTGTACGGGCAGCAATGCCTTCAGCTTAGCATTACTAACCGGTCGTGAGGCTTGACCACCTTTTTTTCCTTCCAATGTCTGCCAGGACATTAGAACGAAAAAAACAACAAGCTGCGTTTTCAATACAAAATCGCAATTTCCCAATTTACTAAAAATTGCTTGTCGTCCAGACAACAAATTCCTTAATCTGTTATAGCTGACATCTTTAATCCTTTTTTTCCGGTGTCCATGGCGGGCTTGTAACTCACGTTCCCATCCCGAACACGATCGATAAGGGGCCCAGCGACGATGGTACTGCATATTTGACTGTGGGAGAGTAGTTCGATGCCGGATTTCTTTTCGGAGCTTGATTCTTCAGAGTCAGGCTCCTTTTTTTTGCGCTCAGAGCCCTTGACTTTTCCGAGTAGCGGATTATAGTATTTCATAAACATGTTTTTTCTGCTGTTGCAAAACCTTTTATCAGCAACACCTGAGGACAAAAAATGAAAATCCATGCAAGCCATCTTTCTATCCAAAGGGTGTGCGTCATCATGGGGCCATGGCGCATCGGCTTTTTGTTTTCCGCATGCCTGGCGACAATGACCCTGATTCTGGACGAGACTCTGGATACCTGGTTCTTTCCCGATTCCGGCCTTCTTCTCTTCTACTGCGGCACGGGGTTTTTCGTTGTAACGATCAAAGGATTCTATCAATTCTCAGATATCTATACCCGCACGACATTCCGCACGATGGGGCTTCCGTACAGTAAGTGGAAGATCGTCAGAACGTATCCCGTTTCGGCGTCCGCTCTGACAAAGATGGAAAAACCCGACAGCCGATGGCTCGCCTTCTGCCTGACCATCCTTCTGCCGGCCTTGATCGGCGGTTTCGTCGTATGGTACGCGCGAAAATATGAAGCCGTCGTGGATTATCATCATCCGGCATGGCCTTACGGTTTCTATGTCTATCCGCTGTTGCTAGTCGCCCTCGGGATCCCGTGGCATCTGCTTTTCGGCAGAAAGGGGAAACGCTGTCCGTACTGCCTGACCCCGCGCACGATTGACTCCTTCGATTCGGAGCATCATATCTGCCTGCGGTGCCATACCAAGTACGTTGCGGAAAACGAAAAAAACGAGCCTCATCCCCCTGTCCCTGAATCATGTTGAATTGAGCTTCAGCTCGCCTTCCGAGGAGCGAAGCGACCCCCGAAGGGGCAGACCCTGTTATGATTTAGACATTAGGCTGTCCGGGGCGTTTTTTAAAATCAAAAAATGAATGTCAAAAAAGTTGGACGCCGATATAGTTTAGCTAATAAACAAAGAAAAAAAAATAACCTTTTTACTATTTGAAAAAAAAGACGAAACGTGCTATCTTTATAGTATATTCGAAACAATTTTATCAGCAACATCGTGAAAGGGCCTGATACCATGCCGAACATAAAAACGGGAAACGTCTCCGCAATTCGAAAAACCGCCTCAAAACTTACCGGGCTTCTGCTGAGCTGCCTCGCCGCGGTCCTGCCGCTCGGTCATGCCGGGGACAGTTCATCCGAGGCGACTCCGGCACAGGCCGCGGAGTCATGCCTGAACGATTTCTGCAAAGCGGTCAAGGCTGAGGACTGGCCGAAGGCGATCCGGTCGCTCGATCTGGCGACGGCCGATCCCATGCTGCTGAGTATTTGGAACCTCGAAGGGTATCAGAAAGCGGAAAAACTTCTGAGTGTCGGCGAAAAGAATTTGAAGAAAGCGCTGGAGATCATGTCCGATTTCCCGGACGACGGGGAAGAATTTGCCGAAATCAGGGAGAACCTTTCTTCGATCCCGGCTGCGACGAGAAAAAAACTCGCCGGGCAGCTTGAGGAACTCTGCCGTTCCCTGTTCGAAGTCGAGACTTTTCCCTTGGTGTTCTCTATACTCACCCTTTCCGAAGACCGGAAGCTTCTGGAAGCCACGGATGATATCGTTAGGCTTCAGCTTTCCGTCAATCAGTCCCCCTGGGAAGCCGTCTTCCGCAAAAACGGAAAGGAATGGCGTCTTTCCTCTCTTCAACCCCTGAATATGACGGAACGAAACGAGCTCTCCGACCTCGAACTGGCATATGCGAAAACGATGGCGAAGAAAAAGTATGATGCCGATTCCCCGGAACAGACTCTGGTGGATTTCCTGCGCGCCTCGGGGAATTTGGATTTCGAGAAAGCGCAGACGTTCCTTTCCGACGATTATACGGCCGTCGAAGCCAACAGCACTGGCAAACAGAATACGAAAGCCGCTTTCGTCGCAATGGGACGCGGCCTCAAAAGCGGCTCGCTCCATGGTTTTTATGCCTATGAGATTGAACATGCGGGAAAAGACATCGACCGGGAAGCGGTGTCGACGTACCTGAAGTCTTTCGCCGGGAAAAAAACGGAAAAGTTCTTCATGGAAACGTATCAGAAAAAATTCAAGTCTGATTCGACGCTGGCCTTGCAGACCATGTCCGTGGTCCCGGACAGCCGCAAGGTCGAGGAGGACAGCGCGTTCCTGGACGTCACGGTCTGCGATCCGGCGCTTGGCCGCACGCAAATCCATTTCGAGCTGGTCCGCAAGGACGGCAAATGGCTGGTCCGAAAAGAAGTTCAAACTCTCCTGCCGCCCGCGACCGACGCGGAAAAGAAATCCATGAGCGGGGCATTGCGTCTGATGGGGGTGAAGTTCGAAGACGAGACGGAAAACAGGTTCGCCGGCATTTATAAGAACATCGACAAAGCGCCGCTTACGGTGAAGGCCATCCGCGAAAAAAACAGGAAAGCCCTCTGGGAGCTTTTGAAAAAGGAGGACCCGGATGTCTCCTACGATGCGGTTTGCATGCTTTATATCCCGAAATATCTGACGGCGGAGGAAGTGAAGCAATTCAAGTTCAATGATGTCTCCCGTCTCGACCGGCTTGCGGCCAAACTCCGCGATTTCTATTTCCTCAACGATCCCGGCGCCGACTTCCCCGATGCCTGGGACTACGAACAGGCGGAAAAATGGGGTACGCTCAGCCGTCTGATCGTGAGTCAGGCTGTGCTCGGCCGGTTTGTCTGGGGGAGTTACCAGAAGAGAAAGGCAAGTTATCTGAACCAGATATTCGCCTCGTGGCTGGACAACGCGAAGATCACGGAGGACAGTGCTTTCCTGCTCTATGCTTTCTGGTCCAGTTATCCGCTGACGCCGAAAATGGGCTACGACCGGATGAAAGAGATCGACATCCTCGCCAAAAACGGTGCGCCGGAATGGCTGACGGAATATCTCCGGGGCAATACGGCGATCCAGATGGCATGGGACGCACGGGGAAGCGGTTATGCTTCGTCTGTTTCCAAAGACGGATGGGATAAATTCGGCGATTACCTGAAGCAGGCCGACCGCTATCTGGACCATTCCATCCAGCTCAATCCGCAGAACTATCTGGCATACCGCGACAAGATCACGACCGCCATGGGGCACGGGACGTCCGCGCAGGAACTGGACAACTTCAGGAAAGCGATCGCGATCAACCCGGACAACAGCACGCACATGTCGACCCTTCTGACCGCTCTTCTGCCGCGCTGGGGCGGATCCCGCCGCGAAATGATGCAGCTGCTTCTGGAGGGCATGAAACAGGATGAGACCAAAACGGAGATCCCTCTCCTGTCCTACAATTCCATTTGCGAATCTTTCTTCGACGATGAACATGTGCCGCTCACGTACCGGTCGGTCTACCTCGATCCTGTCGTCCAGGACTGCGGAGAACGCCTGATCGCGTATGCGTTGAAGCAGAGCGAAGACGTCTATTACCAGAACCTTATCCGCTATGCGCAGGCTTTGTTCTACCTGAACAGCGTCCGGTACCGGGAAGCGATCGAAGCCTTCGAAAAGATCACGTTCAGGGGATATGAACTCGACAAATTCCTTTATGACAACAGTGTCCAGGTCTATCAGCTCTATTGTCCCATTACGCCGATCTATGAAGATCCGAAAGAGGCGTTTGCCCTCAGAAGAAGTTCGATCGCTCCGATCCTTCAGCGGATCGAACTCAATTTCGTGAAGGAAGAGATTACCCCCGCGGTCGCGCGCCGCCAGCTGCTCGCACTGGCGGATTCCGACGAGGCGAAGGCCGATCCGTCCATCCGGAACGCCCTGATCAATCTGGCCGCCATGTGGGGCGATCCCGATGACCCCGCTACGAATTACAAGCTGAACGCCAATCATTCCGGTACCGCATGGGAATGCGCGTGTATCAGCTTTTCCTCCTCCCGTATGAAATTCTTCTTCGATCATGATTTCGACGTCGAGGCGGAGCCGCATTTCTTCCTGCGGGCCAGATATTATTCCGGCCTCATATCGACCGCTTCGCAGTTGGAGCTTTCGAGTGCTTTCCAGAAAACGATCAATGACGAGGCGCGGAAACACTGGAAATTCATCGTGGGCGAATCCGATCCGAGAAGAACGATCGATGTGGAATCGAATTCGCCGGTGATCGACTACATTCTGGCGGACGCCGCATCCCCGCCCGGCATCAGGAATCTGCTGGCGATCGAATATTCGTCGCGCCAGAAATTCATCTTCAAGTTCCAGGGAGACTCCCTGACCGTGGAGCCGTTCCTTTACGGCCCGCTCCCGTCCGTCATCACGGTCAACGGGCGGCCGTGGATCGATCTGTCGAAGCCGTTCCGTCTTCCGTTCAAGCCGGATTATTCGCATGGTTTCTCCCTGTCCCTGAAGCGCGCATCGAAATGGAACAGCCATGCGGTCTGCGACGGGAAGGATTATGCGGAACTTCTCATCGTCCCCGATGTCGAAAACGTTGACGCGCAAATGATGGCGGTCGTCGTCGACTTCAGGACGGAAGCGGAAAGAAACGGCGAATCGGCCGCCTCCGCGGATTCCCGGACGTCGGCTCCGACGCTCAACCCTCCCGCGGCAAACGTGGACGGCAAAGCCACCGTGACCATCGAGGGCAATATCGACGGCGAGGATGCGTTCCTCTTCTGCGACGGCTGGATCGTTCTTGTTCACAAATCCAATGCCAGACCGAACGGGCTCACCGTCAACGGAAAGCCGTGGAAGGACCCGTCGAAGCCGTTCCAGCTGGGATTCACTCCCGATCCCGCCAAAACGCGGTACGTCTGCGAGGGGCGCGGCGTGAGCAGCATGATCCGTTCCGAAGACACCATCACGATCGACGTGTACGATCCGTCGGCGTCGAGCGGTCATCACAAGATCACCCTGTTCGAACCTTCCGGGGCCTCCGTTACACAGGCCGCTGATGAAAAGGACCGGTCGATCCTGATCGAAGGGACCATCGACGGAAGCGGGGCGTTTGTGTTTGACGGCAGCACGGTCCGATACAGGCACGGATCGTTCCGGGAGCCGGATGACATCAAGATCAACGGCAAGCCGTGGACCGATCTGTCGGAGCCGTTCGAACTCGGATTTACCCCTTCCGCCGAAACGTTGTCGAACATAAAGGTGGCCGGACGCGGGATCGCCGCAATGAGAATGGCGGACGGCAATCTTGAGGTCCTGATCGATGACGTCGCGGGCGGCGCCGGCCCGTACCGGATCATTCTCTCCGGTCGGGAGGACAAACCCTGACAACACCGGGAAAACACCTCCGCAACACCGTGAAAGGACCGGAATGATATGGATGCAAGCTTGGAAAGGCTGAGTTATCTTCTGCATGTCCCGGAGCTGGATCTTCCGATCCTGATCGGGATCATCGGCGGCATCGTGATCTTTGTCCTCATGGCACGGGCTCCCGAAA
>JAEEGH010026323.1_pt1 | contig 11593 bp, 7 predicted proteins | sample 9134181 | NCBI WGS metagenome assembly JAEEGH01 (sample SAMN16246544, study PRJNA631951) | gut metagenome | biome: gut microbiome; feature: rumen; material: DP-attached | host: Bos | place: Iran: Karaj | collected 2018-10 | reverse complement strand
TCCAGGAAGGGGCATGGAGCCTCTTCTTCCGGGTCATCTGTTGTGTATTGGTCGGAAATATCAAAGGTAAAGGAAGCCTTTTCTACCGGGCGGAACTTTGCGGCGGGGTATAGCGCGCGCAGCTTTTCTGTGGTCTCGGCATCAAAAATGGGAGTTTCCCAGAGGCTCTGGCGGCGGAAACTGCAGCAGAAACGGCATGAGGCACAATCAGTTTTTTTAAGAATAGAAGAAAGCATTAGAAACTCCCGTAGAACTTTTCCATCACCATAGTTGGCTTATAAGAAAGTTTTGCCTTTCGCAAGCCTTCTACACCCATGTCTTCTTCGCGGTTCAGGTAGAGGAAAGAAGGGCAGCGTTTAGAAAACTGCTGATTTATAACGGCATAGGCGCCGTCTTTTTCATATTCAGCGATGCTTTTTTCGTAAATAACGTCTAAAACACTGTCGGAAATTGGGGATGCAAGAGTCATGGCGGCAGGTTCGCCATTTATGTAAAGAACGCCACCCCTTATTCTAAGCAGTTCTGCGTTTTGAAGGGCGCATTTTATACTTTCGTGTTCAAGCTGAAGATACTTGTTTTCTTCGCCGTTTTTTTCTTCATACCATTTTTGCGAAACATCCAGAATATCAGAAGCTATATCATTTTCTGGGAAAGACTTAAACTCCCAGTTGTCCCCGTAAGTTCGGTTAAAGCGGGAAATATGGTTACGTTTTTTCTGGTAATGGGAACCTGGTAAATCAGCAAGATTTTCACGAAGGTAGATGTAGTCGCAGTCGTCGCGGTTAGTTTTCCAGGAAATGCGGCACTCAGGAAAGTTGGCTGCCAGGCAAGAATCAATCTGGTTTTTCTGTTCCTGGGTAATCAGGCAGAAAGAAGCTGGACGGTTCTGGGTTTTGGAATCATCAAAAATAAATTCAAGAGCAGTTTTTAAAAAATCTGATGGTGCACCTTTAAGGGGGATAGGGAAGCCGTATCCTGTTCTGTTTTCGTCGCCATAGTAATAGCGGAAGAGGATATTCTTGTGAAGATTTAGCTGAATGTTGTACTTATCCTGCAGCAAAAAAAGGTTTGCAATGCAGGAGTCGCTTCCATAAAGGTCTTTTGTATCAAGATTATTTTCAAGATACTCAAAATCAAGGAGGTTCATATTTAAAAGTTAATCCTGCCTTCCTTAGAATTCAAGGGAAATGCAGGATAAAACAAAAAATTAGTTAATTGGGTAAATATTTGCAACGTAATTGCGTTTTACCTTCTGTGATGGTGTCATTTCCAGCGGTTCCTTAAGAATGCTGATTTTTGTAATCTGCTCATAAGGCTGCAGCTTTTTATTAACACGACTCACAATACTCTTAACTTCGTTATAAACTTCCTGCTGAACAAAATCAGGATTACGTTTACAAGCCATTCTTGTGTAGAGATCATCTGCAACATAAATTAAAGCTTCAATTTCTTCTGCAGCCTTGTCTCCCTCTGGGTGATAAGCACGAACTGTAATCTGCTGAATATCGTAGTAAAGCTGGAAGGAATCTTCAATTTCTTCTGGGTAAACGTTTTTACCGCCGCTTGTTACAATCAGGTTTTTAGCACGACCACAGAGCATTATGTAGTGGTCTTTGTCCATCCAACCAAGGTCGCCGGTTTTAAGGAAGCCGTCTTCTGTAAACATTTCTGCAGTTTCTTTAGGCATATTGTAATAGCCCTGCATAACCATAGGACCTTTTACGCAGATTTCTCCAACGCGGCCGCGGCCAATGCGGGCTTTTGTATCAATATCATCGCGTTCAAGAATCTTAATTTCTTCATATGGAGAAAAATCGCGGCCAACCGACTGAATCTTAAACTTTTCTACAGGATTCAGTGCAATGATTGGTGAAGTTTCTGTCAGTCCGTATCCCTGAATAAAATCAATACCCATTTCCTGATACTGGCGGAAAACCGATTTTGCCAGCGGGCCGCCACCACAAATTGCAACGCGCAATGTGCTAATGTTTGCCTTATCAAGAACGCTTGCAAAAAGCTTGCGGCCAATATTTTTGCCAGTCAGCTTCTTTGTAATAAAAGAAATGCCCCGCAAAATAGAAATTGCCATTGTAGCAACAGGCCCTTTAGACTTAATTCCCTTGTTAATGCCAGAAAGCAGCTTATTGTAAAGAAGAGGAACACCAAGCATGATAGAAATCTTTCCTTCACGAAGTTCCTTCATAAGGCGGGTAACCGCAAGGCTCTTTCCAAATACAATTTCTGCACCAACTTCAAGCGGGCAAATAAAGGCAGCCTGCATAGTGTAGGCATGGTGGATAGGGAGCAGGGCATAGAAAACATCAGTAGAGAGGATAAGAAGATTGGTCTGTGCAATGAATCCGTCTGCAATAATATTTTTATGAGTGAGCATTACACCCTTTGGATTTCCTGTAGTACCAGAAGTGAACATAATAAGTGCAAGATCGTCTTCCAGCGCAGGGGCATTTTTATCTTCTGGAGCAAGATCTGGAGCAGAAAGATTAAGTACAAACTGATCGGCTACAGTTGGATTAAGAGAATAAACCGTAATATCTGAAAAGTTCTCTTTAATGTATGGGATTTTGGCATCATCAACAAAAGCAAATTTAGGCGTAGACGCCTTGAGGATATTACCAGTTTCGTTATCATGAAGGCTTTCTGCAATAGGAATTACAACTCCGCTGGCACAAAGAATTGCAAGATAAGTTATAGCCCATTCCGGAGAGTTTTTACCAGCAAGGGCAACGTGGTCTCCCTTTTTAAGTCCAGAGGCAGTAAGAAAGTTTGCAAGAATAAGGACTTTTTCATACATCTGAGAGTAAGTAAGCGTTCGCTTTGAGCCGTTGGGACCATCAAAATCTGTAAAACATGGACGATCTGCAAATCTTTTTGATTGTATTGCTAACAGTTCCGGGAATGTTGGCCATTCGCCTTTAAATTCTATCCCTCTATATTCATCTAGATGTGCCCAAGGAAGTGGACGTTTGTTTGACATAAAGCCCCCAAATATTTTTCAATATATAGTACAATTCTATCACGTTTTGTCTAGAATTCAAGTTTAAGAATTCTTTAAGAGAAATATAAGAGTCCTCTAAGACAGCCCCTTTTCTTATGGACGCCCCAAAAAGCAATATTTACAATGAACAAAATTGCGGGGGTTTTATGAAGCATCCATTTTATTTTTTAGCAGCACTTTTTGCAGCCGCTTTCCTTTTTACAGCATGTATTGTAGACGTTTTAGAAGATTATGATGATGGTACCACGACCACAACCACTACAAAGACCACTACAACAACAAGCACCGAAACTAGTAGCGGAACAACAGACACTACAGCCGACAGTGATGACACAGAAACAGTTACCACGACGACAAGTAGCACAACAAGTACAGACAGCACATCAACTGATTGTTCCATCTACATTAATCTGACAGATTTACAGGCTTCTGAAGATAACTTTACCTGGTATGACATTACTTCAGACGGCCTTTTAATGTGCAGCTCTACCATAGAAGTGACACTTTCTAACTCAGAAGTAGTAAAAATTGACGCCACCGAGGTAACGGAAAATCCTACGGTAAGGCTTAGCGGAAGCCTTACAAGCGGCGGCGTAAAGATTCAGACTTCTACAGAATATGAAACCGTGCTTTATTTAGACAGCGTTTCTATTAATTCGTCAAATTATCCATGTATAGATTTAACCAAGGGAGGAGCCGTAACGGTTTTTCTTAGCGGAACAAATACTCTTGTGGACGGAAGACAATACGGTTACGGCTACGGTTCGGACTATGAAACAACTTCGGTAAACTATGTGGAAAATGGTTCAGATTCAAAGGGAACCTTGTACTGCAAGGGTGGGCTTACAATTGCAGAAACTGCAGAAGGGGGAAGCCTTTCTGTTACTCAGGCATATAAGAACTGCATTGCCTCTAAGGACGGCATTTTAACTATAGCCAGCGGGACAATCAGCTTAAAAAATTATACGTCTTCCAGCGTGACGGGAAAAAACGGATTGTTCGGTGGGCTTGGAATTGTAGTGAGCGGTGGGACAATCAGCTTTGACGGAAAAGGAATTGTTTCTACCAGCGACTTGCGCAAGGCAAACGGATTTAAAACTGATGATGACGACTACCCAAGCAGTTATGTAAAAATTACCGGCGGAAGCACTACGGTAACAACTTACAACGGTAAGGGAATTGATGCACCGTCGGTTTTGATTTCCGGCGGAACAAATACATTTACAATTACGGGAACGACATCTTATTCGGAAAGTTCTAAGAGCGGCAGCTGGTACGATGCAGACGGAGTAAAAGAGTCTGGAACGGTAACTTTTGCGCCGGAGGGAATTGAAGGGGCAAGTTCGGTTACTATAAGCGGTGGAAAGACTATTGTTTCTGCTCCAGATGACGGTGTGAACGTTTCTAACACGGGCGGAACTTTGACAATTAGCGGCGGTCTTCTTTATGTGCGCGCAAAAGGCGACGGCTTAGACAGTAACGGCAATATAAAGATTTCTGGCGGGCTCACGGTTGTAAGCCAGACTGGAAATGGAAATTCGCCAATAGATTGTGGGGATGGTTCTTACACCTTTACCGTGACTGGGGGAACTGTTTTTGCGATGGGCGGTTCTGGAATGTTCAGCGAAAGTATTCCTTCAAGCACTTCTTGTGCAATGGTTTATTCAACTTCGCTCAGCGGTTCTACTTCTCTTGCGGTTAATACTAGTGATGGTTCCAATCTGATTGCACTGGAGAGCCCTCTGTCATACGGGGCGGCCATTTTTATTAGTTCATCTCTTACTAGTGGAAGCACTTACAAGTTTGTGAAGGGTGGGACAATCAGCGGAAGTGAATATGTTGATGGTACAGGCCTTTATTACCCTGCTAGCAGCGTCTCAGACGGAACTAGCACAAGCGTAACAGCCACCACATCTGCCAGCAGCTCTTCAACTGCTAGCGGCCCCAGCCGACGTTAATTACCTAAAAATAACAACAATCACCAGCACAGCAATCATTACAAAACAAAGGTAAACTAATGAAAGCCAGCTGGCTGCGACAGGAAAGGTAAATAAAAGCAGGGCATGAACTAAAGTAAGAGCGCCAAGTGCAAGGGTTGTTAAACCGCAGCCCTTTGCCCTAAAGGCGTTCTTTTCGTTTCCGGCTTCTGCTTTAGAAGCAAGAAAATAAATACCAACTGCAATAAATGCGGCTCCTGCAATAATGCTAAGAACCGCCTGAAAAATTACCTTTCCGGTCATTTTAATTTACGTTTACTCCCATTTTCTTGAAGAGGGCATTTAAGTCCTTGTCTCCAAGTTTAATCTGGTAGTCGGTATCAAAGGCATTTTTATTTTTGTCTTCTGGTTTATTGTACTTTGTACCGCCCCAGAAGTTATTATTATCTTTTTTTGTATCATCGGCAAGTGTATCGTCGTCATTCCAGATCATATAATAAAGCCATTTTGAAGAAGAAGCTTTAAGCTGCTCTGTAGAAGGAACATAACCTGCTTCAGAAATTGCGGCCATCTTTTTGGAATTACACCAGCTCATAAGGTCTTTGTAATATTTATCGCCGGCTTTGTGCTTGTTTATGTCGTCATAAATGTCATAACCTACGATATCTACACAGTCGTCTCCTGGGTACCAGGCAGCTTCCTGTCCGTTCCAAACCCAAATAAGATTGTGCAGTTCCTTTTCGTTTGTAAAATAGTCGAACATGTAGCGGTAAAGGGCAACGTATGGTTCAGGGCCCTCTGAACCCCACCAAAACCAGGCTTTTCCAGCTCCGCCGTATTTGCCGTAGTTTCCGCAGGCTTCATGCAGAGGGCGCCACAAAACTACAACGCCGGCATCCTGCAGCTCTGAAAGATAGTTTGCAACGGTATCAAGGTCGCGTTTAATCTGGGTAAAGGCTTTGCTTTCTGTATCCAGCTGCTTTGTATCTTTATTCCATGGAATGCGGAACTTTGTTTCTTCCGGGCGGAAGCTTGCTCCGTTAGAAGAGCGGGTGCTTGGGTCCAGCCAGTGCCAACAGAAAGTTACCAGACCGCCCTTATTCCACCAGGCTTTGGCCTTTTCTACTTGGGTAGGATGGTACCAGTTGCGGCTGTCTGATTTTGTAAGGAACATAAAATCATAGCCCATAATTGCGGTGTGCTTTTTTGTATCTGAAAGAACCTTTGCGTCCATGTCTATGTCATTGCTCCAGGCGCAGTCCATCATTCCGGTAAGAATTTTCTGTCCGTAAATGCCTTCCAAATAATTCATTACAAGCTTTGTGTTAGAAGAGGCTTTGCTGTCTACCTGAGCGACACAGGCTGTTGTAAAGACAAATGCTGCTGCAATAATGCAGGTGATGTGTTTAAAATTGATATAAGTTCTCATGCCAATATCTTTTCACACAATCTGCAATTTTGCAAGTAAATTTATGTTAATTTAGGTAAAAAGGGTTTAAAATTTACTTAATTTTTTATCGTGGAGTGCGGCGGCGGTCGTTTTTGCCGCTGTAGAAGGCTTCTTTGTTTCGGTACATGGCCTCATCAGCATGTTGGAAAACAGTCTTAAAGTCTTCTCCCTCTTTGTAGAAGGCGTGACCAAAGGAAATAGAAAGTTCCTTGCCATATGCGTGTTCCTTGGCATTAAATTCGCCAAGACATTTTCTGTAATTTCCAAAAAGATTGTCTAGTTCGTCTTCTGCGCAGTTTTCGCGGATAACAATAAATTCGTCTCCACCAATTCTGTAAATGTGTTCTGCGCCAAAAGCGTTTTTAAGCACGTTGGCGGCATCTGCAATGAGGATGTCTCCAAGTTCGTGACCCATGGTGTCGTTTATTTTTTTAAGGCCGTTTACATCAAAAACAATCAGCAGGAAGTCTGCCATATCTTCGTGAATCTTTAGTTCAAGATGCTTGGTGTAATCCATATATGCAGTTTTATTTCCTACGTCGGTCATTGCATCGGTGTAGGCCTGCTTGTGGATGTAAGAAAGATAGTCCTGAAGTTCCGTAGCCATTTTGCGTACGTTTTCTGCAAGCTGACCAATTTCGTCTTTGGCAGCATAGTGAATATCTACGTTTAATTCGCCTTTTGCTATTTTAGATGCGGCGTTTGTAAGCTCTCCGATAGGGCGAACTACATGTCGCATTACAATTCTTATAGAGATAAACAGGGCAATCAGCGCTATAAAAAGAAGACCTGTCATGTTCAGGCGCATCTTAAAGTCTGTTTCAAGAACTTCTGAACTTGGGGCAGAAATGGCAAGAATCATACCGTTTTGCATAAGGCGGCCAATTACGTAATGCTTTTTTCCATGCCATTTATATGTAAAAACTTCTGGTTCTTTTGCACTTGTTTCCAGAAGCTTTTCAGAAACGGTGTGCAGTTCATCATTAAACATAAGGGCAGAAAGGCCTTCTGTAAATTCCGGGTGGTAGATAATGCTGCCGTTGTTATTAAGAACAAAACCAAAGCCTTCATAATAACTGATTGTATCGACAACCTTATGAAGAGCTGCCATGGACATATCCATTCCAACTACACCAAAGAAAGTTCCATTGGTATCGAACAAAGGAATAACGTAAGAAATCATGTAAACGTTAATGTTCTGGTTTGAATATGGTTCCATCCAAAGGGGAGTTCCCTTTTGTTTTGGTTCGTAATACCAGGCAACGTGTTCGCGGTCTGTACTGGAATATTTAAGAATGTCTGTTGGCGCGGTGCTTACATAGCTTCCGTGAGCGTCCCCAACCATAAAAGTTCCCGTCTGGCTTCCGTAAACTAACGGATCCGGGCGGAAGTAAATTGCAACAACGTTGCCGGCTCCCAGGGCTGCGTCTACAGCATGAAGTTCAAACATCTTCATAAAGTCCTGGGAATAGGCTTCATCAGTTTTAAGGCGGTTCAGGTCAAGGTTGTTGTAAATAAAGGTTTCCAGAATATTTACGGCTCGTTCAACACCCTTCATGTAACTGTTCAGTTCGTTTACCTTGTCGTTAGAAAGCATGTTCATGGCAAGGGCGTTATCTGTTTCTATAATTCGGTGGACAATAGGAAGTGTCATTGAAGTCATTACAAGGTATAAACCAAGAATGATGCTGTATAACAAAATAGTAAGTTTTAGACGCAGGGATTGATTTTTCACTTTTTTTTCCTTTTTTCGAGTCTACGAGCGTTTTACACTATTTCCACCAAGTTCTTTTACAAAATAACAGCCTTGTGCTGCGCGGTAATAGTTCTTTTTAATTGTATCTGACAGCTGAACTTCTGTAATACCAATAGAAACAGTTACTTTTAGTTTTGAATCCACTTCTTTACAGAAAGTTTTGCACATTTCAAATGCAGTATTAAGAGGTTCTACCATAAGAATGGTAAATTCATCGCCACCCCAACGGAAAATTTCATTATCGTTTCCTAAAGTTGCTTTGGCAATTTCTATCATTTTTATAAGGATGGTGTCACCATCCATAGTGTCATTAAGCTCTTTGAAAGAGTCTATATCAAAAACAGCAATAGACTTGTAGCGGGTTGTGTTAAAGATTCCGTGTTCGCCGTAAACATCTTTGAAATAGTTTCTGTTATAAACCCCGGTAAGTGGGTCAATCATCACTTCATTTTTGTTTTTATTAGCCTGGTTAATTGAATTATTGAAAACTAAGAAGAGGGCAAAAATGGCAAGCAGAAGAATATCAAGCTCGCAGATTATAAATTTTGGATTAATATGTGTGTCGTTGTGGTTTTCGTCACTGTTTCTAATTAAAAGATACCAGTCCATTTCATTTATATAGCAGGATGTAACAAAGCCTTTTTTAAGTGGTGTGTAGATAATTGAATCTTTATCTGTGGTAATCTGGTTGCTTCTGTAAGAGTTTTCTATATTTACATTGTTGGTATCTACCTGAACAAGGCCATCGTAATTTACAAGATTAATTTTTACATTGTAAGTTTTTTCGTATTCTTCAAAAAGTTCCTGAAGTTTAGTCATGATGATTCCAATTCCACAAACTCCAAGCAGGTTTCCTTCAGAATCTTCTATTCTGGCGTTTAGGAAGATGGTCCATCGGTTATTATTCATCTGGTCAATGTCTACGTCCAGACAAAGGGGAAGTTTTGTTGTAAGGAAGTTTGTATACCAGATATCGTGGCTGTCATTCTGAGGGTTCAGAACTTTGTTTAAGCCGTCTGCTGTGTAATATCTGTGGGTTTTCTCTGAAACTAAGAAGGCAGAAGTAAAATTACCGGTTTCTTTTATGGTTTTAAGCCAGCTAGACATAATGCCTACAATTTCTTCTTCAGAATACTTTTCTTCGTCTTTAAGAATGTCGTGAATTAAGGCGTCGTGGGCCATCGCCTTAGATACTGTAATTGGACCTTCTATGGAAGCGTCAATTGCATCGCTAAGGCGTTCGGTAAGTAAAAGGTGAAAATCTTTGGAAGAATGGAGATTTGTGTGGGGAAAAAGAAGCGCAGCAAGAATGGACAGACCTGTCATTGCAAACATAATCAGCATTACCAGAATCTGTTCTTTTGAAATATGTTTTTTCATAATCCCCCCTTTGTTAACACCCGATTCAATTATAAAAAATTTATCGGGCGTTTTTCAAGGGTTAAACGTTTTTTTAGCTTGGAATATGTATGATTTCTCGTGGTTTACTTCCGTTCTGAGGTCCTACAATTCCACGCTCCTCCATTTCTTCTACAAGGCGTGCGGCGCGGTTATAACCAATTTTAAGGCGGCGCTGAATGTAACTTGCGCTGGCTTTTCCAGACTGAACAACAATTTCCAAAGCCTGATCGTACAGTGGGTCATCATCATCCATTGGCTCACCAAAAAGGTCGCGTGCTTCGTCTTCTTCATCATCCACAAAGATTTCGTCATCTATGTAGTCTGGTTCTCCGTATTCCTTAACTGCATTTACAACGTCTTCTACTTCCTGGTCGCTTATGAAAGTACCCTGGATTCGGGTAGGAGCTGGGTCTACGGCAGAAGCGTAAAGCATATCTCCACGGCCAAGCAGTTTTTCGGCACCAACTGTATCAATAATGATGTTAGAGTCGGTACGGCTGGCAACCATAAAGGCAATTCGGGTTGGAATGTTTGCCTTAATAAGACCGGTAATTACGTTTACAGAAGGGCGCTGGGTTGCAAGTACAAGGTGAATACCAACGGCGCGGCTCATGGCTGTAAGTCGTGCTACGATGTTTTCCAGTTCCTTTCCGCTGGTAGCCATAAGGTCAGCAAACTCATCAATAATTACGACGATATAAGGCAGCTTTTCTGTGCAGATATTCTGTTCTTTTATTTTTGCGTTGTAGTTAGAAATATCGCGGACTCCCATGCCGTCCAAAAGGGCGTAGCGGCGTTCCATTTCGCAGAGACAATACTGCAATGCCTGAAGTGCCTTCTTTGGTTCGGTGATAACCGGAGTAAGCAGGTGAGGAATATTGTTGTAGAGTTTAAGTTCAACAACCTTAGGGTCTACAAGAATAAGTTTTACATCGCGGAAAGAGCGTTTATACAAAATAGAAAGGATAAGCGAGTTTACACAAACAGACTTACCAGAGCCAGTTGCACCGGCGATAAGCATATGCGGTGTTTTAACAAGGTCGATAAGCTGAGCCTTACCCAAAATATCTTTTCCAAGGACTACTGGAACGGCCATTTTCTGCCATTCAGGAAGATCCATTTCTATGATTTCGCGGAAGCCGACAACGGAACGGTGGCGGTTTGGAACTTCTATACCAACGGCCTGTTTTCCTGGAATTGGGGCAACAATACGAACTGATTGTGCAGCAAGGCTAAGGGCAATGTTGTCCTGAAGGGCAACAATTTTGCTCAGTTTTACACCTGGAGCCGGCAGAATTTCAAACATTGTAACTACAGGACCTTTTTTAATTCCTGTAATTTCTGCTTCAATGTTGAACTCGCTCAAAGTCTGCTTAAGGTTCATGGCAGCCTGTTTTGTTGCATCGTCTATAATCCAATACTGGTCGTCTTTATATGCGGTCAAAAGGTCTGAGGGAATAACGTAAGGTCCCTTTTTTTCTGCGCGTCCGCCAATTTTTGGAGCCCGGCCTTCTATTTCTGTTGTGCGTGGAGTATTTTCTGCCTGCTGGGCGTTAAAGAAATCTGTAAGCTCGTCGGCAGTAAGGTTTGTGGCGCCGGATGAACTTTCCAAATCGGTTCCGGCGGCACTATGAGAAATTACGTTGCCTTCAAAGTCTACTTCAGTCTTTTTTGCTTTTGGGGCTGATTGCTCAGCGCTCTGAGCCTGTTCGCTAACCGTCTGAATAGCTGGCTGTGGGTGTACGGCCTGTTCCTCGCGAATTTCATTTTCCATGTCAGAAAAAACGCTTGAAGCTACAGCGGCAACACCGCCAGCAGCGGCCGCACCAGCAGGTTTAGCCGCAGCACTTGCCGCACCTGCGCTAGCTGCCCCGGCCCCCACACTGGCTGCCTGGCGCACAGGAGTCTCTGGAATTGCAGAAGGCATAGGCTGGTAAGAAGAAGCCGGAGTTGCCTGAGTTGCTCTTGCCTCGGCAGCCGCCTTATCCGCAGAAGCCGCCGCCTGCGCAGCCGCAACCTGGGCAATCCGCTCT
>JAEEGH010026317.1_pt1 | contig 11596 bp, 15 predicted proteins | sample 9134181 | NCBI WGS metagenome assembly JAEEGH01 (sample SAMN16246544, study PRJNA631951) | gut metagenome | biome: gut microbiome; feature: rumen; material: DP-attached | host: Bos | place: Iran: Karaj | collected 2018-10 | reverse complement strand
ATGACTTATGGATGAATCCATATTAATTTAGTGGAAATATAGGCATCCACAAAATTAAAGTAATCATAAATCCAATCATTTAAATCAGATCTTAGATAATTAACGAAATAACGTTCACCTTTAAGGTATTTATCTGAGCCTGGATATAAATAGCTATCCGATTCACCCTGCATCCAGAAAAGGCCTCTCACTCTTGGAGTCTTTCCTTGTTTCTCCAACAATCTTAATTGTCCTTTGATAAATTCAATAAAGCGGTTGTAGAGTTTTTGCTTTTGACCAGTGTCTTTGACGTATTGAGTTAATAAACAAGAGCCACTGTAGGAGGCTTTAATGATATAGGACGCTTCTTCTTTTTGGCTTAAGGTTTCCGCGATACCAATTTCTGGTCCAAAAAGATCTTCGTTGTTGCCAAAGCCCCACTTTGTAGGAACATACTCTTTTTGAATGCGTTCATCGACATCATAAGACATCAAGACTTTAGTGTTGCCTTCACTATATTTTTGATATAGGTCCACTTCTTTTTCTTGCAAATCGATATGAGGAGCAACCCCACTTGCGTTACTTTGGCCCATGATTAAATAGACATTAGCGTAAGTGACATTAGCATCTAATGGCTTTGGTTCGTAAGGTATTTCTATGTTTGTTTCATTACTACAGCCAGAGATAGATGTTATTAGTGGTAACAAGAAGAGTAATTGTTTTATTTTCATAAGAATATTATAAAAGGGCTTGTTCAGCCCTAATATTTAAATTTTGGAAGAATTATTCAGCTTTAGCTTCAGCAGGTTCTGCTGGTTGTTCAGCGACGACTTTGTCGTCATCTTTCTTTAAAGCATTAAGACGAGCACTTCTACGTTGTTCTCTTTCAGTAGCGCGGTCGAATGTCTTAGCGAAGATTAACATCACAGCGACACCGGCGACAACACCGAAGACAATGATAAGTAAGCCCCAGAAATAAAGACCTAAGCCAAATTGTTTTGTGAAATTAGCGTCGAATTCTGTTAAGGCGTTAATGTTGTTATATTTGGTCACTAAACCAAGAACAACATATGTTAAGCCCCAGATAATCACTAAAGCACAAATTGGATACCATACTAATTCAAAGATGGATACTGGTAATTTCTTTTTATTTGCCATAACTATAATCTCCTTTATTAGTTAGCTTTCTCTTGTGGTTGAGGAGCACTCTTGGTGACTTCTTGGACCACTTGTTGATATGTGGCTTTCCAAGCAGCTTCGTTTTTAGCAACGGCTTCGTTAAGTCTCTTATTGAGATCATCAAAGATTTCTTTGAAACCTTTGTTATCTGGGCGTTGTCTTCTACCTTCGGTCATTTCTAAGACACGATTTGTTTCGTCTAATAAGTCGAGAGTTTCGTTGTCTGTGCAGTGAGCGTGAGCACGTGAGAAGCGTAAGAAGCCAGCGAGTTTAGCAAGTTCATTTTGGACAATGAAGTTACTTTGTGGTGTGGCTTTACCTTGGCTTTCATTCATGACCTTTTGGAATTCAGCGAATGATTCTTCAAATGTACGCATACCGAGCATTGCTAAGACGACACGATACATTCTTTCATCTTCATCCACGAGTTTGAGCATTAATTGATCGATTTCTTTGTTTTGAATACCATAGTTGAGATATTGGAAAACGATATCTCTCATGGTTTCTGTTAAGCCAACAGTCATATCAAATAATGTGACCATTTGGGCGTAGTCGACACGAATCTTATCACCAGATGGGATTAAGATTGTGCTGTTTTCAGAATATAAGTCAGTGATAAAGGAATTGACTTTTTCTCTGATTTTATCACCAGCTTCACCATTGTTTTTTAAGAAATCACCGAAAGGTGTACCTTCTTGTAAGTTGTCTTCTAAAATCTTTTTACGATTGTTATAGATTTCAACGGTGTGATCTCTTTTGATTGAGTATTCAAGAGTATCACGGATGGTGAGTAAGTAGTGATAAAGTCTAAAGGTGTATAAACTAAAGTTATTCATGTTGTTCTCCTTCCAAAATAAGATTTTCTAATTTGTAGACCCTGGAAATAATGTTTTTAGCGTATTTCCTCGCACTTGGATGGCCACGCTTCATACAATAGCTATGTTCATAATATTTATTAAACATAGTGATGTCATTTCCGGAATCACCAACGACATAGACGTCTTTAGCGTCAATGCCTGTTAACTGGCAATATCTTTCTACACCATTACCTTTATTGCAACCCTGAGGGGTTAACTCATTAACTTGGGCAGTCCAGGAAGATTCGATTTCAGGGAATTGTTCACGGAATTCCTTGTTGAGTTCTTTACTGATCTGCGCTTTTTTCTTTTTAAGACCAATGAAGGTCATAATCTTATAGATTCTTGATTCATCAAGTTCTTTTTGGAATAGTTCATCACTAGCGATGAATGGTTCACGATATGAGAATTGGAACCACCACCAGATTTTATAGAACCAGATATAGAAGAATGCGACTTTACGACCGGTCTTAATAATGCATGGATGATTTTCGCTAGTCATTAATAAAGCGATTGGTTCATACGCTGTTTCAATGCGGTTAATGATATTCTTTAATTTCGCATTTGGCATCGCCTTATTGTAAATAAGTTTATCATTAGCAATGATTTGGCTTGAACAGCATGTGATAAAATCAACAGGTCTTTTAATTTCATCTTTTAATCGCTCTGTGAACTGAGTGGATCTAGATGTGACTAAAACTAATTTATTACCTGCATCAATCCATCTACGTAAAAACTTGACGTTCTTTTTGCAGATGCATCTTCTAATACGTTTGGGATAGAACAATGTTCCATCTAAATCAATAGCTAGTAATTTTGCCATGCTCCTATATTATACACGTGCGCTAAATAATGTCACATATTTTTGCACTTTTTTTCTTCATGCGTTACGAGCACAAAAAAAGCGGAACAAAGTCCGCTTCTTTTAGTTTTGTTAGACTAGGCGATAGGATTCTCCGCTTGGATGACGCCATATCCACCATCACGACGGATATAAACGACACTGATGCGATCATCTTCTTCATCGAGATAAAGGAAGAAATCATGACCTAAGGCTTCCATTCTAAGAATGGCTTCATCAATCTTCATTGATTGTAAATAGTAAGATTTTGCTCTAACGACGACGTCTTCTTCTTTGTCGCCTTGTTCTTCTTCTAATTGTTGGAATTGGACTGCTTCAGCGAATGAGGCTCTGCCGCTGCGATCCATTCTTGTTTTAACTTTGCGCATTTGGCCAACGAGTTTGTCGATGGCTAAGTCGATGGCAGCATATAAATCTGCATCTTCGACTTCCGCACGGAGTGGCATTTGAGGTAAGAAGATTGTAATTTCTACTCTTTGGGTCTCACCATGCACACTGACAACAGCACGGCATTCAATCTCGTCGTTGATAAGAAAAAACTTATCCATTCTTGAGAGTTTCTTCTTAATAGCGGAAGAAATGGCGTCTGTTACTTGGATGTTTTTGCCGATAATTTGGTATTTCATATGTTGTAACCTCCTTCCAAATTATGAAACAGAAGTTCAGTCACTTACATTATAGCACCGCTTGTCGGCATTATAAATAACACGTTGATTATTTAAGAAGGTTTTTGATTTGTTCAACTTTATCAAGTTTTTCCCATGGTAAATCAAGGTCTGGGCGACCGAAATGACCATAGTTTGTGAGTTCTCTATATTTAAATGTTGGTTCAGTTAAGTTGAATTGTTTGATAATCATACCAGGACGGCAGTCGAATACTTCTCTCACCACACTGAGGATCTTATCGTCACTATAATGGGATGTTTTATATGTTCTAACACTGATAGATAATGGTTGGTTAACCCCGATTGCATAGCTAAGTTGGACACGTAAGCGTCTAGCTACACCTGCGGCAACGAGGTTTTTAGCGATGTATCTTGCCATATAGGCCGCACTTCTATCAACTTTGGTTGGGTCTTTGCCAGAGAAAGCACCACCACCATGTTCACATGTGCCACCATATGTATCAACAATGATTTTACGTCCGGTCACGCCTGTATCACCTGTTGGACCACCGATAACGAATTTACCAGTTGGATTAAAGTAGACTTTAAAATCAGTATTTAAGCCAAATGATTTAGCGACTTTTTTCATAATGTTTTCCACGACATAGTTTTTGAATTCTTCTAAGTCGATATTGTCATCGTGTTGAATGGACATTAATACCGTATCAATACGGATATTATTTGGATCAGTATAATCAATAGTCACTTGTGACTTCATATCTGGACGAGCGTGTTTAAAGACACCCGCTTTTCTTTGGTTAGTGGCTTCTCTCACTAATTTATGAGCGATGGAGATAGCAAGTGGCATATAGCCTTCTGTTTCATCAGTAGCGTAACCAAACATAATTCCTTGGTCACCAGCGCCGACTTCTTCTGGCTTTTGTTGGGAGACACCAATGGAGATATCGTGTGATTGTTCTTTAACCTTCACTTCTACTTCCACTGTATGATAGTCAGTACCGAGTTCTGGACGATCATAACCGATACTCTTTAAAACATCTTTAACGATTTGGACATAATTTGGTTGGACCTTGCATGTGATTTCGCCACCAATTAAGACAAAATTATTGCTGGCAAACACTTCGCAAGCCACTCTAGCGTTTTTATCCTCTTTTAAACAGGCATCCAAAATAGCGTCTGCGATTTGATCGCATACTTTATCTGGGTGTCCTTCACTCACTGATTCTGAGGTAAATAAGATTTTTTCTTTAGCCATTGCTGAAACTCCTTTATATAAACAAAGCCCTCCCACATTCATGGAAGGGCGTTCTTTTTTCCTTCAACTTATCGCTCAAGGTTGTGGGAACCTTGCTAAGGAAGAGCACTTACTCTATCGAGAGTTGCTATTGCGTTATTTCATTCCTTGTTACGCAATTCTTGATAAGCAAAACTATTATAGAGTATTTCTTAGAAATAGCAACAATCTTTTCTTGATTATTTATTGCGTTTTTGTTTCAATACAAATAGATGGTGCGCTCTTTGTAGCTATCTAGCTGGACATCATGTCATCAAGCTTTGCATCATCTTTTTTTATACGACGTTTTTCTAAAGCACAACAAAAAACAGGCTTTTAGCCTGTTAATTTTTATAAGTCTTTACTTATTGTTCTCTAGCCCTATTGCTAGTTGGTCAGGACAAGATGTTTCACCTGTTCTTGAGCCACGGCATTTAATGCCTTTGAGTTTGGCAATCACATCTTCAATCTTCATGCCCTCGATTAAACGACATAAACCCTGCGTGTTACCCATGCAGCCGCCTATGATGGTCGCGTGCACAATAACACCGTTTTCGTGTTCAATAATCATTTCTCTTGAGCAAACGTTATTTGGTTTGAATGTGATCTTTTCCATAATTATTTAATTAATTTACCGTAAACAGTGCCAGCGCAGCCAGCAGCATTGCTTTCATCGGTATCGATGTGGCAGGCTAAAGCAAAGTCATCTCTAACACGAACAACGACATCACCAAAGATTAAGCTTCTGCCTGGGCAGTTAACTTCTAATTTAACGATTTGACCGTTTTCAACACCGAATTCAGCGGCATCAGCAGGTGTCATATGAATATGACGTTTAGCAACGATACAGCCTTCCGCTAATTCGAGTTCACCAGCAGGACCAACTAATTTGATACCTGGGGTACCGGCTAAATCACCAGATTCTCTAATGACGGCTGGAACACCTAATGTACGAGCATCAGTAGCACTGACTTCGACTTGACCAGCTTTTCTGAAAGGTCCGAGGATGGAAACATTAGCAATTGTTTTCTTTGGACCAACGATGTCTAAACGTGAGAAACTGACGAATTGACCTGGTTGAGATAATGGCGCTCTAACTTCTAACTTAGCATCAGCGCCAAATAATATTTTGAATTGTTCTTCTGTCACGTGAATGTGACGAGCACTTGTTTCAACTAAAATTTCTTTCATGAAATTGCCTTCTTTCTTGCGAATAGTATTCTATCAAAGTTCTTATTATTATTCATTAAAAATGAAAATTATTTTATTTTTTGTTGCAATAATCGAATTTGTGTGCAAAATTAAGGCGAGGAAAAAGAAATGGAAGAAATCGTTGAAGAATTATTAACTGATCGCATACTTACCGCTGTTAAGAATCGCAACGCTAAAGAACTTAAGGAAATATTCGAAGTTACTCCTAACATCGATATTGCGGAAGCCTTAGACGAAGTTGAAGACGCTGCTGTTTTTCTTTATATCTTTAGAACAGTTAATAGTGAATACACTAGTGATTTCTTCACCGAATTAACAAATGAACAGCAAGAGATGATCATTAATGCTTTCACTGATAAGCAATTAATTGAATTATTAGACAACTCCTTCGCTGACGATATCGTTGATGCATTGGAAGAAATGCCTGCTAATGTCGTGGCTAGAGTCCTCAAAGCATGCCCTGCTGATTTAAGAAAAGACGTCAATAACCTTTTAAACTACAAAGACAACACTGCTGGTTCAGTTATGACCACTGAGTATCTTGATATGAAAGATACATTAACAGTCAAAGAAGCTTTAAAGATTATTCGTCAACGTGGTAAAGATGCAGAGACCGTTTATACAGTTTTCGTTAGAGACTCTAAACGTAATCTTATGGGCACCATTAACTTGGATGATTTAATCTTTGCTAAAGATGATGAAATCTTAAGCGATGTCATGGACCGTGACTTTGTTACTTGTAATGTTAATGATGACCAAGAAGAAGTCGCTAATATGTTCAAACGTTATGACCTTAACGCTATGGCGGTTGTGAACAATGAAAACAAAATCATTGGTATCATCACCATCGACGACGTGGTCGACATCATCGTTGAAGAAGCGACTGAAGATATCGCTCACTTAAATCAAATCTCCAACATGGATGAACCATATTTGAAGACTCCTGTTATTAAATTGGTTTTAAAGTGTGTGCCATGGATTTTAATCTTGATCGTCTTACAAATGTTCTCAACCTTGATTATTTCAAGATTTGAAGGCGCTATTGCATCCTTAACATTATTATCATTCTTTATGTCATTAGTGACTGATGCCGGTGGTAATGCAGGTGGCCAAACCACTACCCTTATCGTTCGTTCTATCTCTTTGGATGAATTCGGAAGAGGCGACTTTAAGCGTGTTATTTGGAAAGAATTCCGTGTCGCGCTATGTATTGCTGGAATTGTCGGTGCCTTTGCATTTGCGTGGATTTTATTTGAAACAAGTGTTGGTATTGCTAATGTCGCTGAATCAATCAAAGGTGTACAAGAAGCACATCCTGGCTGGAATATGTCAGAGTTGAGCGTGAAGTTAGTTGTTTCTGGCTTAATTGCCGCTACATTGTTCGTGGCAATGATCGTTTCACGTATGGTTGCATGTATGCTTCCATTCTTAGCAAAAGCCTTTAGACTTGACCCAGCCGTTGTGTGTGGCCCATTCACCACTACGCTTGTTGACGTTATCACGTTGCTTACTTACTTCCTCCTCTGGACCTTTGTGTTCGGACCAATGTTAGGTTTATAAAAATATGAATAAAAAAGAAAACATGTGGGAACTAGTTAAGTTCCTAATCACAGGGGTAGCATGCGCTGCCGCAGACTATTTTACCACCTCACTTTTCCTACGTATTTGCGCAGGAATTCCTAGTGGTGTTGCTCAATCCGCAATCTCATTATTAGCGGGTTTTATCGTCGGTGTTATTTTAAACTACATTTTATCTACTTATTGGGTGTTTAAAGGCAAGCAAGATAAGGCCGTTACTAAATCCACTAAGTTCATTATTTTATTTATCGTTTTTAGTGCAATTGCCTATGGCTTAAGTTTCTTAACATATGAAGGATGCAGAATCCTATTCTCTCATGCACCAGGTGTGAACATTAATGAATGTAGCATTGACTACATCTTAAAGTTCCAATTCTGGGGAGACTTGGTCTTCTGGCTCTATACAGTGGCTTTTGTCTTAAAAACACTCGTTGGTTTGGTTTGGAATTATTTCACAAGGAAATACATTCTCTACAAACGTAAGCCTGAACAAGTTAAAGAGTAAACATTTTAATAAAGTTAGTAAAAATCAGCACTTTCCTTGAGAAAATGCTGTTTTTTAGTTATATTTAAGGTCATTATAATAGTATTAAGCTATGAAACTTAGAGTGGCCCTAGTCCCATCTTACGAACCTGATTTTGTTTTGTTGGATGTTGTAAATGAACTTTTAACAAACGATTTTACTGTGGTTGTGGTTAATGATGGAAGCGGTCCAAATTATGATGATGTCTTTTTTAGACTTCCTAGTGAAGTCCACTACTTAGCGTATGACACTAATCATGGTAAAGGCTATGCCTTAAAACATGGTTTGAAATATATCAAAGATAATTTCCAAGATTGTATTGTTGTGACATTAGATTCAGATGGACAACATCGTGTTTCTGATGCCATTAGAATTTGTGAAGAATGTGAAAATCATGAAGAAGACACTCTTGTTTTAGGTAGTCGTATCTTTGATAAGAAAGCTCCATTTAAGAGCCGCTTTGGTAATTTCATGGCAAGAACTTCTTTCTTAATTTCCACTCGTCATAAGATTTATGATACACAAACTGGTTTAAGGGCCTTTGATTATGGTCTATTAGATAGAATGATTTCTATTAAAGGTGACCGTTATGAATATGAGATGAACGTCTTATTAGACGCAGTGAGAAATAACATTTCTGTTAAAGAAGTTAAGATTGAAACCATTTATATCGATAACAACGCTGGTACTCACTACAATCCATGGAAAGATACATTAAAGATATTTGTTGAAGTGTTGAAGTTCTCTGCTTCTTCTTTACTTGGCTTTTTAGTGGATCAAGGCGTTTTCAACTTATTACTATTAATTCCAACAGATTATGCCTATTGGTATGTATATTGTAATGTCATTGCTCGTATTGTCAGTGCATCTGTCAATTTCACTATTAATTACAATTTAGTATTTAAGAAAAAGACAACCTTATGGAGAGCTTTATTTAAATATGTCCTATTAGCGTTATTTATCCTTGGTTGTAATACCTTATTCTTATGGTTGCTTGTTGATAAAGCAGGTATGAATGAATCTGTTGCAAAAATCATTGTTGAAGTTACAATGTTTATAGTCAGTTGGCTCGTCCAAAGACTATTTGTCTTTAGAAGGTTGAGAAGAAAGAAATGAAGAAGATTGTAATACCAATTCTCTTTACTGTTGTAGGTGTATGTTTTACCACCTATTCTTTTCTCGATACTTTCATTATTGTTAAGAACGCTAAAGCAGTAGATATTGACCATAACAGTGGCTTTTCCTTTGGAACGCCATCATCTTCTAAACCATCTACTTCTTCAAGTAGCAATAATACCAGTTCTTCTAGCAACAACAGTAGTTCTTCATATAGTTTTTCTAGTAGTAGCACTAGCAGTCAAAGTTCCGTTCCGGTTGCTAATAAGTATTATGAGAATTTAACAACCGAACAAATTGCGGCTTTATTTACTCCTGAAAAAGTATTTAGAGAAAGAGAACACTATTCTGATCCAGATATTTATATTGATATCACCACCCATAGAGATGACGCAGATACAACGACATATTATGTCGCTGACATAAGAATTAATTCTCTTGGTTATTTTAAAACCGCTTTAGCTAAAGATACGTATGGCATGCACATCAAAGAAAGAACAAGTGATATTTGCAAACGTAAAAAAGGTATCTTGGCAATTAATGGTGATACATATGGTGAACAAGAAGGTGGCTATGTTGTTAGAAACGGCGTGCCTTTAAGAGACACTAAGAATCTTAATCGTATGAGAGGCACCACCTCTAAAGCGGAAGATTTGATTATCCGTGGAGATGGCACATTCGCGGTTATTGATGAAAGAGATACTTCTTTTGAAGAAGTAACCGCTCAAAATCCATGGCAAGTCTTCTCATTTGGTCCAGCATTAGTTAAGGAAAACGAAGTTTCCGTTAATGAAAATGAAGAAGTTGGTGTTGCCTTAAGCGGTAATAGAAATCAAAGATGTGCGATTGGAATTATTTCTCCTAACCACTATTGCTTTGTAGTTTCTGATGGTAGAAATAGCGAAAGCAGCGGTATCTCATTATTCACTCTAGGAACAATCATGAAAAATTTACATTGTGAAACAGCTTATAACCTCGATGGAGGTGGCTCTGCCACAATGTATCTTGATGATGGTACAGGTAACGCAAATCACTTAGGACATTTAGTAAATACACCAGGCCAATTGGAAGGTGATAAGACAATTAAGCAAAGAGAGGTGAGCGACATTGTTTATATCGGAAAGAATCAAGCGTAACACCTTAAGGACTGCCTTTATCTATATCGGCATAACAATTTTTGTTGGCCTTTTTGGTGGTATTTATGAAATGTTTAGTAATAATGTCTTTTCTCCTGCAATGTATTTAGCGTGGATTATCCCATGCACATTAGGCGCATTTGTGTACCTCGCCCTGGCTTATATTCCTTTGGAAAAAGTCCCAGGGATGGCTACTGCGTGCGTATATAATTTCGGTGTAGCGATGCTCACTATCCGTTCAATTTTTATTGGAGTTATCGAAATTTATGGTACCACTAATAGAGTGATGCTTACCATTTACACAGTCTTATCAATCGTCTTCCTAGTCGTTGGAGGAGGAGCTTATCTAGCAATTGTCATATATTCGCTCATACAAACCAGGAAACATAAAAATAGAAAAAATAATGAAGAGGTGTATTAAAAACCTCTTTTATTTTTAAAAGAATAATTCTAAAATTAAATTACATAAAAGGAGACTTTATAATGAAAAAAGTTTTAAAATTTGCTCCACTTTGCGCATTACTTTTAGCTATTGTTGCATTTATTCTTTTATTCGCGACACATAGTGTTGAGTATGCTAATGGAAACCTCAAAGGTTGGTATGATGGTCCAGCCGCTTTATTTGGTAAAGGCCAAAGTTTAGGTGCTTGGGGCGGCATCAGCATCATCGGCGAATTTGAAGGAAAGGCTGCATGGAATGCTGTTCTTGCTTTCATTTTCATCATTGTTGCTTTAGTCGCTTTATTAGTTAGCGCAATCATGGTCTTTGTTAAGATCAAAGCTTTAGAAAAGTTCGGTGGTCTCATCGCTCTCATCGCTGGTGGCTTATTATTAGTCGCTGGTATCTTCATTTTCTTCACACTTCCTGCTTTCTTCAGTGCGAATGAATTAGGCGATACAAAGAACTTTGCTTTAGGCGCCGGATGGGTTGTTGCAGCTATTCTTGCTATTCTTGGCGGTGTTGCTTCTGCTTGCCCAGCAGTCTTAGCTTTAGTCGAAAAGAAATAATTAAATAATTAATTAACAATAAAGAGTGTCAAAACGGCACTCTTTTTGTTTTGTTTATTTTCTACTTGTTTTTTATATCCTTATTATTTTACAATAATCAAGCAGTTTGATGCGCGAGTGGCGGAACTGGTAGACGCGTACGTTTGAGGGGCGTATAGGATTCCCTGTGTGAGTTCGATTCTCATCTCGCGCACCATTAGATAATTACCCTGAGTTATTCAGGGTTTTTATTTCAAAGAAAAGCAC
>JAEEGH010026315.1_pt1 | contig 11597 bp, 8 predicted proteins | sample 9134181 | NCBI WGS metagenome assembly JAEEGH01 (sample SAMN16246544, study PRJNA631951) | gut metagenome | biome: gut microbiome; feature: rumen; material: DP-attached | host: Bos | place: Iran: Karaj | collected 2018-10 | reverse complement strand
CTGATTACGCCCCGTGCTTCCCGCGAAGGCAGGGAACTGGTCCGCAACATCGATTATACGGACTACGAAGAAGGCATCTACGTAGGATACCGCTACTTTACTACTTCCATGGCGGATGTCGCCTATCCCTTTGGATATGGCCTTTCGTATACTTTCTTCAACTATGAAAAAGCCTCGGTGGAGGCTTCTGCAAACGGCTTCGTGGCCCGGGTGAGTGTCCGGAATACCGGCTCCAGGCCGGGCCGCGAAGTGGTGCAGTTATATGTATCGGCCCCGAAGGGAGGGCTGGACAAGCCCGCGCGGGAACTCAAAGGCTTTGCCAAAACCCGCATACTGGCTCCCGGGGAAAGTGAAACGGTGGAAATCCCTGTCTCCCTCTATGACCTTGCCTCCTGGAATGAAAGGAAAGGCCGCTGGGAAACCGCTGGAGGCATTTATCGCTTCTGCTTCGGCATGTCAGCGGATAAACTGCAGACAGAATATCCAGTCAAGGTCAACAAGAAACACATTTATTAGAGCACTCATGCAAGTAATATGAACAGACGACAAAAAACTACCACCAGGATACTGGGCATCGTTGCAATCTTGGAGTGTGTTGCAGGGTGCATTATTATCAAGATGGCGTCAGGCCAGAGGACAGTTAAAGGGAATGCCATAGAAGGCCTGGAAGGCACCTTTCTTTCCTCTACGGCTGTTATCGGTGCGGAATATCCACGCATTGACGACAACGGCTGCGCCTATTTCCGTTTAGAGGCTCCGGATGCACAGTCCGTAAAACTGAAAATTGCGCCTCTGACTGAATTGATTGCCATGCAGAAGGATGAAGACAGCGTGTGGACGGTAAAGACAGAACCACTTGCAAAGGGCTTTCATTACTATACTTTCATTATTGACGGGGCCGAAATCAAAGACAGTGCTACGCAGGGCTATTTTTCCGGCTTTTGGCAAAGTGGCATCGAAATCCCTGAGGGACCGGAAGGAGATTATTATCGCTTCCATGCAGATATTCCCCATGGCCAGGTTCGCTGGGTGCCCTACTGGTCAAGCGCCAAGAATGAACTTCGCCGGGCGGTAGTATATACTCCGGCTGAATATGAAACGGACCTTCAGAAACGTTATCCTGTTCTGTACCTGCAGCATGGCCTCGGAGAAAACGAAACGGCCTGGACAAATCAGGGCTGTGCGCAGCATATTTTGGACAATCTTATCGCCGCCGGCGAATGTGTCCCTATGATTGTGGTGATGGACAGTGGAGATGTATCCAATCCTACTGTCCAGACTGAGGGCGACAATCTTATAGAGAAGTACGCCAATTTGGGAAAAAGCTTCTGTAAAGTGATGCTGGATGATTTGATCCCGATGGTAGATAAAACATTCCGCACAACTGCGGATCGGAACCACAGGGCTATGGCAGGCCTTTCCTGGGGAGGTCATCAGACTTTTGACATGACCATGAACCATCCGGAACTCTTTTCCTATGTGGGAGCCTTCAGTGGCGCGGTGTTTCTCCATAACCTGAAAAAGGACTACGGGGGCGCTTTGTCGGACGCCTCGGCCGTGAATAAGCGCTATCATTACATGTTTTTGAGCACAGGCTCCGAGGAAAACATCGGAACGGCCAAGGACCATGAACTGCTCAACAAGGCCGGCATCCGGCACGACTATTATGTATCGGAGGGAACCACACATGAATTTCTGACGTGGAGACGTAGTCTAAAGGAATTTTTGCCACACCTGTTTCGCTAATCGACATTATGAAAAGAATAACCTTGATGGCTTGCTTATGGGCCAGTCTGCCGTTGATTGCCTCCGGGCAGGACTTTGCGAATAATTTCAAGAACCCTCCACAGGAGGCGCGGATCCGGGTCTGGTGGCACTGGATGGACGGGAATATCACCAAGGAGGGCATCAAGGCCGACCTGGACTGGATGAAGGTCGCCGGCATCGCCGGGGTACAGCAGTTCGATGCGGGAGGGGACCTCATGATGGGCATGAAGCCCATCGTGGAACGGAAGCCTTACATGCAGGAGAGTTGGAAGGACGCCTTCCGTTATGCCGTCCATTATGCCGATTCCATCGGGATGGAGTTCGCCATTGCCTCGGCCCCTGGCTGGAGCTCTACGGGCGGGCCGTGGGTAAAGCCGGAGAATGCGATGAAAAAACTGACCTGGCGAACGGTGGAAGTGACAGGAGGCTCCAAAAAGCCGCAGGCTATCGTTTTGCCGGAACCGTTCACGACCATCGGCAAGTTCCAGAACAGCATTTCGGAGGAAGTGCTGGACGAGGGGGCAAAAATTACTCCCTGGTATCAGGATGTGGCGGTGGTGGCCATCCGCGTCCCTCAGGAAGAAAGGTCACTGGCTGAACTGGGGGCCGAGGTGACTTCCAGCGGTGGAACATTCACCGTGGAAATGCTCTCCAATGGAGATTTAGCCGATGGAGCTGCACTCCCGAGAAATCCTTCCGGGACCCATTCCTGGATCCAATATGCTTTCCCGGAGGCAGTGACGGTGCGTGCCATGTCGCTGGTAGGCGGAGAAGTCCGTGACCAATGGGCAGCCGTTGCGCCCTCCTATAACAATTCATTGGAATGCAGCGATGACGGCATTTCCTGGCGGGAAGTCTGCCGGATTCCTTCCGGCTGTCTGCCTCAGCAGACCTTTGCTATTCCCGTGACAAAAGCGCGTTTCTTTCGCATTAAGATAGCTAATCCTGTTGGAAATCATCTACTTTCCGTACTGGGCCGTGGCGGAGACGCTGCGGAGAGTACGCCCGTGCATGAGTGGGTGCTTCATACGGTCAGCAAAATAAACCATGCCGAAGAAAAGGCCGGTTTTGCTTCTCCGCATGACCTTCTTGAGTATCCTACTCCGCAGTGCGACGCTCCAGTTCAGGAGACCATCGACCTTACTTCCTTTGTCAGGGACGGTGTCCTTATCTGGAAGGTTCCGGCAGGCCGATGGCGCATCTACCGCTTCGGTGCATCTCTCACCGGCAAGCAGAACCATCCTGCTCCGCCGGAAGCAACAGGCCTGGAAGTGGACAAACTGGACAAAGAGGCCTGGCTGGATTATTTCCGTCAGTACATGGACATGTACAAGGACGCGGCCGACGGACTTGTAGGGCAGCACGGTATCCAGTATATTCTTACGGACAGCTATGAGGCCGGACTGATGACTTGGACCAAGACACTTGCACAGGAGTTCAAGGCACGCCGGGGGTATGACCTCATTCCATGGCTTCCCGTGCTTACCGGCGAAATTGTGCGGAGCAGCGAGGAGAGCGAGAAGTTCCTCTTCGACTGGCGGGAAACCATCGGCGAACTCTTTGCGGCCAATTACGACCATATCAACGATATCGTGAAGGAATACGGCATGAAAGGCCGATACACGGAGTCCCATGAGAACGGTCGTGTGTTCGTGGGCGACGGCATGGACGTAAAGATGACGGCCGATGTCCCCATGAGTGCCTTCTGGATTCCTGGAACCGGAGGTGGCTCCTCTTTGGAGATGGCCCAGGCCGACATCCGGGAATCAGCCTCCGTGGCCCATGTCTATGGACAGAATATCGCTGCTGCTGAATCTTTTACCGCCGCAGGGCTCTCCGGCAACGCCTGGAGTTACTATCCCGGCAATCTGAAATTTATGGCCGATATGGCCCTCTATAGCGGTGTTACCCGTTTCGTCATCCACGAGAGCGCCCATCAGCCGTCGGATGCTCACAAGCCCGGCCTGGGTCTGATGATCTTCGGCCAGTGGTTCAACCGCCACGATACCTGGGCCCCTTATGCCCGTTACTGGGCGGACTATCTGGCGCGGAGCTGCTACATGCTCCAGCAAGGCCGCTATGTGGCCGATATTCTGTGGTACTATGGTGAAGATACCAATATTGCCGGTATCTATGGGCACGAACTGCCGGGCATTCCGGAGGGCTATTCCTTTGATTTCATTAACCCTTACGGAGTCAAGAACCTGCTGTCCGTGAAGGATGGCTCCATCGTCACGCCTTCCGGCATGGAGTACAAGGTGCTTGTGCTGGGAGAGCATTGCAAGGTGATGTCCCTGGAAGTGCTCCGGAAGCTGGATCAGCTGGTACGCGACGGCGCAGTCATCTGCGGCACCATTCCGGAAAAACCGGCAGGCCTTACTGATGACGCGGCCGAATTTGACCGTCTGGTGGCCGACATCTGGCGTTCCGGACGTCCGAACGTCTTTACCGGACAGTTAGTTAATGTTTTGAAGGCGACCGGCACAGAACCGGATTTCAGCTATGTGGCTCATGCAGACCTGAAGTTCGTTCATCGGTACGACGGCAACAGGGAAATATACTGGATTCGCAATTTCAGCGACCAAGCCGTGACGGCTCAGTTGAAGCTCCGCGATGCGGAAGGACCCATGAGGGTCTATGACCCGGAGACCGGCGATGTTCTCCGCGGCGTACTGGATGGCAACCGACTTCGGTTGGAGGCCAATCAGGCACTCTTCGTGGTCTCTGACAAGAGGGAAGTACCCGCACCGGCGTATGTGGCTCCCGTCCATGCCGGAAGCATTGTCCTGGACGGCCCCTGGACCGTTACTTTCGACGGCCTGACTGCTCCGGAAGGCCCCCGCACTTTTACGGAATTAACCTCCTATACAGAGTCCGATGATCCGGCCCTGAAATACTTCTCCGGCATCGCTACCTATCGTAATACGTTCACTATCTGCAAGAAAGAAAAGGCCGACGGTCTTCTCATCGACCTTGGAAACGTTGGCCAGATGGCCGATGTCTTTGTGAACGGCGAGCACGTGCGCTTCCTCTGGAAAGCCCCTTACAAAGTGGAGTGGACCGGCAAACTGAACCCCGGCAAGAATACCATTGAGGTAAAAGTGGTGAACACCTGGCCCAACCGCCTCATCGGCGATGCCCAGCCCGGCGCGAAGAAAGTGACCTATACCACCATTCCGTTCTACCACGCCGACACGCCCCTGACCCCTTCCGGCCTCATGGGACCGGTAGTTTTGGAGAAATTGAGATATGAATAATTTCCTTGCTTTTGACTGTGGCGCCACTTCCGGCCGCGCTGTTCTGGCCACCTTTGAGGATGGAGCCTTCAGGACGGAAGAAGTTTACCGTTTCCCCTCGGAAATGGTGGAACGGGGTGGACGCCTTTACTGGGATGTCCGGGCCATGTACCGCCATTTCGTGGTCTGCCTGGATGCGTTGGAAGCCAAAGGCGTCAGGCTGGATTCCATCGGCATAGACACCTGGGGCGTAGACTTTGGCTGCATCGGGGCCGATGGCTCCCTGCTGGGCCTTCCGCGCTGCTACCGCGACCCTTATACCGTGGGCGTTCCGGAGCAGGTTTTTGCGCGGATCCCGCGGGCGCAGTTGTACGCCCGCACCGGCATCCAGCTCATGAACTTCAACACCATTTTCCAGCTGTATGCGCAGACGGAAAGTGGAGATGAAGCGCTTTGGAAAGCTTCCAGCATCCTCTTTATGCCGGATTTACTCTCCTATATGCTTACAGGAAACAAGGTGTGCGAGTACACGGACGCTTCCACTTCCGGAATGATGGACCAGTCAACTCGTCAGTTTAACAAAGAACTGTTGGAGGAACTGGGCATCCGGACCGACTTCCTGATCCCGATTGTCCAGCCCGGCACTAAAGTCGGTGAATACAAGGGCATTCCCGTCATTGCCGTTGCAGGCCATGACACCGCGTCGGCCATCGCAGCCGTTCCGGCGGCCGATGAGCATTTCGCCTACCTTTCCAGCGGCACCTGGAGCCTGATGGGCATAGAGGTGCCGGAGCCCATCATCAATGAGGAATCGGCCCGGCTGAACTTCACCAATGAGGGCGGAATAGAGGGGACCACGCGTTTCCTGAAGAACATCACCGGCATGTGGCTCCTGGAGCAGTGCCGCAAGGTCTGGAAGGCCCAGGGCAAGGACTACAGCTACCCGGAACTGGTTGCCATGGCGCAGTCAGAGGCCTCTTTCCCCGGCCGCATCAACCCCGACGACCCTCGCTTCGCCGCCCCGGAGAATATGGTTCAGGAGATTGCCGATCAGGTCGGCAATGACGTGTCCGACGCCCAGATTGTCTCCTGCATCTACCATTCCCTCGCAGACCGCTACAAGGAGGTGCTTGACATGCTCCAGCGCTTTGCTCCGTTCAAGATAGAAAAGCTTCACATCATCGGCGGCGGCAGCGCCAACGATCTCCTGAACCAGTGGACGGCCGATTCCATCGGCATCCCCGTTGTGGCCGGCCCCACGGAAGCCACGGCCATCGGCAATGTGATGATGCAGGCCAAGGCCGCCGGGCTTGTAAAAGACCGCTGGGAAATGCGCCGCATGATTGCTCAGACAGTAAAAGTAAAAACCTTTATACCATGAAAGAATCCCAAATCCTTCAGTCCTACGAGATAGCCAGGGAGCGCTATGCCGCCCTTGGCGTAGACACCGACAAAGCCGTTGCAGAACTTGAGAAGCAGCAGATATCCCTTCACTGCTGGCAGACCGACGACGTAGTTGGCTTCGAGCGCAACGAGGCCCTCTCCGGCGGCATCCAGACCACAGGTAACTATCCCGGCCGCGCCCGTAATATAGACGAAGTCCGCAAGGACCTTGAGTTTGTGAAGACCCTCCTTGCCGGCAACCACCGCGTGAACCTGCATGAGATATATGGTGACTTCGGAGGCAAGTTCGTGGACCGTGACGAGGTGGGCGTAGAGCACTTCCAGAGCTGGATAGACTGGGCCAAGGCCAACAATTTCAAGCTGGATTTCAACTCCACTTCCTTCTCCCATCCAAAGAGCGGTGACCTGAGCCTGAGCAATCCCGACAAATCCATCCGCGAGTTCTGGATTGAGCACACCAAGCGCTGCCGCCGCATTGCGGACGCCATGGGCAAGGCCCAGGGAGACCCCTGCATCATGAACATCTGGGTTCACGACGGTTCCAAGGACCTCACCGTGAACCGCAAATACTACCGTGAACTCCTTGCTGCGGCCCTGGATGAAATCCTGGCCGAAGACCTTCCCGGCATGAAAAGCTGCGTGGAGGCCAAGCTCTTCGGTATCGGCCTGGAAAGCTATACCGTGGGTTCCATGGACTTCTTTGAGGGCTACTGCGCTACCCGCAAAGTGATGTACACACTGGACACCGGCCATTATGAACAGACGGAGAATGTGGCCGATAAAGTTGCTGCCCTGCTGCTTTATGTTCCGGAACTGATGCTTCACGTTTCACGCCCCGTCCGCTGGGACTCCGACCACGTGACCATCATGAATGACCAGACACAGGACCTCTTCAAGGAACTGGTCCGTGCCGATGGTCTGAACCGCGCCCACGTAGGCCTTGATTACTTCGACGCCAGCATCAACCGCATCGGCGCTTACATCATCGGCACCCGTGCCACGCAGAAATGCATTCTGAGCGCCCTTCTGGAGCCGCTTTCAAAGCTTCGTGAATACGAGGCTGCCGGCCAGGGCTTCCAGCGTCTTGCCCTACTGGAAGAGGCCAAGACCCTTCCTTTCGGCGCCGTGTTCGACTACTTCAACCACAAGAACGGCGTTCCGGTAGGAGAGGAGTTCATCCCTGCCATTGAACAGTACGAAAAAGAAGTGACATCCAAACGATGAATTTAGTTTTTGGTTTATTAATAATTGGTTTTGGAGCGTTCTGTCAGTCCAGTAGCTACGTTCCCATTAACAAGATAAAGTCTTGGAGCTGGGAAAGCTACTGGGTTGTCCAGGGCGTTTTTGCCTGGCTGCTGTTCCCGCTTTTCGGGACCCTTCTGTCCCTGAGCGGCACCGGCGGCAGTTTCGGTGACCTGATGGCCCTCATGCAGGCCGATCCTAAATCTACCTGGCTCACCATCCTGTTTGGTGTGCTCTGGGGCATAGGCGGCCTTACCTTCGGTCTTAGCATGCGCTATCTTGGCGTAGCCCTTGGACAGAGCATCGCACTTGGTACCTGCAGTGGCCTTGGCGCCATCCTTGGCCCGGTTTTCACCGGACATGCGGCCGATTTAACCACTTCCGTAATTATTGGTGTTGTGGTTACGCTTGTGGGCATTGCAATCATCGGCGTTGCCGGAGCCATGAAGTCTGCAGCCCTTCCGGAGGAAGAGAAGAAGAAGGCCGTAAAGGACTTCAACTTTGGGAAAGGCCTCTTCGTGGCTGTCCTTGCGGGCTTTATGAGCGCATGCTTCAATATCGGCCTCAGTTTTGGCCAGAACCTGTTTCTGGAGGGCACCAAGCCCATCTTCCAGACCCTTCCGGCTACAATGCTGGTAACCTTCGGCGGCTTCCTCACCAACGCCTGCTACTGCCTGTATCAGAACGGCAAGAACAAGACCTGGGGAGACTACGGCCAGAAGGCCCTCTGGGGCAACAACCTCGTGTTCTGTTGCCTTGCAGGCCTCCTTTGGTACAGCCAGTTCTTCGGCCTGTCCCTTGGCAAGGGCTTCCTCACGGATTATCCCGTCCTCATTACCTTCAGTTGGTGCATCCTCATGAGCCTGAACGTAGTGTTCAGCAATGTCTGGGGCATCATCCTCAAGGAGTGGAAAGGCGTTTTCCGTAAGACCATTGCGGTCCTGGTGGCCGGAATCATAGTTTTGATTGTAAGTACATTCTTGCCTCAGTTGATATGAGCATACTAGATAACAGACCGGCCCTGAAGGCCGAAATTGACAAGGTGGCGGAGGTAGCCGGATACCTTTGGACCAAAGGTTGGGCGGAGCGTAACGGCGGCAATATCACCATCAACATCACGGAATGGGTGGATGATAAGATGAAGGCCATGCCGGCAATCAGCCAGCCAAAGCCAATCGGCACCGTCCTTCCAGATCTTAACGGCTGCTGGTTCTATTGCAAGGGCACCCAGAAACGTATGCGTGACCTTGCCAGGGATCCTATGGCAAACGGCTCCATCATCCGCATCCTTCCAGACTGCGCCCATTATGAGATAGTGGCCGATTCCCCGGTGGCGCCCACCTCAGAACTGCCTTCCCACCTCAGTGTTCACAATTATCTTTTAGCCAAAGGTTCCCCTTACCGCGCCAGCCTTCATACGCATCCAATTGAACTGGTTGCCCTTACCCACAGCAAGAAGTGGATGGAAAAGGATGCGGCCACCCGTATGCTCTGGTCCATGATTCCGGAAACCAAGGCATTCTGCCCCCGCGGTCTTGGGATGGTTCCCTACATGCTTCCTTCCAGCGTTGAACTGGCCGATGCCACCATCAAGGCCATCAATGAGGACTACGACGTAGTGATGTGGGAAAAGCACGGAGTCTTTGCCGTGGACACAGACATCATGAGCGCCTTTGACCAGGTGGATGTCCTGAACAAAGCCGCTCAGATTTACATATCGGCCCGTAACATGGGCTTTGAACCGGATGGCATGTCAGACGCCCAGATGCAGGAACTTACCGACGTTTTTGGTTTGCCCAAATAGCATTCGACGGCAATATTATCTCCGGCTTTAGTCGAAGAAACGTCGCGTGAAATACCCGTTTTTAGATGCTTGAAGAGTCCGCTTGCAGCCTAGTAATGATAACGTTAGCGTCCTGAGCTTCCATGAGGGACACGGCAAACCACTTCTTGCCAAGGTCTTTGATCGAGGCCCCCACATGATATACCCGATCATCAATGATGAGGAATCTGTCATGGGACATCTTGAAGATCCAAACCGGAATAGGCGGATACTGGGCATCATGTTTAGCAATGTCCAGTTTAAATTGGGCGCCCGCTTTTTGCGTGTAGATGGTTGCGTTCACGCCAGGCTCCCGTTTGTCCAGCATAGTAAGAACGGTATAATCTACATAGTTATCGATGAGGACGATACGTGTAGTGGCGCTTTTTATCAGATTACAGATAAACTCGTAAGCATCATATACCTGTCCGTCAAAAAAGATGCACTGCTTATTGTCTTCGGCCCCTTCGTCAAGCTTAGCAAAGACCTGTTCAATCTTGTGCTCTGTTTCCAATTGGCGAATCTCAAGTCTGTCCAGACGTTGAAAGACCTGGGCATTTGACATTAAGAAATGACGCATAGCAACAAATGCCCGCATGATGTCAATGCTCACAGCCCTTGCCTTTGGACTTTTTAAGACGGTGGCAAGCATGGCTACACCCTGTTCTGTAAAGGCATACATTTCTGCCCCACCAGTATTGTAACCTGGGGGTATCACAGATTGTGACACCCCTCTGGCTATCAGGTCGTTAGCCTCATTTTGTGAAAGCCGGAACATACAAAGAAAGAAGCCGACCCAAAAGATTCTTCACTTCGTTCAGAATGACATGCTCGTGTCATTCTAAGGCAGGCTTACCTGCCGGAGAATCTACTTTTTGGTCGGCCCCTTTGCTGTTTTTGTCAATCTTCATCACCGTTCGTGATGAATAAATTCCATTGCCATAAGAGAAGATCATCGGCCAGGTTCTCCTTCGTTTTGCCCCACATCCTCAAAATGACTTGACCGGTATATTCATTGTCTGTTGGCGAATACTGAATTATATGCTGATGGGAGTAGGAATCCCCTTCCAGGACAAAGGAACCGGCCTGGAGGAGCTCTCCTACGGCCTCATCGCCTTCTTTCTTTTCGGCAATCCTTTTATTGATGGTGAAACTGTATTCCTTATGGTTGGGGCCCTCTATTGTGATGGTCAAGTTTCCGCCGGGCGTCAGATAAAACTTTCCGTCCTTGTCGAATTGGTCAGTAGAGAAAGTTACGTAGCCGGCTGGAGCAGGGTCATAACACATGACTCTGCCATCAATAGCTCCTCCGACATTAGACAAAGGTCCCTTCTCGCAAGAAGCCGTAGCAATAATAGACCAGGCGATGAGCATAATCCCGCCCAGTTTATACTTGGCATTGATTGCTTTGGGATTATTGCCCCTTGAAAGCAGTACCCAGAGGGATACGGCAAGGAACGCTGCGCCTGCAACCGCATAAATAAGGAAATACTTGATTCTCATAGCTGTTCCTCCAGGCTATTTGCCAGAATATACTCCTTCAAAAAGGATGGTGCCGGATGTCGATTCGCCGATGAGATAAACAAAAGGATGGTCGGCAAAGAAATTGATGCGCTTGGGTTCCTTTCCGGGACCGGGAGCGGTTGCGCCCTCCATTTCAACCACAGTGACGGCGGCGGCTTCTGTACCCCATTCGGCAACTGCGATGCGCGCTTTCTGGATTACTTTCCCTATCCAGTAAAAATAACCCGGCTTGGGCTCGAACATCCCGTTGAATTCGGCAGCTCCCGCGTTAAAAGCTTTCTTTACGCCAAGTGCCTGTAAGGCATCATTCAGATTGAACTTGTTCTCGATATCGAACTTGGGAAGTTTCAGGGAGACTTCCGCGTCCTGTTTGAAACTGCTTTGGATGTCCGACCAGGAAACGGTTTGCAGCTTGTTCAAAAGACCATCCAGATTATTTTCATCCGGCAGAAGAATGTACATATAGTACTTGTAGTTGGCATAAGGCAAGGCCAGAACCTTGAAGCCATCCATCTCGGCATAGCTGTGATACTGCACGTTGCGCATCATCTTCACGGTAGTGGAGCTGCCGTCGGCCAGCGTGAACCGGTCGTCGATGGTGG